>CXWJ01025263.1_pt1 | contig 10807 bp, 12 predicted proteins | sample 590841 | NCBI WGS metagenome assembly CXWJ01 (sample SAMEA3498367, study PRJEB10139) | wastewater metagenome | biome: wastewater treatment plant; material: activated sludge | place: Austria | collected 2015-01-21 | reverse complement strand
CCAAGGGCGACGACATCCTGTTCGCCTACAACGCCGTGAATGAACTGTTGAGCAAGACGCTGCCGGGGAATCTTGTGACCAGTTATACGTACAGTGCGGTGGGGAACCTCCTGACGGTGACCGATCCGGACAGTGCGTTGACCATGACGTATGACCAGGCCAATCGCCTGCTCACGACCAGCACGGCGGGATCAAGCCATCAGCCCAGCGTCACGCTCACGTATACGTATGACAAGAACGGCAATCGCCTGACACTCGCCGATGGAACCGCGACGAACACCCACACCTTTGACGTCCTCAATCGTCTCGAGACTCTCGCCAGTCCCGCCGGCACCACCACCTTTGCCTACGACGCCCTCTCGCGGCGGACGGCAATGACGCTCCCCAACGGTACGCAGACGACCTACAGCTATGATCCCGCGTCGCAGGTGACCAACATTCTCCACCAACTCACGGCCACGAGTACGCAGATCAATAAGGCGGATTACCTCTATAACGGCGTGGGGAATCGCACGAGTCTGACCGATCGACGCGGCGCCCAGGCGTTTGGCTACGACAATCTCGACAGGTTGACCTCAGCCAGTCATCCGTTGTTGGGCACACCGCAAAGCTTTGCGTACGATCTGGTCGGCAATAGAACAACGGGCGGGAGTGTGGTCAACGCCGGGAATCAACTCACGGCGGATGCGACGCACAGCTATCAATACGACGACAACGGGAATCTCACGCGCAAGACCCTGTTGGCCACCGGCAACTACACCCAGTACACGTACGACGCGGAGAATCGGCTGACCAAGGTCGAGGACTTCACGGCGGGTGCGAGTACCGCAGCCTTCACCTCCACCTATCGCTATGATGGGCTGGGACGACGCATTGAGAAAGTGGCTAACGGGCAGACGAAGCGGTACATCTACGACGGAGAAGATATCCTGCTGGAGTATGACGGCAGTAATGTCCTCCAAGCCCGGTACACCCATGGACCTGGGATTGACGAGCCGATCGCGGTGACGAAGGGCGGTGCGACGTACTTCTATCACCAAGACGGATTGGGTTCCGTCACGGATCTGACGGATTCAGCGGGTGCGACCGCGAAGAGCTACAGCTATGGCGCGTACGGAAATATCTTGGAGAGCCCGGGCACGGTGGAGCAGCCGTATACGTATACGGGACGAGAATTCGATGCAGAGAGTGGGCTCTATTACTACCGAGCACGATCGTACGACCCGGTTGCCGGAAGGTTTCTAGAAAAAGATCCGATTGGATTTAGAGGTGGGATCAACCTATATGCATACGTTCGTAATTACCCTGTCGGCCTTACAGACCCTCTGGGACTATTTACGACTGCCGCAGATGTACCGATGGTTGACGAAAGAAAGCGGCGGTTTCTCTACTGTATGGATAGCTGCACCGGATTTAATACCTATGTGACTGCCACCTCTAATGGGAAACATCGAGATCCGGGTCATAGGGCTGGCACCTCCGTTGATATCCGTCCGGTTGGGGCTCCTTCAAGAGAGGTATTTTGTTGTGCAAAGAAATGTGGTGCACGCTATGCGCTTGATGAAAGGTTCCGCAAAACTGCTGAGGGAAATGGCCCTCATTATCATCTGCAATTAGAACCGCGGCGGGATGATCCTCGGGACATTGGGGATCTTCCTGGTGCAGGCTCACCAGGGGCACCGGATGCACCATGCCCAATTTGTTAAAATCTCATTCTGTGAGCTGAGTATGTTGCGAAAATTAGTTGTGATCGTTTGGATTGGCTTAGTTCTAGCCTCAAGCAGCAATACTTGGGCAAAAGGCAAGGCGAATGCCTGTGAAAAGATTATTCCAAATGATCTGAAAGAGTTGACCCAACACACATATCCTGGATATCAAGTTGTTACTCTGCCTATGCTCACGGATGTGGGTCAAAAAATATATTCCAAGGATCGTAAGGGTGGATGCCCTGGAGTAGCAAAAGTCCGGTTCTTTGCAAAGAACAAGATCGACTATGCACTTGTTCTCTCAAAATCAATGGGAAAAACTCATCTATCGAATCTGATTTTGGCTAAGAGGGATAGTGCAAGTTCGTGGGCCCTGATTGCAGTTGAAACTGATATCCAGGATGCACCACCTGCCGTACTGGTGTTACGGCCTGGGAAATATACAGGGGATGATGCAGATGGGCGGCCGCGGACTTTGGAAAGTCCCAACGAGGTCCTATTTCTTGTTGGATATGAATCATGGAGCATTGTGTATGTCTCAACCGAGAACGGCATTGAGAAAGTCTGGTTGTCTGATTGACAAGGTCTACTACCGCTGACCCTCACCACTCTGAACTGTGCCGCGATGTCCCGTCCGCCTGAAATTGTAATGACCTTCTCCTATGATCCGGCTTCTCAGGTCACGGCGATTAGCCATCAGCTGACAGCGCTCAGCCAACAGATTAACAAAGCGGAATACGGCTACAACGGAGTTGGGAACAGAACGTCGTTGACCGATAGGCGAGGCACACAAGCCTTCGGCTACGATCAGCTGGATCGGCTGACTTCAGCCAGCCATCCGCTCCTCGGGACGGCGCAGAGCTTCGCCTATGACGCGGTGGGGAATCGGACCACCGCCGGGAACGTGACGAATGCCGGCAATCAGCTCACGGCGGATGCCACACACACCTACCAGTACGACGACAACGGGAATCTCACGCGCAAGACGCTCCTCGCCACCGGCAACTACACGCAATACACCTATGATGCCGAGAATCGGCTCACGAAGGTCGAAGACTTTGTCGCGGGGAATTCCACCGCCGCGTTCACGAACACGTATCGCTATGACGGGCTGGGCCGCCGCATTGAGAAAGTGGCGAATGGCCAAACGAGGCGGTACATCTACGACGGCGAGGATATCTTGCTGGAGTCCGACGGCAGCAATGTGCTCCAGGCGCGGTATACGCACGGCCCGGGTATTGATGAACCCATCGCGGTGACGAAAGGTGCCAACACCTTCTTTTACCACCAAGACGGGCTCGGTTCCGTCACGGACTTGACCGACTCCACCGGCGCCACCGCGAAGAGTTACAGCTACGACGCGTATGGGAATGTCTTGGAATCACCCGGCACCGTAGACCAGCCGTACACCTATACGGGCCGCGAGTTCGATGCAGAAAGCGGGCTCAATTATTACAGAGCGAGGCACTATGATCCGAGTACGGGGAGATTTTTGCAGAAAGATCCGATCGGAATCTTCGGGGGAACAAACAATCTCTACCAATATGCAGGTGGGAATCCGATCTCGCTTATCGATCCGCTTGGGCTAGAAACATGCTTGTTGACCACGGTTGGACCAGTTGGCATTCGAGATCATGCATCAATTTACACATCGCGTGGAGATGGCGGTGGTGCAGCCATCTACGACCCAGCTGGAGGATTCAGTAGGGTCAATCAGGCAGGTACTGGCGATGTGGTGACGGGACCAGCTGCGAGTATAGAGAAATACAAGAAGTTTCATCAGGGCCAAGAGGTTGAGCTCACATGCAAGCAGACTCCCCAGGACGAAGAAGAGGCGATCATTAACAAGGCCATGAGCCTTCCGTCAGCGGGACCAGGCCAATGTTCCAGCTTTTCTTCGACAGCTCTGAGTGGGCAACCTTCATTCCCGAATGTGCAGCCCGGAACGTTCTGGCCAGGCAATTTGTTGCGCCAAATTAGGAGTGGGCCATGAGCGGGTCGATTCAGCAGGATCTGGTATTCCTGCTAGGTTTCATAGGATTGGGGGCTGTAGGCTTGCTCCCCTATCGATCATGGCGGCTGTTGCAGTCGCTTCTTGGAAGGGGGCAAAGAATATCGCAAAAAGCACTCAGTGCCTTAGCCTTGGTGATAGTAGTTGCAGTGCTCGGAGCGGACATAGACGTCGCAAGTCGGATACACCAGTGTCTGACACACCAGTACATGACGGATAGCGCATACTGTGGACCGAGTGTGGGGAGTGGTTGGATATATTTATCCATGCTAGGAGCTGTGTACCTAGCATTTGAGTTGGTCAGTCATCTGATGCAAAGAGCCCATCAAGCTGTTCGATCCGATGATCCAATGGACAAGGCTGTTTCGACTCGCCTCTGATTTTCATATCCACCTGTGCAAGCACCGGCGCCGTTTCTTGCTTGTACATTCTCATCGACCTGCTAGAATCCCATTCCATCCCATGCCTGCTCTGCTTTCTAGATCGCCCTTCACCTACGACGCCCTCTCCCGCCGGACAGCGATGACGCTGTCCAACGGGACAGAAACCACCTACACCTAGAAACCCCCAAAGGGGTCAGGTCTTGTAATCACACAATTTGCTTCCCTGCAGGACCGAGGCAGCCAGCGACCGTTGTGCCATGATGATGTGGAGTGGTCCCCGCCACATTCTTCTTGCGTGGCTCTCTGCAAGCGGTACAATGCGGTAGTTCGTGACTCGGGTGCCAAGACGCGGGGAGGGCAGTGTCGTATTGCAAGACCTGGCCCTGTAGAGGGGCCTTGCGGACCCGAAAGGCAATCAGACCAACATCGCCTATGATGCGAAGGGCAATCCGCTCACGATCACCGATGCGGACAACAAGATCACGCGGTTCTTCTACAACGCCCAAGGGCTGTTGACCGAAACCAGGGATGCACTCTATCCGACGAATCCCGCCACGACCTTTACCTATGACGCGCTGGGTCGCCTGCTTACGACGACCGATCCGTTGAGTCGCACCACGACGTTGACGTATGACAACGCGGGTAACGTCGCGACCTCCAAGGATCATCTCAATCGGATCACCGCGTTTGAGTATGATGCGAAGAATCGGCTGAAGAAAGTCATCGATCCATTGCTCGGGGAGACGGTCTACACCTACCACGGCAATGGCAATCTGCTCGCGGTGAAGGATGCGAAGAACCAGGTGACCACCTTTGCCTACGACAGCCGGAATCGGCTGCTCAGCACGACGGATCCGCTGGGCAAAGTGGAAACGTACGAGTATGATGGCAACGACAATCTGACGAAGCGGATTACGCCGAAGCTGGATCAGATCACGTTCGCCTATGATGCGGTGAACCAATTGCTGTCGAAGACGCTTCCCGGCAATCAGCTCACGAACTACACCTACGACCCTGTCGGGAATCTGCTCACGGTGACCGATCCGGATAGCGCGTTGACCATGACCTACGACCAGGCCAATCGACTCCTCACCACGAGCACAGCTGGAAGCTCGAATCAACCCAGCATGACGCTGACGTACACGTACGACAAGAACGGGAACCGCCTGACACTCGCTGATGCGCCGAACACGACAACCTATGTCTATGATGTCCTCAATCGACTCACGAGCCTCACCAGCCCAGTCGGCGCACCGACTTTCGCCTATGACGCGTTGAGCCGGAGAACCAGTCTCACGCTACCGAATGGGACGAGCACCACCTACACCTATGATCCGGCGTCGCAGGTCACGGCGATTAGCCATCAGCTGACCGCTGTCAGCCAACAGCTTAATAAGGCCGACTACCTCTACAACGGCGTGGGGAATCGCACGAGTCTCACGGACAGGAGAGGCGCCCAAAGCTTCGGCTATGACAATCTGGATCGCTTGACCAGTGCGAGCCATCCGCTCCTCGGCACGCCGCAGAGCTTCGCCTACGACGCGGTGGGGAATCGCACCACGGCAGGGAACGTCACGAACGCGGGGAACCAACTCACGGCGGATGCGACGCACACGTATCAGTACGACGACAACGGGAATCTGACGCGGAAGACGTTGCTCGCCACCGGCAACTACTCCCAGTACACCTACGACGCCGAGAACAGATTGGTGAAAATCGAGGACTTCGCGGCGGGGAATCCCGCCGCCGCGTTCACCTCCACGTATCGGTACGATGGGCTGGGAAGACGCATCGAGAAAGTCGCCAATGCTTCGACAGGCTCAGCAGGGCCTGGGCAGACGAAGCGGTATGTCTATGACGGCGAAGATATCCTGCTGGAATACGACGGGACGAATACCCTCGTCGCTCGCTACACGCATGGCCCTGGCATCGATGAGCCGATCGCCGTCACGAAGGGCAGCAACACGTTCTTCTATCATCAGGATGGCCTCGGCAGCGTCACCGATCTCACGGATTCAACCGGGACCACGGCGAAGAGCTACACGTACGATGCGTACGGGAACATCTTGGAAAGCCCAGGCACTGTCGAGCAGCCGTACACGTATACCGGACGAGAGTTTGATAGCGAAAGCGGGCTCTATTAGAGCCTGTTTATAATCTTTCGCTGGCTATGTAGTATGTCTGATTATCCATTCACGCTACGGAGAGCAATCAGACATGCGTTCAGCCTATCCCAGCGACATCAGCCGCAACCAATTTGCCATGATCGTGCCCATTCTTGAGCGGGCGCGCAAGAAAACGCGCCCTCGAGAAGTGGATTTGTACGAGGTCTTCTGTGGCGTGCTCTATGTGCTCAAGAGTGGTTGTCAGTGGCGAATGTTGCCTGCTGATTTTCCGGCGTGGGAGGTCTGTTATTCGTATTTTCGCCAGTGGAAACACAAGCCCACGAAAGCGCATGACAGCCTCCTTGAAGAGGCGTTAAAAAAATGTGGTTGGCGCGGTCAGGCGGCACAGTGGTCGGACCGAACAAACCAGCTTCCTCATCGTGGACGCGCAGAGCGTCAAAAACACGGACACGGCGGAACAGAAGGGCTTTGACGGCGGCAAGCTAGTGTCGGGGATCAAGCGCCATATTGGCGTGGATACGCAAGGGCTCCCGCATATGCTGCTGGTCACCACGGCCAACGTGCCCGACCGAGTGGGAGCCCTTGAAGGATTCACGATCCACCAAGCCACGCTCTCGGATGTAGAGCAGGTGCTGGTCGATGGCGGGTATACAGGAGAGCCGTTCGCCACCGCCGTGGATCACATCCTCGGCGCGACGGTCGCAGTCGCCAAACGCAACGAGCTCCACACCTTCACGGTCATCCCCAAACGCTGGGTGGTCGAACGCTCGTTTGCCTGGCTCGACAAATGCCGCCGCCTCTGGAAAAACTGCGAGCGCAAGCTCGCCACCAGCCTCAATATGATCGTCCTCGCCTTCCTCGTCATCTGCCTGAAAAGATTATAAACAGGCTCTTACTACCGCGCCCGGTACTACGATCCGGCGTCCGGACGATTCACAAGGAAAGATCCGATAGGGCTCTTGGGGGGACCCAATCTCTACGGTTATGTAGAAGCTAATCCTTTAGGGTGGATTGATCCGTATGGAGCCATTAACCTTAAAGTGCCAGGAACTAGCGGTGAAACATCGCTTCACGCCAATCCAGGTCCAAGTGTCCCGTCGGCATGTCCGGCTGGCATTCTCATGAGATTCAGTGGCTGATTGTCCTCCGAATCCCGTCTTAGCACGTCATCGTGAGCTGATTTCTTTTTCCGTCTGATCGAATTTCAGGGGTTCGACCTCCATTTTCTCCTTGCCCGGCTTCATTCGTACGGATCTCTTCCTGATCTGCCGGACACTCGTTCCGGGATTTGGTCCACACCCGTTACGCCTGAAGCCTCACGTACCAGTTAGCCTGGCTTGAGTGTAAACACATCGATCCCGGCCCACACTTCTGCGGGCGTCCGACCTTGCAAGTGATCATGCGGACGCTCGTGGTTGTACCATTGGCGAATAGCTGTCAGCTTGTCAGCAAACTCGGTGCCGCCTGTCAGCGTGTCTTGCTGCAGTTCTCTCTTCACCGTCCCAATGAACCGTTCGACTCTCCCGTTCTGCCAGGGGCATCCCGGCTCACTTCGCTGATGACGGATCCCCAGCAGCCAGAGGCCGACTCGAAACCAGCGGGAGACGAATACGGCTTCATTGTCCGTTCGCACGAATTGTGGCCGACCGTAGCGCTGCACGGCTGTACAAGTTCCTGCAACAGCCTCATTGATGACTTGTCTGAGAGGGCTCGCAACCGCAAACTGGCTCGGCTTGCGTGATCGACGATCGCTAATGCGACGTGCGGAGTTCCTCGGTCATCCGTCTTCATCAACAGATCGCAGCCCCAGATCCGGTTCCGCGGCATCAGCCTCGGGATGCGGTGCTTCAGCTTCCGCCGAGCCTCATAGATCAGATACTGGTGCCGTTGGCACAGGTCCGCCACGTAGGTCTTGCTCACCGTCATTTGTTTCCGTGCTTTCCACCGTCGATTGAAGAGATGGGCAATTGTGCGACAGCCTGCCTCCGGCATGAGTGCCTTCAGTCGAATAATTTCCGCTCGGACCCACTTGGGTTTCGGCTGGGCGAAGACGCGGTGCGGAACTGGTACCGGACGACGGTGGCCAGTCGAGCACACCATCGATATCTGACGCTCCTGTCCCACAACGACCACACGTCACGTCGAACGACGGCTTGGCCGGTGTGAGGACCGTGGGCTAGAAGTCCGACAGCTGTCGGACGGTGAGACCGGGGAGCGTGGGCACGCGGGCATCGTTCGTGAGAAAATACGCGCAGCCGGTGAGCTGGGCTGTGGCGACATGGATGGCATCCGGCAGTTTGAGGGTGGTGTCGGCTCACAGCTGGGCTGCCGCGAGCAGCACTTCACGACTGACCGGAGCGACGTGTAACGAAGCGGTTGATTGGAGCAATTGCAGATAGGCGGCCTGCCGTTCGGTGTGTCGGTCGAGCAGCGGTTTGACTAAGGCTTCGGCGAGCGTCAGTTCACTGGTCACCGCCGTGAGCGCTCGTTGGTCCAGCAATTCAAAGAGGGCCGTGATGGCCGGACGAAAGGCGGGATACCCTTCCAAGGCATAGATGAAGATGTTGGTGTCGAGATAGACTCGTCCTGCCAAGCTTAGATGGGCCATGCGTCGCGTTCGCGTCGGAGAAAGGCGTCGACATCGGCAGGGGAAGTAAACCCGCCGGCTGCGCTGCCAATCGCACTGGCAAGCTTCTGTGGCGGCAACGTGATGGTGTCGGGAATAATAATGACCTCGGCGGTCGAACCAGGCACCAGCTCAGGCGACTGCACCTGCACGACGCCGCCTGGTTGCACCGTAACTTTTTGCTTCACCGTTGAGGCCATCGCGTTCCTCCTGTTTTCCGGCTACGGGGTTCCGGTGAGACAGCCGTGCGACCGCTTGAAGGCCATCGCTTCGATCTGCGCGATCTCTTGCGTCGTCAAGCCGTGATAGACGCCCGCCGCACGACACAGAATGTCATCAGCACTGATCGTCGCGGTCGTCTCGACCGTCACCTGTACTTCAACCTCGTCAGCAAGGGCGAGCGGTTCCAGCGGCTCTAAGAGCCTGTTCATAATCTTTTGAGGAGTAGGACAAGGAAAGCAAGAACGGCCATATTGAGACTTGTGGTAAGTTTGCGTTCGCAGTTTTTCCAGAGTCGGCGGCATTTTTCCAGCCACGCGAAGGAACGCTCCACCACCCATCGTTTGGGGATGACGGCGAAGGTGTGGAGTTCGCTGCGTTTGGCGATTTCGACGGGACAGCCGAGGATTGCCCGCACGGCATCAGCAAATTTCTCACCCGTATAGCCCGCATCGGCCAGCACGTTCTTGACATCAGCGAGCGTGGTTTGGTGCAGGCTGAACGCCTCCAGCGCTCCGGCCCGGTCGGTCACATTTGCCGTGGTGATGTGAATCGCGTGTGGTAACCCTTGCGTATCGACGGCGAGATGACGCTTGATGCCCGAGACCAGCTTGCCGCCGTCATAACCTTTTTCTTCGGCGGTATCCGTGTTCTTCACGCTCTGTGCATCAACGATGAGGAAGCTGGTTTTGTCGTTCCGACCATTGTGTTGTCTCACCGCACCAACCACATTTTTTTAAGGCTTCCTCCAAGAGGCTGATCCCACGGTCCTGCGGGTCGCTCCATTGCTGGAAATAACTGTGACAGGTGCGCCATTTAGGGAATTCTCTCGGCAGCATGCGCCACTGACAGCCGCTTTTGAGTACATACGTCACGCCGCAGAACACCTCATATAAATCCACCGAGCGTGGGCGGGTCTTCTTCCGTGCACGCTCCAAAATGGGCAGGATTCTCGTGAACGTCTCTCGGGTAATATCGCTTGGGTAGCTCTGGCGCATACACGGTCCTCCTCGGTAGAGAAGAAGACCTGTATCACAAAGACCTCAAAAGATCATGAACAGGCTCTAACACCCCGTCGTGATAGCGGGCTTTGATCGTCTGGCGCATGGTGCGTGGGCCTCTCTTTCTGAGACCGATACTGATTCCAGTTGATTCATCACTCAGTGGTGCTATTGTACCGGAACGAGATGAAAATCTCACTCACATATCCAGAACAACACAGGGCGATCAGCGCACTCCCGGCACTCGGCCAAGGGTNNCGGCCAAGGGTCCTTCGCTGTGGGGATCATCGGGACGGGCGGCTTTACGAATTTGGCGAGCCTCGCCGTCAGTCCACCGCTGCCCACGGGGATGACGGCCCTCTACTCGATCGGAACCATCGGGGCGGGGCAATCTTCGCTGCTGACGCTGACGACGAATGGGACGACGCCGACCGGGACTCATCCGATTACGATTGTGGCCACCGGCGTGCTGAACGGAGTGACGACCCCGCGGAGTCTCACGGTGAACATCCAAGTCTTGGCCGCCGGGGCCACGACCTTTGCCGGGCAAGTCTTGGATGAAGAGGACAGGCCGGTCAAAGGCGCGCTGATCAAGATCGGGACGACACAAGTCACCACCGACGATGCCGGGAATTTCCTCATGCCGAATGCGCCCGTCGGTGCCGATCAAGTCCTGTTCATTGACGGTGGTCCGGCCTCGACGCCAGGCAAGAGTCTGCCGATCATTCCCTACAA
>CXWJ01009458.1_pt1 | contig 10810 bp, 14 predicted proteins | sample 590841 | NCBI WGS metagenome assembly CXWJ01 (sample SAMEA3498367, study PRJEB10139) | wastewater metagenome | biome: wastewater treatment plant; material: activated sludge | place: Austria | collected 2015-01-21 | reverse complement strand
GCCGCCGCCGCGATGACGCCCGGCACCGAGCTGTGCCGGCGGGCGGACGTCCAGCGGCTGCTCGCCGGCCTGCGCCGGCAGCTCCCAGCCTGAGCTGGCGCGGCGGTCTCGTCCCGCTCCGGTATCCGGCCTCGACATTCGTGCTGGCCGAGGGCGGCACGCGCCTCGTCGCAGGCAGCCCGGCAATATCGACGACATGATTGAGTGAGCTGCTCCCTGTTTCGACCGGACACCGGCCTTTGCCGAAGGACCCAGGCACGGACCTGGGGCTACGCCTATGTCCGAGACGTTTTCCAGGGTCGAGGTGATCACCGGCGTCGCCCGGAGGCGACGGTTTTCGACCGAGCAGAAGCTGGCGGTCGGTGCCGAGACGATGCAGCCCGGCATGTCGATCAGCTACGTTGCCCGCCGGCACGGGCTGTCGCCGAGCCTGGTGTTCCGCTGGAGGCGGCTGATGAGCGATGGCGGTCGCGAGGCGGTGCGCGCCGACGACGATGTGGTGGCGGCCGCCGAACTGCGCCGGCTCGAGGAGCGGGTGCGCGACCTCGAGCGCATGCTCGGCCGCAAGACGCTCGAGGTCGAGATCCTCAAGGAGGCCCTCGATCTCGCCCGGGCAAAAAAAGCGATCTCGCTGTCGAGCTCTGCGCCGCGAGACGGTTCCCGATGAAGGCCGTCACCGACGCGCTCGGCGTCGCTCGCTCGAACGTCGCCGAGCGCGTGAAGAACGTCCGTCGCCCTCGCGGCCCACAGACCCGCGACGGCGACCCGGAGTTGGTGGTCGATATCCGGCGCCTGGTCGACGCACGGCCGACCTATGGCTACCGGCGGATCGCAGTGCTCCTGAGGCGCCAGCATCGCGTCGCTGGCCTACCCCTGGTCAACGCCAAGCGGGTCTACCGACTGATGAAGAAGCACGGGCTTCTCCTCGCCAGGCATACCGGCCGCCGCCGGCCGCGTGAGCACGATGGACAAGTCGCGACACTGCGCTCGAACATCCGCTGGTGCTCCGACGTCCTCGAGTTCACCTGCTGGAACGGCGAGGTAGTTCGCATCGCCTTCGCCCTCGACTGTCACGATCGCGAGGTCATTGGCTGGACGGCCACCACCGCGGGCATCTCCGGCGAGATGATCCGCGACCTGATGATCGGCTGCGTCGAGAGCCGCTTCGGCACCNNCAGGAGCCTCGAAACCGCCACCGCACTCGGCCTCTCGCCCTGCTTCACGCCCGTCGAGAGCCCCGAGAGCAACGGCCTGTCGGCTCTGCCGACATCCCGCCGGGGGATCGGCCCTTGGCCGATGGCCGAGGCGTTCGTCCGAACCTTCAAGCGCGACTATGTCCGCGTCAGCCCCATCCCCGATGCTGCGACCGCCTGGGCGGCCATCGAAGGCTGGATCGACGACTACAACGAGGTCCATCCTCACAGCCGGCTCGGATACCGCTCACCAAGAGAGTACATCCGAGCCATGGTCCAACCCGCCGCGTGTCCGGTCTGACGGGGGCAACTCCATTGAGGCAGTCGATAGGCTGTCAGCGTAGGAAGTAGATCCAGCCAATCCAATCGCTGAGCAGGTTGAGCAATCAGTGGCCCGGATCGGCCTCGGTTCCCTCGGATCGGGGGGCCGGTAGATGATGAGGCCGCCGCTATTCGTCAGGTACAGTCGATCGCGAAGAGCAGGCGAGGGCGCCGGGTCAGCCGAAACGATAGGAAGTGGGCGATCCTTAGGAACTCATACCAGCGTAGCTGGGGGGGCGACAACTGTCGGTAGTTGCATGCTCCCGCAACCAAATTTATCAATAGCTTAGCTCGTCACACAGCGCCCTCACACCTGCCCAAGTGGCACATCGGTAGCAGAAGATGGCTAGGGCTTCACCCTCGCCAGTTCGTCTCGTGGGCAATGCTGCGCTATGATGCATCCGGGACGACGCACCAGAGAGCGGGACGGCAGGCGTCAGGTCGGATCCACCTGGCATCGCGCAGGCGTTTGAGCTCGTGGATAGCTTTGGCCGCCCGATCGATCGGCGCATCAGTCGTCCGGGCGCGCGGCAATGTCGCGGAGCCGGGTTACGTCGTCGACGCGCAGGATGTGGCCTTCGGCCTCGATGCCGGCGCTGCGTAGCTTCGCCAAGCAGCGGGAAAGTGTCTCGGGTTGCATGCCGAGGCGCGCCGCGATGAGATTCTTGTCGATCGGCAGCTCCAGGCGGCACGGGCCGGTCTCGTGCTCGCAGAGACGGAGGATGAACAGGGCGAGCCGCTGCATGGTCGAGCGGCTGGATACATTCTCGAGCTGGAAGACGAGATCGTGCAGCCGGCGCGACATCGCCGCCATCACCTTGAAGCAGAGATCGGTGCTGGCGCGCAGGTGACGCATGAAGCCTTCCGCCGGGATCACCAGAAGCCGGCAATCCGAGACCGCCAGGGCACTGACGGGAAACGGCATCGTCTGGAGAACCACGGCCTCGGCGAAGCTGTCGCCCCGGCCGAAAACGGCGATGGTGACCTCATGCCCCTGCGGCGTCTGTCGGTAGAGCCGCACCCAGCCTTCGAGTACGATGAAGAAGCGGGTGGCGGGCTCGCCCTGAAGGAATAGCACCGCTTGGCGCTTGAACGCCTTGGCGAGGGCACCCTCCAGAAGCGGGGCCAGCGCGGCGGCTGTCAGGCCGCTGAAAACCGGGGCGCGCCGAACGAGCTCCAGCTCGGCGAGGGTCAGGCCGCTGCGACGGGCAATCGGTACCCACGCATCGTCGCCGGCCAGGGAGTCGCTCATGCCACGCCGGTCTCCGTCAGCATCGGCCGCTCAGGCCATAGTCGACGTGACGGACGGCAATGGCAAGGTGCGGTTCAGCGGCAAGGTGCGGTTCAGCCAGGTGCCGTGCGGCCTGCGGCCACGGCGGCAGCCCGGCGCTCGGCCCGCTTGCGCCGCTCGATCAGGGGCGGGCAGACCCGGTCGTTGGCGTAGTTCACCTGACAATTCATGCAGTGGATGCACTCGCCGGGGTGGATCGGGCCGTCGGGCTGGATGGCGCCGACCGGGCACTGGATGGCGCAGATGCGGCATTCGACCCCGCATTGCCGCCGCCTCCTCAGCCACTCGAACTGGCGCAACCGCGCCGGCAGGGCCAGAGCGGCGCCCAGCGGGCACAGATAGCGGCACCACGCGCGTTCGACGAAAAGGCCCATGCCCAGGACAAGGACCGCCCAGGCGACGAACCATGGCTCGCGCCAGAACCGCAGCACGATCGCGGTCTTGAACGGCTCGACCTCGGCCATGCGATGGGCGAGGTCCATCGACCCCAGCGCGACGGCGAAGATCACGAGGAACAGCAGGAACTTCAGGCTGCGCAGCCGCTCGTGCAGCCACCACGGCACCGTGATCTGGGGCACTCCCAGGCGCCGCGCCGCTTGGCCCAGCAGCTCCTGCAGGGCGCCGAAGGGGCACAGCCAGCCGCAGAACGGCCCGCGGCCCCAAAGCACGAGCGCCGCCGCCACGCCGGCCCAGAGGATGAAGATCAGCGGCTCCAGCAGGAAGTTCTCCCACCTGAAGCCGGTGCGGAGCGAGTCGGCGAAGGTGAGCACGTTGACGACCGAAAGCTGCGCCGAGGCGTACCAGCCGAGCCACAACAGCGTGAACGCCAGGAACGCCAGCCGCACGCGACGCAGCCGATGCCGACTCGCGACCACCCATTCCTGGCCGAAGAAGATGGCGGAGAGCACGGCCAGTGCCAGCAGCAGGATGGCGATATCGGCCCAGCGGGAGCGCCAGATCCTCTCCCAGAGGGGTGCTGCCGGATCCTGATTCAGCAGGTAGCGATCCGGCAGCCGGTAAGACAGCTCGGCCAATGCCCGCACCTGCGCGCCATCGGCGGTTCGGCCCGGAATCAGCAGTTGCAGCCGCCAGGGACGATCCGGACGAAAGCCGCTGTCCTGACCCAGCCGGAACAGCGAAAGCTCGCGCAACTCCGGAGCGCCGGCGATCGCCAGCTCGTCGACACGCACATGGGCGGAAGCCGCCAGCCTCCAGGTCCGATCGTCCTGGGCCAACTGGATGCGGTCGAGCCAGCCATTGGCCCGCCATGCCGTGCCCCGGAACGAGAACAGCCCACGGCCGCCGACGAACAGCAGCACGTCGCCGGGACCGAGGCGCGCGGTCTCGCGCTCGTATCGGTGGGCACCCAGCAGGTTGCGACCGACGCGCGCCACCGATGCCAAGCCGACGAACAGCTCGGCAAAGGTGGCGTCCGATGCCGCCGCGGGAATAGGCTTCGCCTCCAGTTCCGCGACGATCGCCGCAGCTTGGGCGCCATCGATCCGGCGGGTACCCAGGGAGCCTTCGGCCACGAGCTCGTCCCAGGTCGCGGGCGAGAACTGGTCGAGGTCGACATCATGTCTCGCGATCAGTCCGGCATGGCGCGCAACGATACGCGCCGCGGTGATCACGACGTCTGCTATGACCGACGAGGTGACCGTGGCGCCGGCCACCGCATCGATCTGGCCCGGCCCGGCACCCCCGCGTACGACGACGACCGGCTGTGCCAGGGACCGGCCGATCAGTCCCGCAACGAACCCATCGATACGGTCCGCGGTGGCGCCGGTAGCCATGATGGGCTCGTCCTGCGCCAGGACCACGGCGCCGCGGATCGTCCCTCCGGGATCGAGACCGACGAGGATGTCCAAAGGCTTGCCCGAATAGCCGACGGAGCCGGTCACCGCAGCCGTCGACAGGGCGAAGCCCATGGGCTCCGTTCCGCGCCATGCCTGCCAGTAGCTCGGTGGCCCGACCACGATTTCGAACCGGTCGGCGCCGGGCAGCACGCGTCGCAGCTGGGCCTCGTCGGTGCCGGCCCAACAGGTGCCCGACAGAGCGACCACCAGCGCTGCAGCCCAGAGCAGTGCGCGCATGCTGCCTTCACCATTCGGCCGTCCGCGTCGACTCTGGCGATGCCGGCAGGCCCTGCCTTGACCGCGGTCAATGCGGGCGATGGCGCCGACGCTAGCGTGACGTATCCGAGTTCCGTTCGCGGGAGGCGACGATGCAGGAGCGCAGGGGCAGCCGGAGAATGCTGGCGCTGATGACCGCCTCGACGATCGTCATGGTGCTGACCGGCGCCGCGTCTGCCCAGCAGGCGACGCCCGCCGCGACCGACCTCGAGAGGCACGGGACGACGGCACCCGGGCAGTACGAGCCCAGTCTCGACATCCTGAAGGAGCAGGCCCTTCCGGCTCCGGGCGCCCAGCCGGGCATTCCCGCCCTGACGCAGGCGGAAGCCGATGAGGCCAACAGGATCTACTTCCAGCGCTGTGCCGGCTGTCATGGCGTGCTGCGCAAAGGTGCGACCGGCAAGGCGCTGACGCCCGACCTGACGCGCGAGCTCGGCTACGACTATCTCAAGAATTTCATCGTCTATGGTTCGCCCGCCGGCATGCCGAACTGGGGCACTTCGGGCGACCTGACCGAGGCGCAGATCGACATTATGGCCAGATACCTGCTCAACGAGCCGGTAGCTCCGCCCGAATGGGGCATGGCCGAGATGCAGGGGAGCTGGCAGGTGCTGGTGCCAGTCGACAAGCGGCCTACCCAGCAGATGAACAAGCTCGATCTCGATAATCTTTTCTCGGTGACGTTGCGCGATTCGGGCGAGGTGGCCCTGATCGATGGCAAGAGCTACGAGATCGTCAAGATCTTCCCGACCGGCTATGCCGTCCACATCTCGCGCATGTCGGCCTCCGGCCGCTACCTGTACGTGATCGGCCGCGACGGCGTGCTCAAGATGATCGACCTCTACATGGATCCACCCGAGATCGTCGCGAGCCTGAAGATCGGGGTCGAGGCCCGCTCCGTCGAGACGTCGAAGATGGAGGGCTGGGAGGACAAGTACGCCATCGCCGGCGCCTATTGGCCGCCGCAGTACGTGATCATGGACGGCGCGACGCTGGAGCCGCTCAAGATCGTCAGCACGCGGGGCATGATCTACGACGAGCAGACCTATCATCCCGAGCCGCGGGTGGCGTCGATCGTGGCGTCGCACTTCCGACCGGAATTCGTGGTCAACGTCAAGGAGACGGGGTTCATCGACCTCGTCGACTACACCGACCTGCAGAACCTGAAGGTCACGTCGATCGAGGCCGAGCGGTTCCTGCATGACGGCGGCTTCGACAGCAGCGGCCGCTACTTCCTCGTCGCCGCCAACGCCCGCAACAAGGTGGCGATCATCGACACCAAGGAGGGCAGGCTCGTCGCCGTGACCGAGACCGGCGGCGCCACGCCGCATCCGGGCCGCGGCGCCAACTTCGTCCACCCCAAGTTCGGACCGGTCTGGGTGACCTCGCATCTCGGCAGCGAGCACGTCACGATCATCGGCACCGACCCGGAGGGGCATCCCGATCATGCCTGGAAGGTCGTGCAGACGCTCACGGGGCAGGGCGGCGGCTCGCTGTTCATCAAGACGAACCCCAACAGCCGCCATCTCTATGTCGACACGACGCTGAACCCGGAGGCGGAGATCGCGGCTTCGGTGGCCGTGTTCAAGCTCGACGAGCTCGGCGACAAGCCGGACGACGAGATCGCGTACGAGGTGCTGCCGATCGGCGAGTGGTCGGGGATNNGTCTGGAACGCCAAGGACCAAGAGAGCGCCATCGTCGTGGTCGACGACCGGACGCTGCAGCTCAAGCATGTGATCAAGGATCCGCGTCTGATCACACCGACCGGCAAGTTCAATGTCCTCAATACCCGCAAGGACATCTACTGACGCGGTCGTCGGGAAGGCTGGCCGATGCAACCGCCCCTGGTGCATCTGGTCGGCGCCGGGCCGGGCGCCGCGGACTTGCTGACCCTGCGCGCTGCCCGGCTGCTGCAGCTGGCAGACGTGGTCGTGCATGATCGCCTGGTCGGCACTGGCGTCCTCGACCTCACGAATCCCGAGGCGCGACGCATCGACGTCGGCAAGGCCGCCGGCCGCCATGCACTGGCGCAGAGCGACATCAACAATCTGCTGGTCGAGCTCGCGGTCCCGGACCGCGTCGTCGTTCGGCTGAAGGGTGGCGATCCCTTCGTGTTCGGCCGCGGCGGCGAGGAGGTGATCCACCTGCTTCGCCATGGCATCCGGGTCGAGGTCGTGCCGGGGATCACGGCGGCTGCGGGCTGCGCCGCTGCCGCAGGCATACCGCTCACACACCGTGGCATTGCCCGCTCGGTGCGCTTCGTCACGGGCCACTGCAAGGCCGACGAGCCGCTTGACCTCGACTGGGCCGGCCTTGCCGATCCCGACACCACGCTGGTGATCTATATGGGATCCGCCCACATCGCCGAGATCGCCGCGCGGCTGATTGCCTGCGGGCTGCCGCCCATGATGCCCGTGGCGGCGATCACCGAGGGGTGCGGCTCCCGCCAGAAAGTCGCCCGCGGCACGCTGGAGCGGATCGGATCGATGGTCGCGGCCACGCGGGATGGTGGACCGACCCTGTTCGTCATCGGCCGTGTGGTCGATGTGATCGCACACGAGACCGGCCTCATGGGCCTGGGTCCCCTCGACCCGCGCCTTCTGATGGAGGCAGGCCATGCGTGAGGCGGCCGCCTTGGCGCTGGCGCTGCTGCCGCTCGCCGCGGATGCACAGGAGCCGGCCCCGGCGAGACAGCGAGAGCTGGTCCATCTCCTCAAGCAAGACTGCGGCTCGTGCCATGGCTTGACCCTAAGGGGCGGGCTGGGCCCCTCCCTCCTGCCGGCGAGCCTCGAAGCTCAGGAAGCGGAAGCGATCGCCCAGGTCATCCTCGATGGCGTGCGCGGCACGCCGATGCCGCCCTGGCGGGGCGAGCTGGCATCCGACGAGGCCCTCTGGCTTGCCCGGCAACTCAAGCAAGGGGTTCCCCGTTGAAGGCGCTGCTGACCATCATCACCCTGCTGCTGACGAGCGCCGCGGGAGCTGCCGAGCTTCGCGGCACCGGTGACCTCGGGCTCGTGATCGAGCGTGAGCTCGGATCGGTGCTGGTGGTCGAATCGACGGGTCGGACAGCGCTGGGCCGCATCGAGGGGCTCGGCGACCTGAGCCATGCGTCGGCCGTTTTCGGCCGCGACGGCCGGCTCGCCTACGTCTTCGGCCGGGATGGAGGGCTTTCCAAGGTCGACCTGCTCGAGCGTCGCCTGGTCGCGCGCGTCGTGCAGGCGGGCAACGCCATCGGCGGGGCCATCAGCGACGACGGGACGCTGATCGCGGTNNGGTCGCAGCTTCGTCTGGTCGCTCTACGATGCCGGCGAGATCTGGCTGGCCGACCTTGGTGAGCCCACGGCGCCCAAGATCCGGCGCTTTGCGGGGATCGGCAAGCTGCCCTACGACGCCAACGTCACCCCCGACGGCCGATACTACCTCGCCGGCCTCTTTGGCGAGGACGGTGTGGCGATGCTCGATCTCTGGCAGATCGAGGCGGGGCCGCGCCGCATCCTGGACGGCTACGGCAGGGGGGAGGAGCCCTTGCCGGTCTACAAGATGCCCCATTTCGAGGGCTGGGCCAGCGTCGGCGACGAGCTGTTCCTCCCTGCCGTCGGCCGCCACGAGCTTCTCGTGGTCGACAAGCGGAGCTGGCGGGAAACGGCCCGCATCGCGGTCGTCGGGCAACCGGTGTTCGTCGTGGCGCGGCCCGACGGCAGGCAGGTCTGGGTCAATTTCGCCCACCCCGACAATGGGCAGGTACAGCTGATCGACGTTCCGAGCCGGTCCACGGTCGCGATGCTCGAGCCCGGCAAGGCCGTGCTGCACATCGAGTTCACGCCACGCGGCGAGCAAGCCTGGGTCTCGGCCAGGGACGACGACGCGGTACTGGTCTACGACACCAGATCGCTCGCCCGCTTGAGCATGATCGAGGCGCACAAGCCCTCGGGGATCTTCTTCAGCGCACGGGCGAATCGAATCGGGCAATGAGCATGCACAACATCACGATCGACGCNNTACGCGGCGATGGCCCGAAGGCTGGGGACCGACGAGGACGGTCTTCTCGCCATGCTGCGCCGGCTGCTGGCGGAGGGCGCCATCTCGCGGGTCGGCGCCGTGGTCGCGCCGCATCGGGCGGGCTGGAGCACGCTGGCCGCGATGCAGGTGCCCCCTGAGATGCTCGAGGGGGTGGCCGCGTTCGTCAGCGGCTTCGACGAGGTCAACCACAACTATCAGCGCGAGCATCGCCTGAACCTGTGGTTCGTGGTCACCGCCTCCTCCCGCTGGCGCGTCGATCAGGTGCTGCGCGAGATCGAGTACCGGACCAGCCTGCCGGTCATCGACCTGCCGCTTGAGGAGGCGTTCCGGCTCGACCTCGGGTTCCGTCTGTCATGACTCTGGGCGACATCGACCGCGGCCTGCTGGCTGCCATGGCCGAGGGACTGCCATTGGTGGCACGCCCCTATGCTGCGATCGGCGCGGCGATCGGCCTCAGCGAAGTGGACGTGTTGGCGCGTCTGCGCGATCTCGTCGCCACCGGCGTCATCAGCCGGCTGGGAGTCATCGTCCGCCATCATGAGCTCGGCTATCGGGCCAACGCCATGACGGTCTGGGACGTGCCGGACGAGCGGGTGCAGGCCGCGGGCGCGCGCCTGGGCGAGCTGCCCTTCATCAACCTGTGCTATCGCCGGCCGCGGCGGCCTCCCGCTTGGCGCTACAACCTGTTCTGCATGATCCACGGCCGTGATCGGGCGACCGTCATGGCCCAGGTGGAGGCCGCTACGGAGGCCGCAGGCCTCGCCGATCTGCCACGCGACGTGCTGTTCAGCGTGCGCCGCTTCAAGCAGCGCGGCGCACGCTACGATTCGTCGGCACGGCCATGCTGAGCGAGACGGATCGCCGCGCCATCAATGCCTTGCAGGGTGGCTTCCCGATCCTCGAGCGACCCTTCGCCCAGGCGGCGGCCGAGCTTGGCATGGCCGAGGACGAGCTGGTCGCCTGCGTNNGCGACAGCCCTGGGCGGCGCCTTCTCGTTGTGCGCGCTCGCCGTTCCCGAGGAGCGCTTTGACGCGGTCGCGGCCATGGTCAACGCGTTTCCCGAGGTCGCGCACAATTATCGGCGCGGTCACGCCTTCAACATGTGGTTCGTGCTGGCGACCGAACGGTCGAAGGACATTGCCGGCGTGATCGCCCGGATCGAGTCCGCGACCGGCCTCGACGTGCTGAATCTACCGAAGCTCGAGGAATACCATCTTGGGCTCAGGCTCCAGGCGTGACGGCCATGGCGCTGCATCCCACGGACCGCGCGATCATACGGGCCACCCAGGCGGGNNGAGGTGATGCGTCGCCTGCGCCGATTGCTCGAGACAGGCGTCATCCGTCGCATCGGCGCGGTCCCGAACCATTATGCCCTCGGCTATCGCTCCAACGGCATGAGCGTCTGGGACGTCGAGGACGCGCGGGTAGCCGAGCTCGGAAGGAGGGTCGGCGCCCTGCCCGGCGTCAGCCACTGCTACCGGCGGCCGCGCCACCTGCCGGAGTGGCCCTACAACCTGTTCGCAATGCTTCACGGCCAGACCCGCGAGACGGTGATGGCCGACGTCGCCAGGATCGCGGCCATGCTCGGCCCGGCCTGCCGCGGCCACGATGTGCTCTACAGCACGGCCATTCTCAAGAAGACGGGCCTGCGGCTCGGGGAGTGAGGTGATGTTCCGCCTGAGCCAGTTCATGCGCGAGCTGATCGCGCCCACGCCTGTCAGGCGGGTGCAGCCGCCGGGGCCCGTGGTGATCTGGAACCTGATCCGCCGCTGCAACCTCAACTGCATCCATTGCTACTCGCTCTCGACCGACGTCGACTTTCCCGGCGAGCTGAGCACGGCCGAGGTCTTCG
>CXWJ01025086.1_pt1 | contig 10816 bp, 5 predicted proteins | sample 590841 | NCBI WGS metagenome assembly CXWJ01 (sample SAMEA3498367, study PRJEB10139) | wastewater metagenome | biome: wastewater treatment plant; material: activated sludge | place: Austria | collected 2015-01-21 | reverse complement strand
CGTCCTTACGGGTTCGAATCGCGGGGCCTCAACGGGATGGAGGCGCAAACCTATATGTGGACCGCGCTGGCGCTCACGGGCGACCCAGTCTTTCGGAAGGGGCTGGACCAATTGCTGGCCTGGCGATACGACACATTTACGGTTCGCGAAAAGGTGGCATTTCCGCCCGAGAATATCGTGACGTGGGATGATGAGCTTGCCTTTCGCTGCCTGGTTCCGCTGATCAGCTACTGCGATGATCCTCGCTTGCGATCGATTTACCTCCGCGCGCTGGAACGGCATTGGGAAATCCTGCGGATGCAGAAGATTCCATTTTTCAATTTTGTCTACGGCGGACTGACGGGAAACGATTGTGAAGCGGAAATCGCCGTGCAACATTTGCGAGATTGGTCGCTCGACACCGTAAGCCACAACTACCGAAATTCACATCGAGCGGACCTCGCCACGGAGCCCAATTACACTCCCTATATTGGGGGCACGCGGGCTATCTCTCCCCGCGAGCTGGAAAGCAGTTGGGGGAGCCGGTCTTCCATTCAATACGACGGTGGGGACGCGGGACGGACCGTCACGCCGCCGGTCGGTTGGATTGAAGACTATTGGATGGGTCGCTATTACGGCATGATCGAAGCGCCAACGACGAATGATCCACAGCTTGTATCCGTTGCGTCCAATACGAAAATGCAGTTAGGGGCCGCTCCTTATAATGGACCGCCGAGGCCGAATCAGTTGCCGGAAAATAAGTAGCCACACCATTGGAAATGCCTCGATCACTCATTGAGTTGACGATCGATCTAAATCATTTTTTGGATGACTTTGGCAAATATCCGACGTCGAGAGCCATGAAGCGATTAACAACCATCACCGCATTGGTTGGCCTCTGCATGATGGCCGTACGCGCCTCGACCGCGGGTGAGACTGCGCCCGATTTTCAGCAAGAGATCGTGCCTCTCTTGAAAAATCATTGCGTGCCGTGCCATGGTCCGGGGAAGACCAAGGGGCAATTGACCTTGGCGTTGCCAACGGGAATCGCTCGTGGCGGCGAAAATGGCAGAGCGATCGTGCCGGGCAAGCCCGAGGAGAGTTTGCTTTGGCAGCGCGTGGCGGCCGATGAAATGCCAGAAGACGAACCTTTGTCTCCCGAGAATAAGAAGCTCTTGCATCGCTGGATCGCCGCGGGCGCGTACGGCTTACCGGAGAAAGTTCCGGAACAGCCCAACGGCGATGAGCATTGGGCGTTTCAGAAACTCGTGGCCGTTTCGCCTCCTGCCGTGCGCCATGAATCCCTCCTGGGCACGGCTGTCGATAACTTCATCGAAAATCAACTCGAAACTGTCGGTTTGACGATTAGCGCGGAAGCCGATCGACACACGCTGATCCGACGCGTTGCCTTTGATCTTACGGGACTACCGCCAACGCCAGAGGAAATCAAAACATTCGTCAATGACACGAGCGATGCTGCTTATGCGAACATGGTAGAGCGATACCTCGCGTCGCCCCGTTACGGCGAGCGGTGGGGTAAATACTGGCTAGATGCGGCCGGTTACGCAGACAGCAACGGCTACTTCAACGCCGATACGGATCGGCCACTAGCCTACCGGTATCGAGATTACGTCGTTCGTTCGATTAACGCGGACAAACCCTGGGATCAGTTCATTCGAGAGCAATTGGCCGGTGACGAATTGGCGGGTTACAAGCCGGGGGCCGACGTGTCACCGGAGATGGTTGAACTGCTCGAAGCCACGCACTATCTGCGCAACAGTCCCGACGGGACCGACAGCAGCGACGGCAATGCGGATGAGGTGCGGGCGGACAAGTTCGCGGTGCTGGAAGGCACCATGCAAATCATGGGGGCCTCGCTCTTGGGGCTGACTGTGCAATGCGCGAAATGCCACGATCACAAATTCGAACCCCTCAAGCAACACGACTTCTACGCTCTCCAAGCGGTAATCTATCCGGCCTTCAATGTTGAAAAATGGGTCAAACCGAAGGATCGTGAAATCGTGACCGCCAGTGCCGAGGAAATTGCCGCTTGGGAAGCGCAAACCAAGGCGATCGACGAGCAAATCGCCGCGCGTCGACAGCAGTTCCGCACATGGCTTAGTGAACATCGAGAGACAGGCAAGGTGCTGTTTCGAGATCGCTTCGAACGAAGCGAACACGAGTTAGCCAATGATTGGTCTAACACTGTGCCGGGCGATGCAGCGCCGGCGGGCCAACCGGCGGTAAATCTCGATTCGAAGTCCGCACCAGGAGCGGAAATCGCGGATGGCAAATTACAGATTATCGAATCACGGGACGGAGGAGATCGCGCCCTCTCGACCAAGCAGGTTTTCGATTGGACACCCGACGAGAAGGACGCCTGGATTCAAGTTACTTTTGACCTGCTACCGGGCAAGGAGACTGCGCCTTACGTCGGTTATTTTTTGGCGATGCGCGACTTCAATGACGCCGCCGCTGATACTCGGGGCGGAAACGTGCTGATCGATGGCGCGGCCGCGGGCAAGGCGGCAGTCCATGTCGATTACCCTGGCGGCGATAGCAACACTCGCGGCCAGATCGGCTCAAGCGGATATCAGCCGGGTCGCAACTACGGGGTGCGGATCACCAACCTAGGCGATGGTCAATTTGAGTTAACGCAGATGGTGGATGGCGTTCCCGAAGAGGGCACTGTGAAGTTGGCGACCGAGGATTTGCCCGAGGGGAGCTTCGGGTTCGAGTATTGCTGCGGCCGCAGCTTCGCGGTCGATGACGTGTTGATCGAGGCCAGCGATTTGTCTGCGGAAGCGGAAGGTCAGCGTAAGGAACTGGCCGAAATGAACCGACGATCGCGCGAATCCCTGGAAACGGACGTTAAAACGCTCGAAGCCAAAAAGAGGGACAAGCCGGGCCGAGTGGCGCCAGTAGTCGATTTGGCTCCCGAGTCGCCGGAGGTATTCTTGCTGGAGAGGGGCGATTACAAGTCGCCTAAGGAAAAGGTCGAAGCGGCGGCCCCCGCTTTCCTTAACGATCTGAGCCAACCGTCATCGCAGTCGGTCGCCACAGACCGTTCGACCGGGCGACGCTTGGCGTTTGCCAAGTGGCTCACAGAGCCCAATAGCCGTGCAGCTTCGCTATTAGCGCGCGTCACGGTCAACCGTTTTTGGCAGCACCATTTCGGCACGGGCATCGTTGCTACGGCCGATAACTTAGGCTATTCCGGTGGGGCCCCCAGCCATCCTGAACTGCTCGAATTTCTAGCGGCTGAATTCATGCGAAATAGTTGGAGTGCTAAAGCATTTCACCGTTTGATCTTGAGCTCTGCCACTTACCGACAAACAAGCCGCCCTACAAGCAGCGGACTACAACGTGATATCGACAACCACTTGCTGGGGCGATTCCCGCTGTGCCGGTTGGATGCCGAGGCGATTCGCGATGGGATGTTGGCCATGAGTGGCGAGTTGGACTTGCGCATCGGTGGGGCGTATGTGCCCACTGTGCGAGACGACGAGGGGGATGTGATTGTTAATGAATCGGCTGAGGGCGCTCATCGGCGTAGTCTCTACTTGCAGCAGCGGCGCACTCAGGTCACTAGTTTACTGGAATCGTTTGACGCCCCGTCGGTCGTTTTTAGCTGCACGTTCCGCGGAGCAACTACCGTGCCGCTACAGTCGTTGAAACTTTTGAACTCGTCTTTCATGCGTTTGCGGGCTCAAGCTTTGTCAAAACGAGTGGCCGCCGAAGTTGGGAATGATCCGCTGCAAAGGATACGTCACGCATTCTTGCTTGTTGCCGCCCGCCCACCGACCGCTGAAGAATTCGAATTGGCCAAGAGCTTTGTCGAGCAGTTGCCTTTGAAGTATGCTGATCGAACGCAGGCGGAAGAGGCGAGCTGGATCGACTTTTGCCAGATGCTGCTTGCGAGCAACGCTTTTTTGTACGTCGAATAGAAAATAATTCTCCCCTGGGTTTCAACGCACATGCTTCCCGACGCTTCTTTCTTGCTGGGCCGTCGCGCATTTCTGGGGCGCACGACCGGAGCGCTCGGCACGATGGCGTTGGCCCATTTGCTTAATCTCGAAGGGTCAGGAGCGGCTAGCGCCGCCCCTACCCCAAGCTCTGTCGGCACTGTTCCACATTACAAACCATCCGCGGATGCGGTTATCTGCCTCTTTCAGCATGGTGGCCCCAGCCAAATGGATTTGTTCGATGCCAAACCAGAGCTTAACCGGCATCATGGTCAGCCGTATGCAGGAGACTTGGAGGTTCACTTCGTCAGTCAGAAGGGAAATGTCCTTGGCTCCCCGTTTAAGTTCGCGCCGCGAGGCCAGTCAGGCATCGAGCTAAGCGAGACTTTGCCGAACACGGCAAAAATTGCCGACGACATTACTTTGATCCGCTCGGTTGTCACAGAATCGGTCGATCATGAATCGGCGCTGCGATTGATTCACGGGGGCAAGTTCCAGGCTGGCTATCCTACGTGGGGCTCATGGGTCACTTACGCCTTGGGGTCGTCCAATCAAAACCTTCCCGCTTATGTCGTGTTAGCCGATCCGGCAGGTTTGCCGGTCGATGGCACGCGTAACTGGTCTTCAGGCTGGCTACCTGCCGTGTACCAAGGCACCGCATTTCGGCCCGGCAAAACGAGCTTGCCAAATCTCGTAACTCCCACAGACATCACGCCGGCTGCTCGCAGCGCACAACTGGATTTCTTAGAAAGATTAAACCGAGAGCAGATGCGACAATATCCAGGCAATACGGAACTTGAAGCTCGTATTACGAACTTCGAAATTGCCGGCCGGATGCAAACCGCGGTGCCCGCGGCGCTGGACTTAACACAAGAAACGGAATCGACGAAGAAACTTTACGGTCTTGATAATCCCACAACCGCTGAATACGGAACGCGGTGCCTGATTGCCCGGCGGCTAGTGGAGCGGGGTGTAAGATTCGTCCAGCTCTTCCTGGCTGGGCAGCCTTGGGACACACACAGCAAAAATGCCGACACATTGAGGAATTTGTGCGCCAGGACGGATCAGCCGAGCGCCGCGCTCGTCATGGATCTTCAGCAGCGTGGTCTACTCGACCGAACGATTGTGATGTGGGGCGGCGAATTTGGACGTCTGCCAATATCGCAGGGCGAAGATGGACGCGACCATAATCGTCATGCGAACTCGATCTGGCTCGCTGGGGGCGGATTCAAGCGCGGCTACTGCCACGGCCGCACGGACGACTTTGGTTACCAAGCCGTTGAAGACGTGCTTAACGTTCATGATCTTCATGCCACCCTTCTGCATACCTTAGGACTTGATCACAAACGTCTCACCTATCCCCATGACGGCCGCCCTGGCAGCCTCACAGATATCGCAATTACAAAGGCCAAGCCAGAATTACGACTGATACAATGAGCTTCTAAAGCTATCCCTGCACTTACCCAAGCTCACGTGTTTCCCTTCCGAGTTTTTTACTCAGTCGGCACTTTCCGCTGCTAAACTGGAAGTTGCTGGACTTGCCTTTATTGTGCCGTCAAAATAGCGATCATCGATCTAGACGATTATGCTCTTGAAGGGCCTTTAGTCTATTCCCGGAGACTATGCCTCATTTGGTAGGCTAAGACCATGCGTCGAACAACTGCGTTCATTTCGATGGTCATGGCAGCCGGCACCTTTGTGGTCGCCACGGCCTGGGCTGAAGAGCAAATCGACTACCTGCACCAAATCAAGCCGGTCCTAGCCGAGCGCTGCTTCGCTTGTCACGGGGCGTTCAAGCAAGAGAGCGGACTGCGGCTCGATACGGCCGCGCTGGCCATTCAAGGCGGCGACAATGGCGCAGCGATTACGCCCGGCGATGCGGCGGGGAGCCACTTAATCCGACGAGTCACCGCAAGTGATCCATCGGAACGGATGCCGCCCGAAGGCGAACCCCTCAAGCCGGAACAGATCGCCGCGTTACGGGCGTGGATCGCCCAAAATGCGCAAGCGCCCGCTGATGAGCAGCCGGAACCGGATCCACGAGAGCACTGGGCGTTTCGCCCGATCGTCAGACCATCGGTGCCTACGGTTGCAAATTCCGCGTGGGTCCGAAATCCGATCGATGCGTTCATTGCACAGAAACATGAAGAGCTGGGCTTGACGCCTCAAGTCGAAGCGCCGCGAGAGGTGCTGGTGCGACGGCTCTGTCTTGATTTGGTTGGGTTGCCACCGACGGAAGAAGAGTTGGTACTGCTCGACGCCGAAAGTCAGGATGGCTGGTACGAACGATTAGCCCAGCGTCTGCTGGATGACCCGCGCCACGGCGAGCGTTGGGCGCGCCACTGGATGGACATCTGGCGATACAGTGATTGGTGGGGATTAGGAGACCAGTTGCGAAACAGCCAGCCTCACATCTGGCACTGGCGAGACTGGATTATCGAATCGCTCAACGCCAACACGCCCTACGACGAGATGGTGCGGTTGATGCTGGCCGGCGACGAGCTCCACCCNNATTGGATGGAGGAGACGGTTGAACACGTCAGCAAAGGATTTCTAGGGCTCACGTTGAATTGCGCCAAATGCCACGACCACAAATATGACCCGCTCCACCAGGTCGATTTCTATCGCATGCGCGCGTTCTTCGAGCCGTACCATGTGCGGCTGGATGTGGTTCCGGGGGAGACAGATCTCGCGCGCGACGGGATCGCGCGTGTTTTCGATGGGCTGCCCGACGCTCCGACGTATCGATTCGAACGGGGACAAGAGAGTCAGCCGGATAAGTCAAAGGTCATCGCTCCGGGGGTGCCCGCGTTGTTGGCATTCAACGAACGTTCGATCCAACCCGTCTCGCTGCCCAAAGAAGCTTGGCAACCTGAGCGCCAGCCGTGGGTACTGGAAAGTTATCTTACTGCAGCACAGAAAAATGTCGCCGTTGCCGAGGCGTCAGTGGCAAAAGTGCGCGCGCAAGTAGAAGCGACGAAGCAACAACCTATCGTGGCGGGTGCGTCGAACGGGCCAGATAATTCGTCTCCCACGCCGGAAGGGACGAACGCAGACCGAGAAGCCGAGCTGCACGTAGCGGAACTTGCCGTAGGCGCCGCTCGTGCAGAGTTGGCCAGCGTGGAACGGCGCGCTGCGGCAATGCGGGCCGCCTGGGCCAAGGAGGACGGTTCGACCGGTGAGGCCAAGTTGGCCGAGGCCGCGCTCGCGACTGCGGCCGAGGCTGTGCAAGCCGAGCGCAAGGCTGTGGTGGCGAAGGCACAANNGCACAACATTCCGTCGCCGAAGTCGAATGGAAGCTGCGGCGGGCTGCGGCGGACAAGAAAGATGCCCTGGAAAAAGAACTAGCTACAGCGAGGGAATCACTGACCAAGGCAGAGAAAAACGCCGGCGCAACGATTACTCCGGAGGACAAGTACACTCGGCTAATCGGCGCTAAGTGGACGCCCACGCGTTTTCTTTCGTCAACAGGCGACGATCCACAGGTTGAATTCACGGCAAACAGCACCGGGCGACGCACCGCCCTGGTCGCGTGGATCACAGATCCGCGCAATCCATTGACGGCGCGCGTCGCCGTAAATCACATTTGGGCGCGCCACATGGGAACCCCGCTGGTTGCGACCGTTTTCGACCTTGGGCGCAAGGGAAGTCCACCGACTCATCCCGACTTGTTGGATTGGCTGGCTGCCGAATTGATCGACAGCGGTTGGGACATGAAGCATCTCCACCGCCTGATTGTGGAGTCATCAGCCTATCGAATGTCTTCCTCGGCCGCGGGGCGCGACGCCAACATGGCCAAGGATCCCGACAATCTCGGCCTCTGGCGACGTACGTCAATTCGGCTTGAGTCGGAAGTCGTACGCGATTCCATTTTGTCGCTCGCTGGAACGCTCGACTTATCGCGCGGCGGTCCGCCTGTGCCACCGGCCGAACAAACCGATTCGACACGCCGCAGTCTCTACTTTTTCCATTCGAACAACGATCGCAATTTGTTCCTCACGACGTTTGACGAAGCGGCCGTCAAGGAATGCTATCGCCGTGATCAAAGCATTGTCCCGCAACAGGCCCTGGCGCTCAGTAATAGTCGCTTGGTCCATGACGCCGCGCAGCAAATTGCTGAGCGCCTATCGAAGCAATTCCCTGCAACGGAACAGCCGCCGGCGAATCAGCGAGCGTTCATTGAAAGATCCTTCTATGTGATCCTCGGCATCCGCGCCAACGATGACGAAATCCGCGCGAGCACAAAGGCCTTGGAGGCTTGGCAAAGGCTGCCAGACGAAGCCGCCGCCTCTGTCGATCGCGCCCGCGTCAATTTTATTTGGGCCTTGCTCAACCACAACGACTTCGTCACCCTGCGCTGAATCACATTGCGAGTCAGAGACACACGAATGAATTCTTGCAACCATCCCAGTCACTTGCTTGGAACATGCGGCCGACGAGCGTTTCTGGCCGACATGGGGATGGGGTTCACTGGTTTGGCACTGGGCGCCATGCTCCATCGCGATGGTTTTGGCAACGAGCGTCTCTGGACGCCGCCAACCGGCAAGCCCCACTTCGCTCCAAAGGCTAAGAACGTAATCTGGCTCTTCATGAATGGCGGCGTGAGCCACATGGAGAGCTTCGATCCTAAGCCGATGCTCAGCAAATATGGCGGCAAGACGATTGCTGAGACGCCGTTCGCAGATACCCAGGATCCGAAGAAACTGGCCATCGAACGGTTGGTCGTTCCCGACGCCAACGGTAATCAGCGCAATACACTCTATCCGCTGCAAGTGGGATTCCGGAAGCATGGGGAAAGTGGCGTTGAGGTCAGCGACTGGTTCCCTCACATCGCCCGCCAGGTGGATCAGCTGGCCTTCGTTCGCTCGATGTGGACGACCGATAGCAACCACGGGGCACAAACGCAGTTCCACTCTGGCCGCCACCAGAACGACGGTGATTTTCCGACGCTCGGCGCGTGGGTCCATTACGGGCTCGGCTCCCTCAATGACAACTTGCCACAATTTATCTCGATGGGATTTCGGGAATACTGGAACAAGAAGGACGGTCACTATCTCGGCCCGGCACATGATGCCGTGCCCCTCCGCATTGACCCAGACAATCCACTGGATTTCGGCCGACCCGAACGCCCATTCTCTTCACAGTCACAGGCTGTGGGCGCCGATCTGATTCGTGAGCTCGATACGCTGCGCGGTGTCGAGTATCCTCTAGATCCCGCACTTGCCGCACGGATTGCTTCTTATGAGCTGGCGTTTCGCATGCAACGTTCGGTGCCTGAAGTCGTCGATTTCTCTCAAGAGACCGCTGAAACGAAGAAGCTGTACGGCTTTGATCTGCCCCATTGTCGCGAGTTTGCCGCGCAACTTTTGGCGGCGCGGCGCTTCGTTGAACGCGGGGTCCGCTTCATTCAAATTCAACATGGCGGCGGTGGGGCAGGAGCGTGGGACGCTCACTCCGGGCTGAAAGGCAACCATGCCAAGCTAGCGCTGGCAGTAGATCAACCAGTCGCCGCGCTGATCGCGGACCTGGACCGCCGTGGAATGCTCGACGAGACTCTCGTGATCTTTGCCACGGAGTTTGGCCGAACGCCCGGCTCCCAAGGTTCCGATGGGCGAGACCATCACATCTTCGGGTTCACTGTCTGGATGGCCGGCGGTGGCTTGAAGCGAGGCGTCGTGCATGGAGCGACCGATGAGATCGGCTTCCACGCGGTCGAGAATCGCCACTACGTCACCGATATTCATGCCACGATCCTCAAGCAACTTGGCCTGGACTCACGCCAGCTTGAGATTCCCGGCCGCAAACGTCTTGAGATCGACCACGGTAGACCGATTGCGGAGATCATTGCTTAAGAACCTGTTCTAACCCTGATTCAAACGCTGTCTGAGTAGAATTGCCTTTTTCAACCTGCCACAATAGGTGCGTCCTGGCAAGGCTCTACTTCAACGCCTAGTAGCCGCAGCAATGAAGCCATCTCGACGCACTCTCGGACGATCTACCGCGCCACTATCGGCCGTGATGGTCTTTCTGACCTTCACGTGCATCCACGCGGAGCACGGGAAGTTCGACCACAGTTCGGTTAACCCGAGCGACGAGGCTTATATCTTCACCCCTCCCGGCTTCGAGCGGGCGGGCACGCCGGCAGTGGCGAGTGGGCCAGGAACCGCGCGATTGAAGGTCACAATTTGTGACGCTGCCACAGGTCAGCCGACGTTTTGTCGAGTGAATGTCATCGGAGCGGATGGCAACTATTACCAACCGCAAGACAATCCGCTCTTGCCGTATAGCCTTACGGGAACATGGCCAGAGAGATTGGCCGGTAATCGGCCGGGCAAAGCGCCGATCCGATATTTTGGTCACTTCTTCTACATCCACGGCAAGTTCAGTGTTGATGTCCCCGCCGGACCGGTGCGGATCGAAGTTTGGAAAGGTTTTGAATATCGCCCCGTCACGGCCAGCACACAGGTTGAGGCGGGGGGGAGCGGAGAGGTAAATCTGACTATCGCCCGCCGCGCGGACGTGGCAAGCGAAGGCTGGTATTCGGGCGATACCCATCTCCACTTCATGCGGAGCAGCGATGCAGACGAAGGTACGATCTTTGATTTGCTCGAAGCCGAGGACATCCGCTTCGGAAACATCCTTTGTTACAATGAGAACACGAGCGGATATCGGGGCTACATGCCTGAGCAGGCCACACAGCAGTTGCGTGGCCTAGGAATCAAATCGGTCGCTCGCCGCGGCGATTATCAAATCATTTCCGGGCAAGAGTACCGCAACGGCGTTTTTGGCCACCTTAATCTTTACTTACGCGATCGGATGGTGCTGGAGGGAGAGGATCTCGATCCGAACCTCGGCCCTATGTTCGGCTTGAT
>CXWJ01024919.1_pt1 | contig 10817 bp, 5 predicted proteins | sample 590841 | NCBI WGS metagenome assembly CXWJ01 (sample SAMEA3498367, study PRJEB10139) | wastewater metagenome | biome: wastewater treatment plant; material: activated sludge | place: Austria | collected 2015-01-21 | reverse complement strand
GATGTGCCCGATCGTCCCGATATTTACGTGCGGTTTCCCGCGCTGAAATTTTGCCTTGGCCATTCTTTCTTACCCTCGATTAACTGATACCGATCAATATGGTCAGACTACTGGCGGATAAAAGAATTAAACACGGATGGGACACGGATGGAACGGATGATACGGATTGAACACTCTATCCGTGCGATCCGTTATATCCGTCTTGATCCGTGTTTAATTCTTAATCTGCCCATCGTCTGCCGCTTATTGGTGACCACCCGGCAACGGGTAACCGTCTTGCGGCGGTCGGCCGTCGGCGCTCGCGGACGAGTGGGCCGCCGGCACTCTACTTCACAATTCGCCTTATGGACGCGGGGGAAAGCCCACGATGGGATTTGAACCCATGACCTCATTCTTACCAAGAATGCGCTCTGCCAACTGAGCTACGTGGGCACGTCTCGACACATTCAATGGCCGACTTGATAAGTCGGCGACCAAACCCTCGTCTTACCGAGGCTTCTGTCGCCGACCTGTCAGGTCTATTCCAGTGGGCCAGGTAGGACTCGAACCTACGAAGGCTATTGCCAGCGGATTTACAGTCCGCCCCCTTTGCCGCTCGGGACACTGACCCAGGGTTATCGAATTATCCGGCCGATCGCGCCGCCGCGCCCGACCACCAGAGCCGACGATGGGAGTTGAACCCATAACCGATGCTTTACAAAAGCATTGCTCTGCCAATTGAGCTACGTCGGCATCGTGATCGTATTGCGCCGCGTCCAGGCTATAAACGTTCGTTCGGCCCACAGGCAAGCCGACGCAGGCACACTTTCGTGCGCTGAGCAATAAGTATAGCAAGAACCGTAAAAACGTCAACAATCAAACAACCCGCGCTGCCCCGCCCCCTCCTCCTTCACCCGCCCGGCGGCCTTGAAGGTCATCTCGCTGGGCGGCATATCGACCCGCGCCCGCCCGGCCAGCAGGTCGCCCACGGTCAGCAGTTGCAGCCGGGGGTGGCGCGTGCCCCAGCCGGGCGAGTCATAGTCGCCCGCCCCGGCCGCCTCGGTGATCATCTCCCGCGTCGGCGGCTCCAGCGACAGGAAGACGCCGATGGCCGCCCCTTCCCGTTGCAGCGTGCCGGCCAGATCGCGCACCGCCGGGCTGCCGACCTTGCCGCTCTTCACCTGCACGATGACCCGCTTGGCCTTGTTGGTGTGGTCGTCGATGAAGGTGATCAGCCCGTCGATGCCCCGGTCGGCCCCCTTCTTGCCCGTCTTGCCGCCCGCCTCGCCGCCGTAGGGGCGGGCGCGCACCAGCGACAAGGCCCACCATTGGAACTGGTAGCGGTCATCGTGGGCCAACTGGCGCGCGCCGGCTTCGGTCGTCGGTTCGCCGATGACCCGGAAGGCGGCGTCGGGGAACATCTGCGTCAGGCGGTACTTTTGCAGGGCGATGGACAGATGGGTGATGTCGATGCCGATCCAGCGCCGCCCCAGCTTCTGGGCCGCGGCGATGGTCGTGCCGCAGCCGCAGAACGGGTCGAGCACCACGTCGCCGGGGTTGCTGCTGGCGCTGATGATGCGCTCCAGGAGGGCCAGGGGTTTTTGGGTGGGGTAGCCGAGACGTTCGGCGTGCCATGACCTTAATGACTCTAGATCGTCCCAAACGTCTTGGACAGGCATACCTTTGGCTTCATCAAGATAGCGTTTCCTTCGCGGAATTCCATTCTTGGTATAAAAAATATGTCCTTCTTCTTCTAAACGAACCATCGTTTGATATGGTACGCGCCAAACTCGTCGAATACCTTTCCAATCATAGTCATACCCTCCCCCTTGCAAACCCGCCGCGCCAAGATCTCCCGACATAAATCTACGGCCGCTTTCATCCACATATCGATAGTATTTCTCGACATATTCGGGATCGTAAGGCTGAAAGGATTCATTCCATTTGAAAGCCGATGACTTTACATAAAATAACAAGGTGTCGTGGACTGAGCCATATCCACGAGAATCACTGTGGGCACTCTGACGTTTCCATATAATTTCGTTTCGGAAATTTTCTACCCCAAAGATCGTATCGAGCACTATCTTGAGATAATGACTGGCCGTCGGGTCACAATGCAAATACAGGCTGCCGGTCGGCTTCAGGACACGGTGCAGTTCCACCAATCGGGCGGCCATCATCACCAGATAGGCCATCATCTGGCTGGGGCCGATGAAGCCATGCAGGGCGTCGATCAGTTGCGATACGTGGGGCGGCGCGTTCTGGATGATCTCGCGGTAGGTGCGCTCGGCGGCCCGGTTCCAGTGCCAGGTGTCCTCGAAGGCGGCGATCTGGGCCTCGGCCTCGGCCCCGCTTTCGGGCTTGAACAGCACGTTGTAGGTGCGGTTGCTGTTGAAGGGCGGGTCAAGGTAGACCAGATCGACCGAGGCGTCGGCCACGTATTCGCGCAGGATCGGCAGGTTGTCGCCGTAGAACAGGGTATTTTCGGTGATTGGGGCGGGCATGGGGGAATTATAGACTAATTACGAATTACGAATTACGAATTACGAATTAGGAATTAGGAATTAGGAAGGATGAATTATGAAGGGGTTGGTTGACAATTTGATGGGGGGTTTTATACTGCGAAAATCGCGAGGAGGAAAACTATGATCCCCAGTCCCCAGCCCATCGTCATCCCCGACGCCCCGGCCATCCCCGGTCTGCGCTTCCGCCACTACCACGGCCCCGATGACCTGCCGGCCATGGTCGCCGTCTATGCCGCGCTGGCCGATGCCGGGCAGCTCGAATTCGAGGTGTCGGTCGAATGGTTGGCGAATTACTTCGACCACGAGGTCAACCTCGATCCCTATACCGACATCGCCCTGGCCGAGATCGACGGGCAGGTCGTCGGCCTGTCGCGCTGCTACTGGGCCGAGGAGGTGGCCGGGCCGCGCCAGTATCAGTTCAACGCCCTGGTCGTGCCGGCCTGGCAGGGGCAGGGCATCAGCCGCGCCCTGCTCCATTGGGCCGAAGACCATTTGCGCCACACGGCCGCCACCCACCCGCCGGAGCCGCCGAAGCTGTTGCAGTTCTGGCTGTCCCACGGCCTGGCCCACCTCAAGCCGTTGCTGGAAAGCGAGGGCTACGCCCCGGCGCGCTATAGCAACAATATGGTGCGGCCGTCGCTCGACGACATCCCCGATTTCCCGCTGCCGCCTGGTCTGGAAGTGCGCCCGGCCCGGCCGGAGCATTACCGCCGCATCTGGGACGCCCAAATCGAAGCGTTTCAGGACCACTGGGGCTTCCTCCAGCACCCGGAAGAGGATTACCAGATGTGGCTGAACGATCCCATCTATTTCCAGCCCGCGCTGTGGCAGGTGGCCTGGGACGTGGCGACGGACGAGGTGGCCGGCATGGTGCTGACCTTCATCGACGCGGCCGAGAATGAGCGCTGGGGGCGGCGGCGCGGCTATACTGAGGCCATCAGCGTGCGGCGGCCCTGGCGGCGGCGCGGCTTGGCGCGGGCGCTCATCGCCCACAGCCTGCGCGCCCAACGCGAGGCGGGCATGACCGAATCGGCCCTCAGCGTGGACAGCGAAAACCTGACCGGCGCGACCCGCGTTTACGAAGATTGCGGCTTCCGGACGGTGACGGTCGATATGCTCTATCGCAAGCCGTTATAGCCCCGGCTATTGCCATGCCGCCCGGCCTCATGCTATGCTTGACGCCATGATGCCTGGACTTGCGCTATCCTTGCTCGGCCCGTTCCAGGCGAGCGCGGGCGACCGGCCGATCACCAATTTCGCCACCGACAAAGTGCGCGCCCTGCTCGCCTATCTGGCCGTGGAAGCCGACCGGCCCCACCGGCGGGACACGCTGGCCGCGCTCCTCTGGCCCAATTGGGACGACCGCGCCGCCCGCGGCAATCTGCGGCTGGCCCTCCACCGCCTGCGCGAGGCCCTCGACGCCGCCGACCCGGCCCTCAGCGACGCTATTTTCGGCATCACCCGCGAGACGGTGCAGATCAACGCCGCGGCCGTGGCCGTCGATGTGGCCCGCTTCGTCAGCCTGCTGGAGATGTGCGAATCCCACCCCCACCGCCTGCTCCACCTCTGCCCGTCGTGCCTGGCGCAGTTGGACGAGGCGGCGGCCCTCTACAGCGGCGAACTGCTGGCCGGGCTGTCCATCGCCGACGCGCCGGCCTTTGAACAGTGGGAATTGCTGCGGCGCGAGGAACTGGCCCAGCGGGTGATGGCCCTGCTCTACCGGCTGGCCGACGCCTTCGAGCAGTTGGGCGACCCCGCCCGCGCCCTGCTTTTCGCCCATCGCCAACTGGCCCTCGACCCCTATCGCGAGGAGGCCCACCGCCAGGTCATTCGCGGCTATGCCCGGCAGGGGCAGCGGGCGGCGGCGCTGGCCCATTACGACCGCGCCCGCCGGCTGCTGGCCGACGAACTGGGCGTGGAACCCGACCCGGCCACGGTCGATCTCGTCGAGCAGGTGCGCGCCGGCCGCCCGACCCCGACCAACGGCCACGGCGCGGCCGACGAGCGCCCGCTGCTCTACCACTTCCCGGCCCGCTTCACCCCTTTCTTCGGCCGCGCCGCCGAGATCGGTCGTCTGGTTGACCGTCTTGCGAGTGACGAGGGGCAGCGCAGGGGGGCAGGGGGGCAGGGGCGCAGGGGAGAACCCGCCACCCGCCACGCGCCACCCGCCACCCGTCTTCTAACCATCGTCGCCCCCGGCGGCATGGGCAAGACCCGCCTGGCCATCGCCGCCGCCGAGGCATTGGGCGAGCGGCCCGGCTTCCCCGGCGGCATCTACTTCATCCCGTTGGCGAAAACGGCCGCCGCCGACCAACTGCCGTCGGCCGTGGCCGCGGCCCTCAACGTCCAACTGGGCGGCGCGGCCGACCCGGCCGAACAGCTCATCGCCTATCTGCGCCCGCTGCGCGCCCTGCTCGTCCTCGATAATTTTGAGCATCTGCTCGATGGCGTCGATCTGCTGCTGCGGCTGCTGGAGGGCGCGCCGGGGCTGAGCCTGCTGGTCACCTCCCGCGAGGCGCTCAACGTGCGCGGCGAGGAGCGCTTCGTCCTCGGCGGGCTGGAGGACGATGCGGCCATGACGCTCTTCGTGGGGGCGGCGGCGCGGCTGCTGCCCGGCTACGCGCCCGGCCCGGCCGACGGCGAGGCCATCCGGGCCATCGTCCGCGACGTGGGCGGGATGCCCCTAGCCGTGGAACTGGCCGCCACCTGGGTGCGCCTGATGGACGCGCCGGCCATCGCCGCCCGCATTCGCGCCGACCTCGATTTCCTCTCCACCACGCTGCGCGACCTGCCGGAGCGGCAGCGCAGTATGCGCGCCGTCTTCGATTATATGTGGCAGACGCTCTCGCCGCCGGAGCGGGCGGCGCTGGCGATGTTGTCGGTCTTGCGCGGGCCGTTTCGCCTCGACGCGGCCGAGGCCATCGCCGGGGCCGCGCCGGCCGCGCTGGCCCTGCTGCTCGATCAGGCGTTGCTGCGGGCGGCCGGCGGCGGGCGGTTCGAGCTGCACGAACTGCTGCGCCAATACGCGGCGGGCAAGCTGGCCGCCGATCCGGCCCAGGCGGCGGCGGCCCACGAACGCCACGCCGCCCACTATCTGGCGCTGCTGACGGCCCGCGGCGCGGCCTTGGGCGGGCCGGAATCGAAAGAGGCCCTGGCCGGCCTGCGGCGCAATTTCGACAACGTGCGCGCCGCCTGGGGCTGGGCGGTGGACGGCGGCCACGTGGCCGAAATCGAGCGGGCGCTGCCGGCGCTGGAGGCATACTACCGTTTCAGCGGGCTGTCGGCCGAGGGCGCGGCGATGCTGGCGGCCACGTCGGCCGCGCTGGAAGACCACATCAGGCGCGGCGACGCCCAGCCGCAGGCCGTCTATCCCGTTATCTACGAAATCATGCGCCGCGAGGCCCTCTTGTTGGAGTTGCACGGCGCGGGCGAGGCGGCGCTGGCCCGTCTGGAAAAGGCCCAGGCCGGATGGGCGGCGCTGGGCGACCGCGTCCAGGTGGTGCGGGTCTTATGCGAGATCGGTTATGTCAATGTGCGCCACTTCTGGTCGGCCCATACCCGCGAGCAGTTGACGACCACGCTGGCCCTGGCCCGCGAGGTCGGGGATGACGGCCTCATCGCCGCGGCCCTGCATAATCAGGGCAACACCCTGGCCTGGCATGGCGACATGGCCGGCGGCCGGGCGCTGCTGGAGGAAAGCCTCGACCATTACCGGGCGGCCGGGGAGACGCGCTGGCTGGCCGGGACGCTCAACGACATCGGCATGACCTATGCGTTCGGCGATGACCAGGAAAACGCGCGGGCCTTCTTCCGCCAAAGCCTGTCGATATCGGAAAACCTCGGCGACCAGCCGGGCATCGCCATGGCCGCCTCGAATCTGGGGGCCATCGCCCTGGACGCGGGCGATCCGGTCGAGGCGGAGGCGTTCAGCCGGCGGGGGCAGGCCACGGCCCAGGACATCGGCGACCGGCTGATGCTGTCGGTCAGCGTGGGCAATCTGGGCCACGCGGCGCTGGCGCGGGGCGACCGGGCGGCGGCGCTGCGCTATTACCAGGACACGGTCGCGCTGAGCCGCGAAGGGGGTTACACCTTCATGCTGATCGAGGCGGTGCTGGGCCTGTCGGCGCTGGCGGTTGCCCCCGACGCTCCGGCCGTCGACGCCCCGGCCGCGGCCCGTTGGCTGGCGGCCGTGGCTGCCTGGCGGGTGGCCGGCGGCTTCACGGTGGAAACCCCTTACATTCGCGCCCTGCGTGAGGGGATCGAGGCCCGGTTGCGGGCGGCGCTGGGCAGTCGCGTCGATGCCCTGTGGTCGGAAACGCCGCTGCCGATCGAGACGGCCGCGGCCGAAGCCGCGGCCTGGGCGACGGGGGAAAGAGACCTCAGAGGTTGACGAACGGGAGTGAGACCTCAGAGGTCTTCCGAAGACCTCTGAGGTCTTGGTCTATCTCACCTTAAGCGTCACGTTTTCCATCGTGAACGTCAGCGCTCCGCCAATCACTTTGGCTTTCTGGTTGATGGCTGCCTGGCCGGGTGTGCCTTCGGGCACGCCGTAGAGCGCCCGCAGCGGCCCCTTGGCGACGCACTTGATCGTGATCATCGTGATCTCCTGCCCCGGTTCGGGGGCAAAGGCCAGTTGCATGAAGTCGGGCATCGGCGCGCCGGGGGCGGTGTTGATGAACTTCAGCTTGAATGTGCCGGTGCAGGTCGCGGCCGTCGCGCCGTCCAGCACCTCCTGCGGCCGGTAGCCGAACAGGAGCGGCCCGCCGAAATCGACGCCGTCGGCCACGAAGGTCAGCGCCTTCTTGGTCTTCAGGTTGACCGAAACGGAGGCGCGACCATCGGGCAAGGCTTTCTCGCTCAGGCTACCGGTTATCTTCGTGCCTAGCGACGTGCCGCCGTGGTCGATGATGTACTGGTTGGCGAGTCCGGCGTAGTCGAACGAACCGATGCGGTTGCGGGCCGGGTCGGTCCAGGCCAGATAGTTGGCGACCGGCGGCTCGAACAGGATACAGCCGCCCCCGCCGTCGTCGACGCAGAAGGTTCCCTGCGCGTCGAGCCAGTCGCTGAGCGGGCGTTTCACCGTGGCCCCGTCCGGGGCGGCGGTCGCGCCATCGTCGGCCAACGCCAGCGGCGCGCCCACCACAGCCAGCAGCAAGCCCACCAGCAGCGCCAGGGCCACAACTCTAAACTTCATCATAAGGTTTGCGTTCATGGTAATCTCCTTTGTTCTAACTTTTAATTCGTGCGCGCGGATTCGTGGCCGATAATTGAACGTTCCTCATAACCCTCCTTCTCCCTCCGTGGCTAACGCCGGCGGGGGTGACGCCACTGCCTGAAACGGTTTCGTCGGCAGCGGCGCCACACACCCGGCCGGAAAAGCGTGGGTCAATCCATCTCCAACCCGCTAATTTTTCCGTTGAACCCATGATCCGGCCCGCTCCAGAAGCGCGTGGCGATGGTGCCGCCGCCGGCCGGCGATAGCTTGACCACCTCCTTGCTGTTGCCGCGCAAGGCGTTGATCTTGAACGCGCCATCGAACACCAGGTACAGATCGCCGCCGGCCTCGTCGACGTGGACGCCGCTCAAGTCCTCCTTGGGCAGACCGGCCACGGCCGTGCCGTCGAAGTAGAGCGCCCACGCGCCGGCCGTGGTCGCCCCCAGGCTGGTGGGCGTCAGGGCGATCAGGTCTTCGTTTTGGGCGGCCGGCAGGCCATCGACGGCCACGTTGCCGCTGGTGCTGATCAGCACGCGGTCATCCTCCAGAATGTCCAGCGCGTCGATCCGCTCGCTGGAGGTGGTCAGGCCCACGTCGGAGCCGTCGAGGTACCACTCGAACGCGCCGGCCGTCGTGGGGCCGAGGCTGGTGGGCACGAAGCGCACCAGATCGTGGGGCAGGGCGTCGCCGGACAGGCCGGGCAACCCCGGCTGTTTGGCATGGAAGCTCATCACGATGCTGCCGTCCTCGAGGATGCTGAAGGCCGAGAGCTTCTTGGTGATGCCCACGTCGGAGCCGTCGAAGTGCAAGGCCCAGCTTTCCGCGCCGGTGTCGAAGGCCAGGATGTCGCGCGCATCGAAGCTGATGGCCCCGGCGCTGCCGGCGGAACCGCTGATGTAGAGCGCCGGCCCGGCGGATGAGCCGCCTACGCCGGGCGCGCCGGGGTCGACGATGACGCCGTCGGCCGCCAGATCGCTGTCGCCGCGCCCGCCGTCCACCAGATGGAGCAGGACGCGATCGCTTAGGAACTCCGCGCCGGTCGTGCCGTTGTCGTGGAACTGATACCAGTGATCGGCCGGGTTGGCGGGCGTCGGCCCATATTTGTAGTAGGTGTCAACCGTCTGGCCGCCGTGGAGGAAGAGCGTCACGACCACCGCCCCGCCGGGCGTGACCCCGCGCACCTCGAAATCGAGGAAGCCGATGGGGAAGGTGACGCCGGCCGGGGCGTCGCCGGGCGAGGGGTTATCGATAGCCTGTACATCGGCCAGTTCCGTCCCCGCCGGGGCGGCCAGCGTGACGTAATCGCCGCTCGCGCTGTCGGGCAGCGAGGCCACGTTGGGCTGATCGCTGTCGGGCGTGCCGTCGTCGTTGCCGTCGCCGCCGTTGGGCGCGCCGTCCTCGACGCCGTTGGGGATGCCGTCGTCGTCGTCATCGGGCGGTTGGGCCTCATACGCGCCGGCGTCGAAGCCCGCGCCGGCCGGCCGCGGTTCGCCGCGCTGGTCGGTTGCCGGGCCGCCGGTCGCCAGGTCGATGGCCGGGCTGCCGGTCGGCAGGGCGTGGGTCATTGTGGGGCCGCCGTTATCGGCCAGGGGGCTGAGGATGCCGGCCAGCGGCGTGGGATCCGTGCCGTCGCTGGTGGCGGTCACGTCCGTGCCCGACGGGCTGAAATCCTCGAAGGCGTTGGCGTTTGAGTGGCTGCTGTCGCCAAACACGTTGTCGTTGCTGACAAGCGTCGTGGTCGTCGCGTAGGCGTAAACCCCGACCTCGCCATTGGTGTTGCCCGAGATGATGTTGCGGCTGATGGTCAGTGACCCGCCATAAGTTTCGCTGATGTCGCCATAGATGCCCTGGCCGTTGCCGGTAATGGTGCTGTCGGTGATGGTGACGTCGATTGTGTCGTGGAAGCCGCTGAACAGAACACCGGGGCCATAGTTATTGCTGATCGTTGTATTTTCGATGGTCAGCGTGCTGGGGGTAGCGGTGAAATTGCTGCCGCGAAAGGAGATCGCTCCGCCATAGTAGGCGTAGTTGCCGGTGACGGTGCTGTTGGTGACGGTCAGCGAGTGGACGTGGCCGCCGCCGAAAGGCGGCTGGTCGACGACGTAGATCGCGCCGCCGGTGGCCTCCGCGGCATGGCCGCCGCTCAGGGTGACCTCATTGAGCGTCAGGTTGGCATCGTCGTAAACCATGAACAGGCGGGCCGGCGAGGTGCCGGGGTTGCGCCGGATGGTCGAGCCGTTGCCCTCGATGACAATCCCGGACGTGATGGCCGGGATGGCCGAGTGGCCGTTGAGGTTGAAATAGCGGCCGTAGGTCGGGAAATCGCCATTGGGCGGCAGGATGACGGTGTCCGTTCCGGCTGTGCCTGAGGCGCAGTCGCCGTGGCTGCCGGTGCCGTTGGCGTTCTCGATGGCTTCCACCAGGGAGCAGATGCCGTTGGGTTCGATACCTACTTCGCCGTCGGCGACGGTAATAGCCGACGCGCCGACCGGCGCGGCGGACGCCATTAGCCCGGCCAGCAACGACGCCCCCAGCAGCGCCGGGGCCAGCCGCCGCGCCGCCGCCCGCCGCCCCCGCCGCGAGAGCGTGGCCCAATACGCATTCCACCGGCCGAGCCGCATTTCGACCCGCGCCGCCAGCCGATTGAAGAAACCCAGCCGGCGCTGGGCCAGCAGCCCGGCCAACCAGTGGCGGGTCGCTTCCTGTTCCGTCTCTTGCCGATCCTGTACTGTAACCATTGTTTGCCTCACTGATAAGACCTCAGAGGTCTGCCGCAGACCTCTGAGGTCTGGGCACGGGAATTTTTCGCTACGCTTCATATATCGATAAGATAGCCGCCGATCGTTGCAAAAACGTTGCAAGGCTCCACCCGAAACCGAGTTTTTTCTTGAAAACTCGGTTTCTACTCTTGCTGACCTGACAGAAAGAAACCGAGTTTTCAGGAAAAAACTCGGTTTCGGGAGCGCGCCTATCGCCGCACCATCGGCAGGAAGAGGCGGTAGTCGGCCGCGGGGTCGCGGGTGGGGGTGGGCGTGGGGGTGTGGGTGGGTGTGGCCGTATTGGTGGCCGTGGGCGTGAGCGTCGGCGTGGCCGTCGGG
>CXWJ01021360.1_pt1 | contig 10822 bp, 11 predicted proteins | sample 590841 | NCBI WGS metagenome assembly CXWJ01 (sample SAMEA3498367, study PRJEB10139) | wastewater metagenome | biome: wastewater treatment plant; material: activated sludge | place: Austria | collected 2015-01-21 | reverse complement strand
CTGGCCAGAGAAACCGCATCGATGTGGTCGTAGCCGACGCCGAAGCTGGAGACGATCTCCAGCCGCGGGAACAGCTCGACGAAGTCGGCGTCGATGCGCGTGTGGCCGCCGCACACCGCCAGGCCGCGCGCTTCGAGGTTGGCCTCGCGCACGACGCCGAAGTGTTCGTTCAGGCCGTTCTCGACCACGGGCGGGCCGTTGCCGATGGCGCAGACGGTGACCTTGTTGTTCATGCGATGCCTCTTTCGTGCGGGTCAGTGGTTGTCGCGCGGCACGCCGTGGCGCGCGTGGATGCGCTGGTACTTGACCGCCGGCTTCAGCACCATGCCGTGGGCCAGCTCGTCGACGATGCCACGCTGGATCTCCTGCCACGGCGTCTGGCTCGGCGGCACCGGGTAGCCGCCCAGCTCCTGCAGCGCCTGCTTGCGCGCGGCCAGCTCGGCGTCGCTGATCAGGATGTCGGCGCGGCGCTTCTTCAGGTCGATGCGCACGCGGTCGCCACTCATCAGCAGCGCCAGCCCGCCGCCGTTGGCCGCCTCGGGCGAGGCATTGAGGATCGACGGCGAGCCGCTGGTGCCGCTCTGCCGGCCGTCGCCGACGCAGGGCAAGGCGGTCACGCCCTTCTTCAGCAGGTAGGCCGGCGCGCGCATGTTCACCACCTCGGCGGCGCCGGGGTAGCCGACCGGGCCGACGCCGCGGATGACGAGCACGCTGTGGGCGGTGATCCTGGTCTGCGGGTCGTCGATGCGCGCGTGGTAGTCCTCGGGCCCGTCGAAGACCACGGCCGTGCCCTCGAAGGCCATCGGGTCGGCCGGGTTCTCCAGGTAGCGCTGGCGGAACTCGTCGCTGATGACGCTGGTCTTCATGATCGCCGAGTCGAACAGGTTGCCCTTCAGGTTGAGGAATCCTGCCTTCTTCTTCATCGGCTTGTCGTAGGGCAGGATCACCTTGCGGTCGCTGCTGAACTTGCCTTCACAGTTTTCGGCCAGCGTGCGGCCGTTGACCGTCAGCGCCTCCTTGATCCGGCCCTTCTTCACCAGCTCGGCCACCACCGCCGGCACGCCGCCGGCGCGGTAGTACTCCTCGCCCAGGTATTCGCCGGCCGGCTGCAGGTTCACCAATAGCGGCAGCTCGTAGCCGATCTTCTCCCAGTCGTCGTTGTCGAGCGGCACGCCGATGTGGCGCGCGATCGCGTTGATGTGCACCGGCGCGTTGGTCGAACCGCCGATCGCCGAGCACACGGCGATGCAGTTCTCGAAGGCGGCGCGCGTCAGGATGCGGCTCGGCTTCAGGTCCTCGCGCACCATCTCGACGATGCGCTTGCCCGTCAGGTAGGCTGCCTCCTGCCGGTCGCGGTAGGGCGCGGGGATCGCCGCGCTGCCGGGCAGCATCAGCCCCAGCGCCTCGGCCAGCGAGTTCATCGTCGAGGCCGTGCCCATCGTGTTGCAGTGGCCGGTGGACGGCGCCGACGAGGCCACCAGCTCGATGAACTGCCGGTTGTCGATCTTGCCGGCGGCGAGCAGTTCGCGTGCCTTCCAGACGATGGTGCCCGAGCCGGTGCGCTCGCCTTCGTGCCAGCCGTTGAGCATCGGGCCGGCGTTGAGCGCGATCGCCGGGATGTCGACCGTGCACGCCGCCATGATCTGCGCCGGCGTGGTCTTGTCGCAGCCGGTGGTCAGGATCACGCCGTCGAGCGGGTAACCGTACAGGATCTCGACCAGGCCGAGGTACTGCAGGTTGCGGTCGAGCATCGCCGTCGGCCGCTTGCAGGTCTCCTGGATCGGGTGCAGCGGGAACTCGAAGGCGATGCCGCCGGCATCGCGGATGCCTTCGCGCATGCGCTGCGCCAACACCAGGTGGTGGCGGTTGCACGGCGCGATGTCGGAGCCGCTCTGCGCGATGCCGATCATCGGCTTGCCCGACTGCAGCTCGTCCAGGCTCAGGCCGAAGTTCATCGTGCGCTCGACGTACAACGCCGTCATGTCGGCGTTGTACGTNNTCCAGGCTCAGGCCGAAGTTCATCGTGCGCTCGACGTACAACGCCGTCATGTCGGCGTTGGCCGGGTTGTCGAACCAGGCCTGCGAGCGCAGCGGCGCCGGCCCGTTCTTGCCGGACGGCGCCTTGCGCGGTCGACTCGCCACCTTGTCTGTCTTCTTCATCGACGCCTTCCTGGCAGCCATGGTGTCACGGTTGTACACCAGCGGCCAGGTGCAGCGACCGGGCCCATAAGTGCGGTCGCTTCCCGACGGCGCCAGCGACCAACTGCGGAAGGCAGCGCCGGCGGCCGGCACGGCGCGCCGGTAGCGCCCGCCCGGTGCGGTGTCGACCGACACCGCCGGGGACGGCGACGTTCAGCCCGAGCGCCGGCGTCCGCTCACATCACGACCCTGCGCACCGGTGGCGCCACGTAGCTTTGGTCGAGCAGCGTCGGCCCGGGGAAATACGTGCGCAGGAACAGGTTGAAGTTCTTGCCCTTGGCCGAGGGCAACCAGTTGGCGGCCTTCGCACCTTCGGGCCGATCGGCCTGGATGTAGATCTCCAGCGAGCCGTCGGCGCCATAGACCAGCCCGGGCACCTTGTCGCCGAAGGAGTAGCGGCCGGCCTCGTTGTAGACTAGGTTGTAGGCATCGTCGTACAGCGTCACCGACCAGAACGACCTGGCCACAGGGATCTGCTCCTTGCTGAAGCGGATCACGTAGCGCTGGTCGCCGCTGAGCGGCGCGCCGTCGGCATCGACGAAGGTGCGCATCTTCACCGACTCCTCGATCAGGTGTTCGGTGATGCCCGAATAGGCCTGCGTGCCGGCGCGTGCCAGGAAGTCGCCGTCCGCGGCCGTGCGCCCCCAGTTGGCGGCACCGTAGAACCAGCCGTTGTTCATCTTGGTGGCGCCGACGATCGACCCGCCCGCCTTGGCCACGCGCGACAGCAGCGCATCGCCGTCGACGATGGCGCGCTGCAGCCCGCGCTTGACCGCCGGGTCCAGGCTGTCCAGAGCGGTCTTGGCCCGCGGCCCCAGGCCGACCAGCGCGAACTGCGTCATCAGGGCGGCATCGCGCGGCGGCGGGGGGTTTTCCTTCATCACCGCGTTCATGGTCTTGAACGCGCCCAGCGGGTCACTCTTGGGCCACACCGGCATCACGTCGCGACGCGCAGCGGTGGTCGGGGCCGCGCCCTTGCCGTAGCGCGACAGCGGCGTGATGCGGTAGCCGTCCTGGTGGGCGCGCATCTTCACCATGTCGGCTTCGCTGCCGTCGGTGTAGGTGCGCCCGGCGATCATGACCGAGCGTGTCCACGACGGGATCACGCCCTTGATACCTGCGGGCACCTCGCCCTTCCAGCCCGGGCCGGTCACCAGATAGTCGCCCGGCACGTTCTTGGTGGCGCGTACGCCGATGTAGCCGATGGTGTCCGAATAGAAGTCCATCAGCTGCAGCGTGTAGTAGCGCTCGCTCGGGTTGGGTGGCACCGTCAGCACCATCGGTTCGGCGAGGTCGAGCATGGCCAGCGAGTACGGCGTCTCGCGGTTCGGCGAGCCACCGTACTGCAGCTTCGGGTCGGACAGCTCGCGCGAGTGCCAGTAGTCGTTGACCGCCATCTGGATCGGCCCCTTGCCGCTGGCGACCCACTGCTGGCGCAGGTTGGCGTACATGATCGCGGGGAAGCCATAGATGTAGGCCTGCATCCCGGTGAGGTAGGCGAACTCCTCGTTCCACGGCACGCCGGCGGCCGGCACGGGCTTGTCGTCGGCGGCCGGCGTCGGTGCGGCCATGAACGCCAACAGCAAGGGGGCGACGATGGCACGAAGGCGCAGGCATTCCATCACTTCTCCCGTGTTTCCCGCTGCTGCGCGGGCGCTGCGATCCTAGGCAGCGAGGCTGCGGCACACTGTCGGAATTGCGACAGAGTCAGGATGAAGGTTGAACAACGACGCTGTCAGCCTTGCCCGTCGCCTGCTCGCGCAGATGGGCGGCGTGCCGCTGGCTACCGACACGGTGCAGCGCCTGCTCGCCGCCGGCACCGTGCGACGCCACGCCGCGGACCGCAGCCTGTGCCTGCGCGGCGATGCGCAGCCGGCGCTGTTCATGGTGCTCGATGGCAGCGTCGAAGTGAGCATGGAGGCAGCCGACGGCCGTCGCTCGATCTACTGGTACCTGGGACCAGGCCAATGGCTGGGCCTGATTTCGATCATCGACGGCAAGCCCTCGGTGCACAACCTGCGGTCGCACACCGAGGTCCTGGCCATGCACTTCGCGCGCAGTGAATTTCGCGCTGCCTTGTGCGCCGATGCGCAACTGGCCATCGCCTTGCTGCAGATCCTCGCCCGCCGCTCGCGTGCCATCTACGACCGGCTGGCGGCTGACACCCTGCTGTCGCTGCGCGGCCGCGTCGCGCGGCTGCTGCTGTCGCTGATGGAGCAGTACGGCCGCAGCGTGGACGGCGGCGTGCAGCTGGCGCTGAAGCTGTCGCAGGACGAGTTGGCTGCGATGCTCGGCGTGTCGCGGCAGAGCCTGAACCGCGAGCTGATGGCGCTGCATGCGGACGGCTTCGTGTCCAGCGCCTATGCCCGCATCACGCTGCACGATGTCGCGGCGTTGAGCGCATTGGCCGGACGCGAAGGCGCCGGGCCCGGCCGCTAGCATGCGGTCCGAGAAGATCAACGCAGGAGCCGCGAGCATGAGCCTGAACCACGATGACTATCGGCCGCTCGGCGCGAGCGGCCTGAAGGTGTCGAAGCTGTGGCTGGGCACGATGATCTTCGGCGACCGCACCGACGAGTCCGAGGCCGCGCGCATCGTCGCCGCGTCGCGCGAGGCGGGGCTGAATGCGATCGACACCGCCGATGGCTATGCCGGCGGCGAAGCGGAGCGCATCACCGGCCCGGTTGATCGCCCAAGAACGCGCGCACTGGGTGCTGGCGACCAAGCTGGCCAACCCGACCGGGCCCGGTCCGAACGAACGCGGCCTGTCGCGGCGCCACATGCTGGCCGCGGTCGATGCCAGCCTGCAGCGACTGGGCGTCGACTGGATCGACCTGCTGCATTTGCATCGCGACGACGAAAGCACGCCGCTGGAGGAGACGGTGTCCACGCTGGCGCATTTGATCGCCGCGGGCAAGGTGCGCTACTTCGGCGCGTCGAACTTCCGCGCGTGGCGCATCGCACCCCTGGTCGAGCTGTGCCGGGCGATGAACCTGCCGCAGCCGATCGCCTGCCGGCCGCCGTACAACGCGATGTCGCGGCAGATCGAGGTCGAGGTGTTGCCGGCCTGCGCGCATTGCGGCCTGGGCGTCGTCGCCTACAGCCCGCTGGCGCGCGGCGTGCTCAGCGGCAAGTACCTGCCCGATGTGGCGCCGCCGGCGGACTCGCGCGCCGCGCGCAACGCGCGGCGCTTGATGCAGACCGAGTTCCGACCGGAGTCGATGCAACTCGCGCAGCGCGTGCTGGCGCATGCGCGCTCGCGCGGCCGCACGCCGACCAGCCTGGCGCTGGGCTGGGTATGGAACAACCGCCTGGTGCACGGACTGATCCGCGGGCCGCGCACGATGGCGCAGTGGCAGGACTATCTGGATGCGCTGGCGCAGCCCTTCGACGCCGAGGACGAGGCTTTCTTTGCCGGGCTGGTGCCGGCCGGGCCACGCGTCGACGCCGGGCGATACCGATGCGCAGTACCCGGTGACCGGGCGCGCGCCGCGCACCGGCTGACGGCACGCCGTTGGTAGAGTGCACTGACCGCGGACCGCGGCGAACCGAGGAGGAAACGAACGATGACCAAGACTGCCGCCATCGCGCTGGCCGCACTGGCGCTCGCCGGCTGCGCGCCGGACCAGTTCAGCAACTACCGCGCGAAAGGCTTCGACGCCTTCGTCGACGGTGCGGCCAGGGAATGCGCCCCGCTGCAGGTGGGGCCGATGGTCATCACGCCGAACTACGACCCGCCGAACTACGCGACCGCGCAATACGGCGTGTGGCTCGATCAGACCTCGAACCTGTACTACAAGCGCATCACGCCCGAGACCTACGTCATGAACATGGGCAACCTGTTCCCGGGCGAGTCCACCGCCGTCGCGACACGTTGCCTGGTGTCGAAGCTGCCGCCGCCCGAGCAGCGGCCGAGCGCGCCGCCGCCGCGGTAGTCGACGGCGACGCTTCAGCGCACGCCCAGCTTGAAAGCGATCATCGCGCGCAGCTTGTTCGGCAGCACCGGCTTGATCAGCAGGTGGAAATCGTGCTCGGCGGCTTCGGTCTCGTGGCCGCCGATCGTGCTGCCGGTGATGACGATGGCCGGCAGCCGCTGCTGCGGCCAGCGTGCGCGCGCGGCGGCCAGCGCGTGCAGCCCGGTCAAGCCCTGCGGCAGCCGGTAGTCGACCAGCAGCAGGTCGGGCGCCGCGCCCGCCGCGCTGCCCAGCCAGGCCTGCAGCGCGGCCACGCTGTCGAAGTCCTGCACGCTCGCGCCCCAGGCCTTCAGCAGCACGACCAGGCCTTCGCGCACGGCCTGCTCGTCCTCGACGACGAGCATCAGCCGGCCCTGCAGCGTCAGCCCCAGCGGCGCCTGCGGCCGCGCCGCCGCCGGTTCCAGCGCGCGTTGCGCCATGCCCGGCGGCACCTCGAAGCCGAACACCGTGCCGTGGCCGACGCGCGAGCGCACGCCGATCGGCGCCTGCATCAGCGCCGCCAGCCGCGCGACGATGGCCAGGCCCAGCCCGAGCCCCTTGCGCTGATGCGCCTGCAGCGGGCGCTGGCTGTTGACCTGGTAGAACTGGTCGAAGATGCGCGGCAGGCTGGCCTCGGAGNNAGGCCGTCGGCTCGAAGTGCAGGCGCAGCCGCGCGAACAGCTCGCGCATCGCCACCGGGGCCGGGTTGACGTCGACGCCGCCGGTGTCGATGCGCGTGATGTCGAGCAGCTCGCCGAACAGCCCTTCGAGCGCATCGACCGATTCGTTGATGCTGTTGACCAGCGCGGCGACCTCGGGGTCGTGCGCGCGCTGGCGCAGTGCCTCGGCGAACAGCCCCATCGCGTGCAGGGGCTGGCGCAGGTCGTGACTGGCGGCGGCGAAGAACTGCGTCTTGGCGCGGCTGGCGGCCTCGGCGGCGCGGCGCGCCTGTTCGGAGATGCCCATCTCGGCCTGCAGCTGCGCGGCCAGCTTCTCGCTGTGCGCCTTCAGCCGGATCACCTGGTCGAGCGCGCTGCGCTGCACGCGGCCCATCACCAGCAGCGCGATGAACTGCAGCACCAGGATGCCGGCCAGCTGCCAGTGCCACGGCTGCGTGGTGTCGGTGGCGATGCGCACGATGGCCGGCAGCATCAGCAGGCAGACGAAGGCGATGTACAGCTTCTGCTGCGTGGCCAGCAGCTGCACCGAGGCCAGGCCGAGGCTGAAGATGACCAGCATCAGCGCGACGCGGTGGTAGGGCGTGCCCAGGCCCCAGAACAGCCACACCGCCACCGCCCAGCACGAGGCCTGTAGCAGCACCAGCGCCTTCCAGCTGCGCCGCCACTGGTGCAGCGTGGCGTCGTCGGCATCGGGGTTGCGGCGGAAACGCAGATAGTGCGCGAGCCGCACCATCAGCAGGGCCGCGAGCACGCCGCTCCAGGCGAGCATCGGGCCGCGCGGCGCTAGCGGCCAGTACATCGCCACCATCAGGCCCCAGCCGATCAGGTAGCCGACCAGCGAAGCCGGCGTCTGCACGAACAGCGCGCGCACATGGTCGAAGCGCCGGCCGGCCGGCGGCGGGGCGTCGGTCTGCGCCTGCGGCGGCAGCGCCACGGCCCCCGCGGGCGGTGTCGCCGTCGCCAGGGCGCTCATCGGCTGTCGGACGCGGCCTGGCGTGCGCCGAAGCCCGCACGCTGCTGCATCTGGCTGACCGCCAGCACCGCCTGCGTGCGCGAGCTGACGTTCAGCGCGCGCAGCACCGCCGCGACATGGTCCTTCACCGTCTCCACCGAGACGTTCAACTCGCGCGCGATCAGCTTGTTCGGCTTGCCCTGCAGCAGCAGCGCGAGCACGTCGCTCTGCCGCGGCGTCAGCCCCACCGCTTCCAGCGACAGCGGCGGCTTCTGGTAGTCGCCTCGGCTGCTGGCCGCGCCCACCGGGCGCATGACGTCGGGCACGGTGTCGACCTCGGCCGACGGCGCGCCGAGGCCGAGCATCATCGGCGGCACGTACAGGCCGCCGGACATCACCATGCGCAGCGCCTCGAACAGCTGGTCGTTGGACGAACGCTTCGGCACGAAGCCCATCGCACCGAGGTCGATGGCACGGATCACGTCGCTGGTGCGGTCCGACGCCGACACCACCACCACCGGCAGCGACGGATAGGCGGCGCGCAGCTCGGTCAGCACCTCGAAACCGTCGGCGTCGCCGAGCGCCAGGTCGAGCAGCACCAGGTCGAAGTCGGCGTCACGCTGCAGCGCGGCGCGCGCCTCGGCGGCGCTGGCCGCGCCGAGCACCGAGACGTCGTCGCCCAGCCCCTGGATCACCGCCTGCAGCGCCGACAGGATCAACGGATGGTCGTCGACCAGCAGCACCTTCATCGCGCCCTCTCCCGTAGCGTCGTATGCCCGCGATGGTAGTGCAGCGCCTCAGGTGTAGCGGCGCGAGATCGAATCGGCGATGCAGGCCGGCTTGCTCGAGCCTTCGAGCTCGATCGTCGCCTCGACCGTCAGCTGGGCGCCGCCGTCGATCGGCAGGTACTCGCGCAGCACGAAGCGGCCGCGCACGCGCCCGCCGCTGGGCACCGGCGCGGTGAAGCGCACCTTGTTCAGCCCGTAGTTGACGCCCATGCGCACGTCGCCGATGTCGAAGGCGCCGGCGAACATCTCGGGCAGCAGGCTCAGCGTCAGGAAGCCGTGCGCGACCGTCTTGCCGAACGGCCCCTTGGCGGCCTTGACCGGATCGACGTGGATCCACTGGTGGTCGCCGGTGGCCTCGGCGAACTGGTCGATGCGCTTCTGGTCGACGGTGATCCAGTCGCTCAGGCCGATCTCCTGGCCGATCTGCGCCTGCAGGTCCTGCAGCTTGGCAAAGGTCTTCATCGTTCGATCCACTCCATCAGAGGCGACCATTGTTCGAGATCGCGTTCGACGCGGCTCGGCGCCACGTCCCACAACGTCAGCCCGCGCGCCGCGAGCTGCACGTAATTCTGCGTGTCGCGCAGCCAGGCGACCACCGGCACGTTCAGCGTCGCCAGGTACTGGTGCAGCTGGTCGTTCGAGATCGTGTGTTCGCGCACGCGCATCGCCACCAGGCCGAGCCGGATGTCCGCGGCGCGCGGATGCGTGCGCAGCGTGCCGAGGAAGGCGTGCGTGGCCTGGATGTCGAACAGGCTCGGCTGCAGCGGGATCAGCAGCTTGTGCGCGATGCGCAGCACGGCATCCAGCCGCTTGCCATGCAGCCCGGCGGGCGTGTCCAGCACGACGTGGGTCGTGCCCTTGGGCGGACGCACGATGTCGTGGTGGTCGACTTCTTCCCAGCCGCGGATCAGCGGCAGGTGGCCGGGACGCAGCGCCAGCCACTGGCGCGACGATTGCTGGCGGTCCGCGTCGCCGAGCATCACCGCATGCCCTGCCTTGGCCAGCGCGCCGGCCACCTGGGTGGCCAGCGTGCTCTTGCCGACCCCGCCCTTGGGGTTGGCGACCACGATCACAGGCATGCACGACTCCGCAGGGTTCTTCTTCGGGTTATGGTAGCGGCGCCCCGCGACGCGTTGCCCCGGGCAAACCCATGCGCCCCGAGATGCCCGAGATCGTCGTCCTCGTCGCCCACCCGCAGCAGCAGCATTCGCGCGTCAACCGCACGCTGATGCACGCGGCGGCGCAGGCCGCGCCGGCGCGCATCGTGGTGCGCGACCTGTACGCGCTGTACCCCGACTACCTGATCGACACCGCGGCCGAGCAGACCGCATTGGCCGACGCCCGGCTGGTGGTGTGGCAGCACCCGGTGCACTGGTACGGCATGCCGCCGCTGATGAAGCTGTGGCTGGACGAGGTCTTCGCCTTCGGCTGGGCCTACGGACCGGGCGGCCGGGCACTGCAGGGCAAGGATCTGTGGCTGGTGGCCTCGACCGGGGGGCCGTCGGCGTCGTACCGCCCGGACGGCTACAACCGCTATTTCTTCGACGCCTTCCTGCCGCCCTACGAGCAGAGCGCAGCGCTGGCCGGCATGCGCTTCCTGCCGCCGCTGCTGCTGCACGGCGCGCACCGCATCGGCGCCGCCGAGCTGGCCGAGCACGCCGCCGTCTACGCGCAGCGCCTGGCGAGCTACCCGCAGTGGCCGGAGCTGGACGAGCTGGAAGCCTGCGCGCCCTGCATCGTGCCCGGCGACGCCCGCCCCGCACCGGAAGCAGCCTGACGATGGAGCACGGCACCACCTGGCTGCAGACCACGCTGGTCTACCTGGGCGCGGCGGTGGTCGCGGTGCCGCTGTCGCGGCTGCTGGGGCTGGGCTCGATCATCGGCTACCTGGCCGCGGGCGCGGCCATCGGCCCGTGGGGCCTGCGCCTGGTGACCGACCCGCTGACGATCCTGCACATCGCCGAATTCGGCGTCGTGCTGATGATGTTCCTGGTCGGCCTGGAGCTGGAGCCGCGCCGGCTGTGGGCGATGCGCCGACCGATCTTCGGCTGGGGCAGCGTGCAGCTGTTCGGCTCGGCGGCGCTGCTGGCCGGCATCGCCGTGGCCTGCGGCGTCGACTGGCGCATCGCGCTGGTGGCCTCGCTGGGCCTGGCCGATTCGTCCACCGCCACCGGGCTGAATGTCGCGGCCGAGCGCAACCTGCTGCCGACCCCCACCGGCCAGCGCATGCTCGGCGTGCTGCTGCTGCAG
>CXWJ01009274.1_pt1 | contig 10825 bp, 10 predicted proteins | sample 590841 | NCBI WGS metagenome assembly CXWJ01 (sample SAMEA3498367, study PRJEB10139) | wastewater metagenome | biome: wastewater treatment plant; material: activated sludge | place: Austria | collected 2015-01-21 | reverse complement strand
TCCCCGACCTGTTCTTTATTATAGGCATCGCACCTTTGCGATCGGCCCACAGCGCACGCTGGATGCGGGACAAACTGTTCGGCACGATTATCCCCGATTCCATCATCAGCCGCATGGAGGGCGCGAGCGATCCGGTGGCGGAAGGTGTGGCAATCGCGCGCGAACTGATCAGCGAACTTGCGACCATCGACGGCGTGGCCGGGGCGCATCTGATGGCGCCAAGAAATGAAAGCGTCTTGCCAGATTTGCTGACATGGGCGCGGCGCAATGTGCCGCGCACGACGCCAGCTAAAATCTAGCGCTTTCCACCTTATTCTTCGGCGTCATCGTCATCCGATTCGGCTTCCCCGGCCAGAATCTGATCGGCGATCAGACCTGCATTCTGACGGATAGATGCCTCGATCTTCGATGTCATTTCCGGATTGGCTTTGAGGAAGGTCTTGGCATTTTCACGCCCTTGTCCGATGCGTTGGCTATCATAGGAAAACCAAGCGCCGGATTTCTCCACAATCCCGGCTTTGACGCCGAGATCGAGAATCTCGCCCATCTTGGAAATGCCTTCGCCATACATGATGTCGAATTCGACCTGCTTGAAGGGCGGCGCGAGTTTGTTTTTGACGACCTTGACGGGNNGATTGCCGGTGACCTCCTCGCGATCCTTGATTGCGCCGATGCGGCGAATATCGAGACGGACCGAGGCATAGAATTTGAGCGCATTGCCGCCCGTCGTCGTTTCGGGCGAGCCATACATCACACCGATCTTCATGCGGATCTGATTGATGAAGATGACCATGGTGTGCGACTTGTTGATCGAGGCGGTGAGCTTGCGCAGGGCCTGGCTCATCAAGCGCGCCTGACTGCCGGGCTGCACGTCGCCCATTTCGCCTTCAAGTTCGGCGCGCGGCACAAGCGCAGCAACCGAATCCACCACCAGAACATCGACCGCTCCCGAACGCACCAGCGTGTCGGCGATTTCGAGCGCCTGCTCGCCGGTGTCCGGCTGCGAAATCAACAGATCGTCGATATTGACGCCCAGCTTGCGGGCATAAATGGGATCGAGCGCATGTTCAGCATCGACGAAGGCACAAATGCCGCCTTTTTTCTGAGCTTCGGCAATACAATGCAGCGCGAGTGTGGTCTTGCCCGACGATTCAGGCCCAAAAATTTCAACCACGCGCCCGCGCGGCAAGCCGCCAATGCCAAGCGCAATGTCGAGACCGAGCGATCCGGTGGAAACCGTTTCGATTTCCATCGTCTTGTCATTTTTGCCCAGCCGCATAACCGAGCCCTTGCCGAACTGACGCTCGATTTGCGAGAGCGCGGCGGACAGCGCCTTCGATTTGTCCATGGAACTTCCTTCGACGATACGCAAAGCAGGCTGGGACATTGATGCGCTCCTTATGAACGGGATTCGCGGGGTGAACAATCGCCGCGCGGCTCGATGAGGATTGCAATGTACCCTATTTGTTCTATGTTCGCAATATGTTCTTTTTGGTAAAATGGTCCTGTCCGTATTTGAGGGCCGGTGTCCTAAGTTGATTTGGGGAGTGTCCTAAATAGCATTTGGTGCTATTAAGATACTTGGCTGACCTGCCTCAGAGGACATTCGTCCGTCAGCCTCCGCCGGGGCGAAATGCAGGATGGGCTGCCGCCGCGGGGTTTGCTGGTTTCCCGACACAACAAAACCGCGCTTATAAAGAGGCCGCCTTAGTTGGCGGCCTCTTTTTTCGTGATTTCGATTTCATCATCGGTGCCGTAGGCAATCTGAAAGCCCATCACAAGCATCTTGAGCCAGTTTATCCGTTCATCGGCGGCCCACGGCGCGCCGGCGGCGGGGAGCTTCTGGATTAGAGCCTTTATGAGCGGATCGTCTTGTCCGCCGGAGCCGCTGCCGCCCCCACCGGTGCCGATGGGAGTGCCGCCGCCCTTATTTTCGCTACCACTGCTTCCGTTGCTAGCGTGCGAGTCTCGAGCCGGCGAGACACCCCCTTGAGCAACGGCGGGCATAATCAGTTTCGTTTTTCCGCTTTCAAAAAAACCCGCGAGGTCCGCTGACCGTTCTAAAACTTGACGGGCGCGGTCTTTCTGCTTTTCCGAAACCCCCAGACCCACCATATCGCGTTCAAGAGCTGCCGATGGCGGAAGCACCGTTCCGCGGTATTTGTCGTAAACGGCCTTAAATAACGGCACGCTCAGGAACGCTTGAGCCCGAGCACTTCGCACCCTGTCAGGGTCCGCCAAAGACCGTCCAAGCTCTGCCAACTTAAGACTGCCCCCCTCATCCTCGACTAGGCTTGCCATCTTCGCGGCGCGTATCTGCTCTCTGAAACCGCTGCTACGCGCGCTTTGGTTGGTCCAAGCTGCAAGTTGATCTTCGGTGCAACTGCCGTGGCCCACGTGACTGTGAATTGCTTGGGCAAGATTAAACACCGCGCCCAGATCGACGTAAGGGAAACTGATAGATGATCGCTGCCTCGCTTGCGCGTCGGCATCCACGCTTGCAACCTTGGGCGAGGTAATTTTTTCACCGGCCATAAGGACTGTCTCCGACCTTGCTAAGGGATAATTCTACATGGCCACCTTATGCCCACTATCCACCAAGTCAAGTTTTTTATGCGAAATGTGGACAGCGTCTTGACGATAACCATTTTCCTCATTAATTTGTTTTCAGGACGGAGCACAAGCATGACAACAGTTTGAGCCCCCGGCGCGCTAGCCGAGCAAAGGGGGCCCGGAAAATGGAAGGGCCGCTGCGCTACCCCTCGAAAAGGAACGCAACGGCCCTGAAATCGGCTCTACTCATGCCCCTTAGTCTAAGGGTAGGACGCTCGCTCTTACAGGCGGAGAGGTCCGGGTCCGAATCCCGGCGGGGCAGCCAAGGATACGAGTTAGGTGGGACCGCCGTGGTTGCAGCCTCAGCGGCCCCGATCACCACCCCGGGATTGCGCCCCGAAGCGAATGACCATTTAGCAAATATACGCCTTGCAGGGCGATTTTGCTAGAGTCGCCAAGGGCCAATCCCTTCACATGATGAAGGATTGCGCCCTTATGAATATTCTCCCCCGCGACAAGCAAATTGAGATCATTGCCGCCCTTACCGAGGGCATGAGCATCCGCGCAGTGGAGCGCCTGACCGGCGTTCACCGCGATACTATCATGCGCCTTGGTGCGCGCGTGGGCCGGGGTTGCGCCGAACTGCACGACCGCATGATGGTCGGCGTTCGAGCCGGTCGGCTTGAACTGGACGAAACCTGGTCCTTTGTCGGCAAAAAGCAAAAGCGCGCGGAGCGGCACGAACTGGCCGTGAAGGGCGACCAATACACGTTCATCGGCATGTCCGCGTCTACCAAGGCGATCATCGCCTACCGCGTCGGCAAGCGGGACAGCCACAACACGATGGAATTTATCTACGACCTGCGGGAGCGAGTGATCGGAGCGCCGGAAATCTCGACGGACGGCTTTCACCCTTACAAGATGGCAATCCGCGACGCCTTTTCTGGCCGCGCCTCGCATGGCGTGATCGTAAAGACCTACAGCGTCACCAATCTGGCCGTAAAAGACGCAGCCCGGCGCTATAGCCCCGCCGAAGTCGTAGCGGTAGAGCGTGACGTAGTAAGCGGCATTCCGGCGCACATTTCGACCAGCTATGTGGAGCGGCAAAATCTGTCCCTGCGCATGGGCCAGCGGCGCTTTACCCGCCTCACCAATGGCTTTTCAAAGAAGCTGGCGCACCATGAAGCCGCCGTGAGCCTTTATGTCGCCCATTACAATCTGTGCCGCGTCCATGAGGCCCTGCGGACCACGCCTGCGGTGGCCCTTGGCGTCGCGGAGCGCGTGTGGACCATCGGTGAGTTGCTGGACGCAGCCTTGTCGCTGGAGCCGAATAGCCCCGCGCGGGTGAAGCGGAATTTCAGGGTAATTGAAGGAGGACGGCAATAGTCACATAATAACTTTAAGTGCATTACATACGCGCTTAATGTCTTTGCCTTCCATTGTTTCGCTACCCTGCACAGCGTTAAAAAGTTGCTGCAAGTGTGTCTTTGAAATTTGTCCTACGCACTTCTTTTGGAAAGCAGCCAATTGAGCTTCCGTGTAACAGACAATTCGTCCGATGGACACGAAGCTATCGCGGATCAAAAACCCTTTATAGTCAGCTTGCGAAATTGGAAAATCACCGCCGTAGTCAGAGCTGCTAATGAAAAGGAAGGTATGACCATCTGCGGCATCTTCCTCGCATATAAAGATATGCAACTTTTCTCGGGTGTTATACCCGAGAGCTTTGTCCGTTTCCCAAATGAAAACTTCACCAAGCTTCATCACATGTTGGCAGCTATGGGCCCAATATCCTCGACCAGAGCCGCCCGCTTGGCCTCATCGTCGATCATCTCTTCATAATACATTTCAGCTCGCCCACCGTACTTGCGAGTGGCCCAAGCATTCTTCCAAGCAAAATGTTCATGAGTTGCATTAAATAAATCATCAAACGATGCGTCACGATATTTCGTGACCACCTCGTCAAATACCCTTATGTCACTTTTAGAAAAGAGGTCTAAATTAACATCTCGCGATGGCTCTCGAATAAACGTTGTCGCGTATTTTCCATCTGCCGTTCGACCATCCTCCGTTTCGAATGGCAATTTAGTCAACCCTGCGGCCTTAAGCTGAGCCAAATTTCCATTCAAAAAATCCAGCACAGTAGAAGCTACCGGCCCAAACTCCATTGCGAAGTAATTTTCAAAAGTTATAGGCCGCCCATAACGGATTAGGTGCTCACGATCTGCCAAATAGAAAAATTTAACGGCCTGATACTTGTCCGCGCCCGGGCGCGTGTGCGCCAAGTACAGCATCAGTTCAACAATTTTTTCAATTTTGGGGCGGAATTTGAGGGCCATGCCTGCATCTCCAGTGCCGCATAAAAGCGAGCGGCGCAAGCATTTCAGAATCGAATTAAAGAAGGATGATAACCCTATTCTAACTTCGGGTTGCCCTTTTCGAATTTCAAGGCTTTCTCGCATTTTTAATTGCCTCATTGTTGCATAAAAGCAACATTCTGGGCTGTCCTAATTCCCCTCTACGGGTGTCCTAATTAGGACAGGACCGGTAAAATGCCAAATATATACCCTAAGGATATGTAGCATGAATCGTGGTATAAACACTTCATGCAAGAATCGTTCATATGGATTATCGGGTCCGTATTATGCGCGTTTGTTATGTGGGCTGCTCAAGTGAGCCCAAAACAAGCCGTTTCAAACGTCGCAGAATGGGCAATTACTTTGGGCGTAAAAAACCCGCCTGATTGGCTAAAGTCGCCAGATGCCGATTTTGTTGTGAAACATTTTGCTAAACTTATTTTATGCGCATTTATTGCAATTGGATTTTGGCAAATGGCCAACATTACAAATGCGAAGTTTGGACCAAAATTACTATTTGGCTTGGGCTGTGCTTTTATTTTCAGTGCTATTTGTTGGAGTTATTATCTCGGCACTAATACGCCTTCCGCTAAAAAGGATGCTCAAGCGATTAGAGTAACGCTTCTGCCCGGTCCGGGCCAACTTCAGCTTCATAATCAGGGGGCTGGTGATATTTTGCTTTGGGGAACAAAAACCGAAGGATATCCGCCAGATTTCACTAAGGATGTGCAAATTATATATCCAAATAATTATTACTATATAATGACCGATGCACTTGAAAGGATTGTAATAACTGACGTTGGGCAGAATGGCGAAAAATTGTATGGGATGGAATATTTTTTCAAAGATATATCAGGACGCAAACAAACTGGAATATTTAAGGTGCTGGCTGTTGCTAAAGAAGGGAAGGTTTCCTTTCATACTCAGCAGCTAGGCATCATTGATGGTTGGACTGTGGAGCCATCAGCCAAATGAAACACAACATAGACAACCGCTTCGACCACCTCCTCCACGCCATGGCTACTCAACCCGAACCTTCGGAAACGCCTGCAAGAGACAGTCAAACATCAGATAAGGCGCGTGGCGCAGGTTATGGCGATACTCGAACTCGCGCAGGTAAGACTGAAGGTGTTTCTTCGACACCCAAACATAAGTCCCCTTGATTCCGCGCTTGAGGTTTGCCCAAAAGGCTTCAATCGTGTTGGTGTGCACCGAGCCGCGCACATATTCCTTTGCTGAGTGATTGACCGTTTCGTGATCGAAGCCGTGGCGCTCAATGAGCGTCTGATAGCCGGTCCAGTCATCGGTATGAACTTTTGAACCAGCTTTCACATAGCGCACGATATGGGGAATGACTTGCGCATGGCTGCGACCATGAACATGGCGCGTAATCACATCGCCACCACGCTCGACAATGCCGAGCACAACTGACTTGTCATCCTCGCCCTGCTTGTCCTTGCCGCCGATAAAAGTTTCGTCGGCTTCAACTGTCTTGCCGGAGCCGCCAAGCGGATGGTCGCCGTCCACATAGCCCATATATTTGCGGATCAGGTGGCACATGCGCCATGCGGTTTTGTAGGTCACGCCAAGCTGGCGCTGCACTTCCTTGGCGGCCACGCCGTTGCGCGAGGCGCAGAACAGGAACATGACATAGAACCAGTCGCGCAAGGACGTGCGCGTCTTTTCAAAGGGCGTTCCGGCTGTGGGGTAGACCTGATAGCCGCAATGCTCGCAGACAAAGCATCGGCGGGTTTTGACGCGGTAATAGGTCGCTTGCTTGTGGCAACCCATGCAGGTGAAGCGCTCGCCATAGCGGGTACGCATCAAATGGGTCAGGCAGGCGTCTTCATCGGGGAAGCGCTCTTGGAACTCTCGGATGGTCGGACCTTTGATGGCCATTAACTACCCCCTCCTTAGGGACAGCCATTCTATATCATGGTCTGTTCTACATGTCCATAGGGGATATATCTGTAAAATGGTCCTGTCCTAATTCGGACACCCGCAGAGGGGAATTAGGATAGTCAATTATTGTCTGGCCTAGGATTCTGTTGCCCAGAACAGTTGCAAGAGAACTTGCCGCCCCGCTAAAAACCAGTATTTGCAATTTTTCTAACTCTTGTGGAGTTATTCGGCTCGACGCCTGCCACCGCAGCGGCGGCTGCCGCGCATAAAAAATAACCCGGCTCAGTGCCGGGCTTTTTGCGTCCTAATTCCCTTCTGCGGGTGTCCGAATTAGGACAGGACCGGTANNGGACAGGACCGGTAAAATAACACAACCTGCAATTGCCTCGGTATTTCGCAAGTGCGGTAAAAAGCGCAGTTTTCCCGACGTATTACACCGAATTTTCATGCAATTTATAATGGTGTATCCATTAATCTCTCGTATAGGTTGCGAGAGTATTCTGCACTCATATCATTATTCAGGTATTCTGAAAGAATTAGGCCATGTGCGACTCGATACTCATGATCAGCCTGGCGCAGCGTTGTTTTCGCATTGCGCGTGAAAGCAAAGAGCCGGGCGTTAGCGCGGAAATCGCCAATATTGGACAAATCCTGTTTCAGCGCGCGCATCAGACATCCGAGCTGGATGAATCCGATGACATCATGATGGTCGATGCACCCGATTTGGCCCATACGCGCTGACGCAAAACCTCTCCCGAAGACCTGAGCCGGCGCCGTCCTTCTGGCGCGACGCTTTCCCATGAAAATTGAGCGCCGTGGCTAACGAAGCGTAAATGCGGCCCCGCGTATTTAGCAGACCAATCCAACTGAAAATTTGAATCTTTTCCCTACACTTTGCGCATGAAGACATCCGCGCCGGCAAGGCGGGATGCTCGCGATGCGGCCAGTGGGGCACGGGCCGCTTCAGAACAAGGACGGGGCGGGATGAACCGACACGCGCAGATTCCAGTATCGGCATTGAAGGGGGGCATGGCCGCCTCCCTCGATGATATGCGCGCCCTCATCCAGGGCGATGGCCTCGTGCCGCTGGAGAATGTTGCCCGCGAAGCCTGGGCCATGCTCGCTACGCAGGCCGCCGAACCCAATGCCTATTATCTGCCGGACTGGGCACGCGCCGTGAATGCCGGCGCGCGCGGCCGCACCGGCGGGCGCGCCCTCATGGTGTGGAACAACGATCCCGTGCGGCGTCTGGTGGCGCTGGTGCCGGTCGTGAATGCGATGCAGGCCTATCGCCTGCCCCTGCCCGCGCTTGTTTCGTTCGATCCTTATGGCGCTCTTGGCACGCCGCTGCTCGATGCCTCCGAAGCGGTGAAAGCTGCGGGCGAAGTCATGGAGCTGGCGCGTGCGAAAGGCGCCCACGCGTTGATTTTGCGCGAATTGCCGCTCGACGGTGCTGTGTATGCGGCATTTGCGCAGGCGCTCGCATGGAGCAACCTGAAGCCGCGCATTCTTTCGCACTATGCCCGCGCGACCCTCGATGCGTCACGGCCCGCAGATATTGTGCTGGGCGAGGCGCTGAGCACGAAAAAGCTGAAAGAGCTGCGCCGCCAGCGCACGCGCCTTGGCGATAACGGCGAAGTGAGCTTTCACGTCACGCGCGATGCAGCCGGCGTGGCCCGCGCGCTGGAGACGTTCCTCGTTCTCGAAGCCAGCGGCTGGAAAGGCCAGCGCGGCACCGCGCTCAACCAGCACGAGGGCGACCGCGCATTCATCACCCAGGCAACGCAGGCGCTGGCGGAACGCGGCGCGTGCGAGATCATCGAATTGCGTTGCGGAGCGCGCGCCATCGCCGCCGGATTGGTGCTGCGCCATCAGGATCGCGCCTTTTATTTCAAACTCGGCATCGACGAGAGCTTTGCCAAATATTCGCCCGGCGTTCTGCTCACGCTCGATCTGACGCGGCACCTGTGCGCCGATCCAGCGATCGCGATGGCCGATTCAACCGCCATTCCCAACCATCCGATGATCGACCCGATCTGGCGCGGACGCATGCGCGTTGGCGACGTGCTGATTCCGTTGCGCCGCCGCGATCCGCTGGTGCCGATCATCGCCAATGCCCTGCGCGCGCGCGACGGCACCCGCAATCTCGCCCGCCCGCTCGTCAATGCCCTGCGCAACCACCGCAGCAAACAATCGACCAAGGAAGCGTCATGAACAAGCCCGCTGCCATTGCTCCCGTCATCAGTGCGGACCCGCATGCCATCAATCATGATTTCCCGCTGCGGCCTTTCGCCATCCGGCATCAGCTTGTCGGCCATCCGCTATTGTCGTTGCCGCGCATCGCTCAACTGGCGAGCGAATTGCCGCGCGATCTCATCGAATATAATGGCGGCAACGTCGATATCGGGCAGAACCCCGACGCCACGCCGCGCGTTGATCTCGACCCGGTCGATGTGGTGCGGCGCATTGAAACATGCGGCGCGTGGATGGTGCTCAAGCGCATCGAAAAATCGCCGCCATACAAGGCTCTCCTCGAAAGCGCGCTGATGTCGGTGGCGCGGGCGCGCGGCTTCAACTCGCTCAGCGAGGCCGATTTCACCCAGATCGAAGGTTTCCTTTTCGTTTCATCGCCCAATGCGACAACGCCGTTCCATCTCGACAGCGAAGACAATTTCTTCGTGCAGGTCCATGGCGACAAATCGTTCCACATCTATAACAATAACGACCGCTCGATCGCGAACGACGAGCAGATCGAACATTCGATGACGCGCCATCGCAACCTGCCTTACAGCGAAGAATTCGAAAATCGCGCCACGCATTTCGCGTTGCATCCTGGCGAAGGCTGCTATGTGCCCTATCAATGGCCCCATTGGGTGCGCACCGCCGACACCCATTCGATCTCGATGGCCATTACCTGGAAAACCAAGCCGGTGCTGCGCAACAACGATTTGCATTTTTGCAATTCGATTTTACGGCGCGTCGGTTTCGCGCAGGCCGCGCCCGGCCACAATCGCGGTTGGGATGACATGAAACTCGCGATCTATCGCAGCATCAAGGCGATCGTCGAACCGCTACGCACATCCGAAACGGTGCGCCGCCTCGTGCGCCGGATCACATTGGGCAAACGCGCCAATTATTATTACGGCGAAGCCTGATCGCCCGCGGCTTCTCAAGCACTCCCGCCCGTCTCATGAAGCCGGGCAGAGAGATCGCGGATAGCGCCCGCCAACATTTCGGGATGCTGCGCGCCAGACACCGCATATTGACGCGCGAAAATAAAGGTCGGCACACCCGACACGCCTGAATCTTGCGCCATCTGCGCTTGATTCGACACGAACGCGACATCTTCATCGCTGGTCAGGCGCGCGCGCGTTTGCGCTCCATCGAGACCGCAGCTTTGCGCAGCCTCCACCAGCGTATCGATTTGCGTAAGATCCGCGCCATCGCGAAAATACAGATCCATCAAAAGCTGTTTCATCGCCGCTTCCCGGCCGATCGCATCGGCCCAGAGAATGAGGCGATGACAATCGAGCGTATTGGGCTGGTTTGAAATACGCGACGAATTGTATTGCAGGCCCTCCTGCGCCGCCGCCTCACGCACGCGCGACGCAATTCCTTCGTAAGCTTCCACCGATCCGAACTTGCGTGTCAGATAGGCGGCGCGGCTCATGCCTTCGCGCGGCACCCATGGGTTGAGAAAATAGGGACGGAAGCGCACCGCCACCGGCACATCGCCGGCCATGGCCAAGGCCTGCTCCAGCCGCTTTTTGCCGATATAGCACCACGGGCAGACGACATCCGAAACAACGTCGATGGTCAGAATCGGGCTGGCGGCCCCAGCAGCGGAAGAGTGGGCGATCTGGGACATGGATACATCCTCGCGTGACAGGGCCGATCCTATCGCGGCCCGCGCAATGACGCCACCCTCTCGCAAATCGTTCGCATCAAATCCTGCGAATGCCCTGCTGCTGTGTGCAGGCTGTGCAAATTTGCTTGCATCGCCGCCGCGCGCA
>CXWJ01011152.1_pt1 | contig 10836 bp, 12 predicted proteins | sample 590841 | NCBI WGS metagenome assembly CXWJ01 (sample SAMEA3498367, study PRJEB10139) | wastewater metagenome | biome: wastewater treatment plant; material: activated sludge | place: Austria | collected 2015-01-21 | reverse complement strand
CGAAGGGGTCAATGATCAGCGATGGCCCCATATTGCTGGCTACGACGACCGCGCGATGCATTTCGACTGCACGGAGCCGGGCCGTCAGATTATGTTGTGCCCCTGCAGCCGTCGCTCCAAACCAGCCTTCATTGGACAACATGAGAAGCAGGTTGGCTTGGTCCTGGACGAGTGCTCTGGCATGGTCTGCAAACAACGATTCCCAGCAAATCATGATCCCGGCCCGTACATTGTTCGCGAACAAGAAGCTTTGTGGCGGAGGGCCTTCTTCGACTTCGGGTTTTGGTGGAATCAGCCAAGCGGGCCAGACGAACCATCCTTTGAGGGGCGTCCGCTCGGCAAACGGGACGAGCCGGGATTTCACGTGGCGCAAGGGTTCTGTCTGTCCCGGTCTAACGATCCAAGCTTCGCTTCTCAATTGGGCCTTGGCTTCGCCGGAAGGAAGCGAAGGCCGATCGAACTTCGTCGCTTCCGCCACCCCCGCGATGAGCACGGACTGATGTATTTCGAGTAGGCGGTGAAGTTCGTCGATGTGCTCTGGAAAGAGTTGCGGGTTGACAATCGCAGACTCCGGCAAGACGATGAGGTCCGTACCTGCTGGAAAGTGCTCCTGCAGATGCTCAATCTGAGCTTGTATGCGTACAAGCGGATCAGGTCGCAGGGTTTGTGGAGCGGGAAAGCGGGTAGTGAGCGCAGCCACCGAAAGAGTCTGGAGCCCCGTTTGCTGACCGGCCAAACAGGTTATTCCATACCCTAGACTCATCAGCACCGGGATGGCGCACCAGAAGGCTGTGCGCGATCTCTCCCTGTGCAGGATATTCCAGATCGCCAGATTGCCCAGCACGACGAGCCCTGTCACGGCGGATTCTCCGAACAGGGACGCGGTCTGCAGCAACGGCAGATTATCGACCTGGGATTGCGCGAGAGTGATCCAGGGCAACGCCAGAAAACCGGCATGTCCCCGAAGGTACTCGAGAACGACCCACGCACAGGCGAGGGAAATCTGTGTCCAGAGCGCCCCGTTCAACCAGCGGATTGCAAGGAGGCACCAGATCGCGGGAAATAGCGCAAAATATCCGTCCAGCAGCGCGATGTGATACCAGCGAATGCCCGGGACCTCGGTGATCCAGAAAAACACGCCGAGATAAGCGAGAAGGCCAAAGCTCCACCCGATCACTGCTGCCCGCTTCGGTGATGATCCGGCCAAAGCCGCCATGAGTGGAACGAGCGCAATCCACGCGGTGGCCGTTCCAAGATTCCAGGGCGGGTAGGCCAGGATGAAGAGCGCCGAGCCGGCCAGCGTGTAGAGAACGGTGGAGCGCCACACTCGTGGCGCTTCGGTTCTTGTTTCGCGGTCGATCGTGGGAATAGTAGGCATCTCTGTTTCTCGCCTGTCTTACGGTGCGGGAGCCTCTGTTGGCTTTATCTCAGCCGGTGCACTTTCTTCTTGCGGCACGCCCCGCCGCATGATCGGGGCGCGCAGCGCCGGAGTTTGCAGGGCTTTCGGCGGCAATGGTTGCGGGTTCAAGGCCGATGTTTGTCCCGGTACCGGTGCTTGGGTCAACTCTGGAAGTGCTTTGGGTGGCAGGGGCTGGGGGTTCAGTGATCCGGGTTGATCAGGTCGCACATTCTGGTTCAGTTCCGGAGGCAGGGGCTGATTCAGCCGCGGTGCGACGGAGCTTTTGGTTTCAGCGCCGATACGCATGTTGGGAGCAGCCGGCCTGACCATTTCCTTCATGGCAGGGTTTCCAAGTTTTTCGATGAGGCGCTTGTCGAACTCAGGAATAAGAGGATTCGTACAGGTGCTTGCGAACATAGTCGTCGAACAGGCGCGCAGTTCCCAACCTGCAGTGCCCGGAACGGGGGGCGGCAACTTGATGGCTAACGAGTAATTGAGGGCAGGCTGTTTGGGAATTTCCCTCAATCTCGTCCATGCAGCTCCTTGCGCGTTCACCGGTCTGGCTTCCACGATGAAACCCAGAAACGGTCCGTTCGGAGGTTGTTCGTCGGGCTTGAGCCAGGAGACGACGGCCGTGAGATTGGTTCCAAGTCCACGTGTGACGGCTTGTGGATTCACCGGCGGGCCAGGTGGATTGGGCTTGGCTGCAGTGGCCCTGGCGGTCTGGAATACCTGTGCCGCATTGGTCACAAGGCGGGACAGTGGTACGGGCTGATTGATCAGTTGACCAGGATCGGCATTTTTCGCCGAGACTTTTTGATCATGACATGGCACTCCGGTCGTCCAGGGATCGGCCGGGCAGATTGCGATTGATCTGATTTCACTGCCTCCATAGATAAACCGCTCGCTCATCTGTTGATTGATGCCATAGGCCAGTTGCCCGGTGATGGGCGATCCGCCGCAGGTGCCCATCACATTGTATTTGATGCTGCCATCCGGCCCGAGTTGGGCGGTGACCTGAGCGAAGCTGCAACTCCTGTAGGTAATGACCGGATCTTGCCCGGTATAGGCAGAGGCTGTGCCTGCGAGCAACAGGAAGAAAATCGCGTTTCCCAGTCCAGTGGTCATTCTGTAGCAAAGTTTCATGATGTAGCTCCCTTTTCGGTTAGCATGTTCGCGCATTGAATTCTTGCAGCGCCACCCCGGGGTTGAGTCATATCTAAGGGGTCAGCCCCCAGGCCATTTCACCCTACAGAGATCGACGGCGGGTGGCGTGGACTCAGCGTGCGAACCCATCGCCCCCCATTACAAAGTCACACACGAGTGCCATTGCAACATGTGTCAACATCGTGGCCGTCATGAGAAATCTTCCATGATCATTACTGGCCGAACAGTCTTGGTGTTTTTTTGGGCCTGCGGCTTCGACGGCGGCATCATCACCGTGAACTCGACCCAGGCGCTCCACCCGGTTTGCGTGGGGGAGGACATCTGCGCGCTCATCCGCCATGCGCCCGGTGCAGACAAGAACGTGGGCGGCGCGCCCGCGCCGAAGCCGGTATACCCGGTCGGAGATTCCCCCTCAGGGGCCCCGATGGGGAATGTCCCATGCGGCACCCAGTTTCCCGCCGCATTTTTGCGCTCGATCCGCACCATGTACAAACGACCGGTATCCACCGGCTTGCCGTCGAGCCCGACCTCCGTCACCAAGCCTTGTGGTGGCGCGAGTTTGATAGGAACGGCAGTCTGATTCAAGAAACGCTGGCCGGGGGTCGGCAATAGAATGGTCGGGAAGACGACGGCCGGACCTTTCGTCATCCCTTGCCGTATGCGTTTGTTCGTTCTGGCCACAGCCGCCTCTTCGGCCGCTGCCTGAGCGTTCAGATCTGCGTCGCGCTGAGCGATCAGGGCCGCGCGATTGTAGGGGAAACCTGTAGAATTCGGGAGTGGGCCAACTTTCATTTTGCCTAGGGAGTAGAATCCCTCGCGTAAATGCTGAAACCATCTAATTCTAGGATCTACTCCCCTCGTCTCAAAGGTAGGGTTTTTACATCTGACCATCCCGGGTAGTATTGACGGATTCAGCCAAGGATCGCCTGGACAAGACAGCGTCGTGGTGACGGTTCCACCATCTCCATACTCCTTGATCGTGACGTCTTCCCTGGCCACACCGGCGCGCGAGTCGTACGTACCTACAGAGGACCAGTGCATCGGAAGGCGCTGCGCTGGGATTGGACCTTCCAGCGGATGGTAATAGACACACCCGGCTTCCACGCGATAGGTGGATGTTTCGGCCGTGAATGTGGCCTGAATCGACTCCAGCCAACACTGGTGTTGCTCATCCGCATAGACGGCATCGACTCCTGTGAACGCTATGGCCGATGCGAGAACCAGCATCTTCAGATTGGGGCTTCGCATAGATCCTCCTTGTGCGATGGAACCGATGATGGATAGGTGCCGTCTCGGAATCATGATTATTCTCAGCGTCCGCATCGTTCATTCGCTTCGACTCGCCTTCTTGAGTCGTCGTCGCACAAGGACTTGTTCAAACCTCGAAGAACAGCATGCAAGCTTCCATACACAACCTTGTGCTGACGTTTCTTCCTCACACCTTGCCTGGAGTGTTTCTATCGCCGGATCGCTGCACACCGGTATCCGGCATGCGGGGCAGCTGGCTGCAGCGTCCGAGTTCCATCCTGCCCCGCCGTCCGCATCCCACCTGACGAGTCGCAGTATGAATCGATCGCCCGGTTGTTCCGATTCATTCTTCTTGTGCGCTCTTTCGTTTGGCGGAGACACAGCAGGAATCGGCTACCGTGGTCGGCACGGACTTCTTGAGATGACACTGGCCGGTTGTCGATCCGGTCTGTGGTTTCACGAATGTAAAGGCCTGGCAATCAGGGTCTGATGAGCAGACCATACGGCAGGATTCCGGCGTGGCCTCGGCTCGCCGCGCGTAGTCGCCGCCAGGCCGGTCCGTATTGAACTCCAATTGAAATCGTCCGTTGAGCTTCGCCAGCGTGGACTGTGCGAGTGCCTGTGCCTGGCTGTAATTCGACATGATCCTCTGTATTCCATCTGGTATTGCGCGTTGGTTTTCCATCTCCTTGACTCTGGATTGTTCGTTATTTTCTTTTTCCCTTTGACGATCGATATCCGTGATGATCTGTTTTATGGCCACGTCCACTGTTCCAAGCTGGCTTTGAATTTGCTTGGTTGCCACGGGGGGAACTGTCCCCATAGAAGACGTGAAAGGAATAGTCTTCTCGGTGAGGCTCAGCGCTCCAGTTCCGGTCTGAACGGTGTATCGACGATGCGGGCGGATGATCTCGCGCGATTGGATCCCACTGAATGAGCCAATTGCATCCAGTGCGCGGCCGTCAGGCAAAAGGAGCAGAACATGCGGCTCGTCCTCCTGCTCGGCAAACGCCAAGACGAGGGGAGAGGAAATATCAATATCATGGGATTGGAGAGCCGCCGTAATCACCAGCGGCGTGAGTGTATCTTCGGGAGTGAGGCGTAACTGCGCATTATCGACCGAATCGACGACGTACTGCCCGATCGGGATAAGCCGCATTGCTCCGTCGGCTGTCGGAAAATGTGCCGGCTTCTCGACGGCGATCGTGGTGAAGTACAGCGCGGGCACCATGACGGAGCCGTCCGCATCGCCAATATGAGCAGGCCGTTCCGATACGCATCTGACCACCATCAGCAAGGCGAGCACGAGTACTCCGTAGGTGCACAGATAGAATCTCCAGTCATCTTCGTCATGGGCCTGCGGATGCACAGTGCCTCCTTGTGGTAGATGATTCAGAATCGCCCTACCGCCTTCTGACCAAGGGTTTTCAGTTTCTCTTCGTCGCCAGCGGTTTCTTTGATTGCAATCTTGACCGTGGTGCTGCCTTTCTTGATATAGAGATCCGCATAGTTGAGCCCGAACATTCCACGCGTGATGAATGCCTCCTCACCTAATCCCGTGACGGTCGTCGGGGTCTTTGCCTTACTGCGCGCGCGGTTGATCCCGTCGGCAGGATAGACCCAGACTTCCATCGCATCCGTACCGTTCATAAATTCATAATTGCACCAATAGGTCTCGCCCTCTTTGCCAGGCTGTGGCTGCCCGTTCAACTTTCCGACCACTTGTTCGACCTCTACAGTGGTCAGCACGGAGCAGGGAACCGGTGGGGCGGCCATAGAGATGGAACTCAGAGCCAGCATTCCTACGCTAACTGTCACACTCAACAAGATAGGGCGCCATACCATTCTCACTATAAGTCCTCCGTGTTACCGTGATATCAAGTATGTGCCTCATCATGTCACTTGCCGACCACATTTGTGACGATGATGCCCGTAAATCCCTGCCAGAGGGTCCAAACTGGGTTCAACCCTTTCCATCGATCGGTGCTGTTCACTCAGGCAGGACCTCCCTTGCTGATGCCGTTTCCTGAGTGGAAAGCACCGCAGACGGCCCGCTGGTTGAACAGCCGAACGAAAGCAGACCGATCACCAACCATCCCTTCACAATAAGATGCTCGCCCTTCATAGCTGGTCCTCCTCGCATCACGGCATGGCTTCGCTCGGTGCCAACTCACTATTTGGGCGAGCCGGCTTTCCGGACCGACTTCACCATGTCAGGCGTCAGTTCGACCGGGACCGGAGCCTCTTTGCCGATCGGCTCTCCTCCTTCGACCCCGCGACTCTGAAGACCAACTACCCCACCTGAGCCAATGGCCCCCACACCCGGCATGATCCTGGTGCCGTCCGGTTTCCGACAGGTGACCACCTGGTTGGTCTGTTTATCCATCGTGCAACAGAGCATGGTCTCAGCACCCCAAAAGAGCACGTGCGTGCAGGGACGGTTTTTCATGATGTCGTCCTGCAGTTGATCGTTGCAAGACGCATTGAAATTCGTATTGAGATCCTTCATCGAATATTGGTCGGGCGTACCTTGCTGAAGATTCACGCCTCATCACGGTTCTATATACCACCGTAGTGTCTTGGTCATCCGGTATTCGTAGTAGGCCTGACAGGAATCATTGAGGGCTATTAGGTTGCCTCTGACGAGAGTTGTTGTCCCGGTCAGAAGAGGAATTTTTGTCGGTTCCCCTGGTATAGAGAAACCACATCCTCCGCTCGGCACGCAACCGAGGAAGTCTGTTACGGCACTGTCAACGTCCAAAAATTTGGCTTGGGGAAGAAATAAGGGGTGTGACCAGCTCACCTCAGAACGGGCCCAAGCAAACTTGGAAATAGTCGTGCGAGATCCTGCCCGCATGCTGAATCCTTGTTCCCAATACCCCCAATCCGGCGAACGCCACAAAAACCGGATCTCATTTTTTCCGACCGCGTCGCATTTACTGATCAAGTCGAAGGCAAATGGGCCGATACTCACGTCATACAGTGGATCCAGAAATGCCTGCCAATCGACCGCAAAGACTTCATCGCCTCCCCCGGATTTTGGTTCACGGAGTGAGATGCTGATGGTCATGGTGCGCGGTTTGCCGTCGCCTTCCTTGTCGTTGTACAGAAATCGGTTACCGGAGGAACGCACGTACGATTGCGTGATGCGATTATTCCCGGAGGGCGAATAGTATCCGATGCTGATTTCCACCGGTTGCGTAACAGGCACGTTCGGATCGACCGTGACGAGAGTGGTTAGACTCTTGCGCTTCAGTTTGAGAGCATTTGCAATCAAAGTGAGGTTTGCCGTGGGAGCTTGATAGGGTTGCCCGAACGGAATAGCCGTGCCTAATCTCCCCTCCGGTACGGCCAACGCCGGCGGCTTGACTTGCACGTTGGGTGTCACCATGCTTCTGGGCGGAATGGCCACGGGCGGTGGAGGAACACCTGGTGAGGGGGTGAACGGAACGGATTGTTTACGAAAGTCGCGAAACACGCCGCGCTCTTGGACAGCGCCTTCCTCGGTCGCCGTCGCCGGGTCTCCTTGATTCGTTGACGCAGGAGCGTGAGGCTCGGGGGAAGGCGAAGTGGGTGTCGGTTCGCGAACCGCCTTGCCCACCGACAGTTCATCGGCCTGTGCGGCAGGCCGAAAGCTACAGATGATGGCCAAACCTAAAGCAGTTACATGTAGCACCGATCGTACTTGGGACATACCGTTCATTACGAACCTCCTGTTGCCGGATCCACGTCTTGGCTCTCATGCCTCAGGGGTCTCTCGGCGTGACGGAACTCACGCCAATCAGCTCCTGATCGGGGCCGATGCTTCTGTTGGATATGTCGTGAAGGACGAGCGGAAGGTTCACGCGAGAGAAAACACGAGAGCGACGGCTTGATGGAAGATCCTTCCTTCATCACCGACCTCCTGGTTGCCGAGCCCGAGGATTCTTGCGTCAAGGAGTGTGGGGAGGGGAGAATACTGGATGGCCTGGAACGGGGTCAATAGACATACCATCGAATCTCGTCTGTACATCACCACGATCGTTAGGGAGCAGAGGTACGTCGGCTACAGCGACTGCGGCACGAAGATGAAGTCGCCCAGGCTCTCGTGGCCGGCCATGTGGATGGGATCGTAGGTCGGGATCTGTTCGGCGTTAAGCTTTTGGGAGGTGCTGACGACACGGGTACGCACAGCCCAGAACAGGCGTTCTGCCTCCAGGACAGTATTGTTTTCATCCAGTACCCCGAGGAAGGCGTCGGCAAAGACGGAATGGCCGCTGCCGCCGGCATCGAGGACCGGCTTCACGCCGCCGGAGGTCATGGCGGTGCGGACGCGCTTTTGGGCGAGGGTTTTGAGCAGATCGAAGCGCGCCTCGTCGGTGAGCCCCGGTTTGAGTTGCGCCAGTGAGCTGCGTGTAAGCTTACCTCCGAAACAAGAGTCGGCGACGACCATGACATGTTTGGCCGAAATCAACTGCAGCATGTCGGTGACACCCGGGAGCAGGATCCATTCGGAATTATCGCCGATCTCCGCATCGATCGGAATCCAGTACCCACGATCGATGCCCTGTTCAAGATGACCGTGGCCGGCATAGTAAATGAGGAGATTGTCTTTCTCCGTAAGAATCTTCCGATACTGGTTCAGCGCCTTCATGATCTGGGCACGGGTGGCGTCTTTCAGGAGCGTCACCTGAAAGCCATAATTCTTCTTGAGCATTTCGGCGATCGCGGATGCATCCGAGATCGCATTCATCAGCTGCGGCCAATGCTTGTAGTGGTCATTCCCGATCACGAGAGCGTGGTAGCTTCCGAAACCAGAGAGGTTCTGCTTTGGGGCTGAGGCGGTGATCGGAACGGCGCCACGTGGTTTGAGCAGGAACTTGAGCGCGCTCCGCTTGTTTTGCATATCCACGGCCAGGATCTGGACGGCCAGGCCTTCGTTCCCAGGCGGCAATGCGGGCAGGGTGGCCGTGAAGATCCCGTTGTCGTTGGGTTTGACCGGTTCGCCATTGACGGTGAGGGTGCGCAACCCCGCAGGGGCCAATACCCGACCGGTGACGGACCGGCGTGTGTNNCTTCCAATGACGGTCCATCGAATTCGAGATCGGTCGCGGAGGCGACCTGCAGAGCCTTCGATTGCTTGTCCGCTTCAGCTTCCAGCGTGGCGATCTTCTGCTGCAGTTGGGCGACTTCTTTGGCACGATCCTCTGCTTCGCGCTTCGCCAGTGCCATGTCCTGCTGGAGCTTCTTGGCGGTCTCTTCGGACTTCGCCAGCGCGCCGGACTGATCCGGTTTGGCGCGAAGCTGTTCAAGCTGAGCGTTGGCCGCCTGATACCGCTGCTCGGCATCCACGCTCTTTCTGGCTTCGTCCGCGGCGAGGCGCTGCCGCTCGTTGAGCTGCTCACTCAGCTTCACCAAGTCTTGATTGGCTGCCGTGAGTTGTGTCTGAAGTGCCACGGTTTCGTTGTCCTTACGAGCCAGCGATTGTTCCAGGGCTTGAATGCGTTCCGCATTCTTTTCGAGGAGTGAGATGCGTGCCTGGAGCTGCTTCACTTCGGTGTCACGTGCCGTGAGTGCCTGGCGATCGCGCATCGTCGTCGTATTGAGCGATTGGAGCTGTTGCTCCAGAACCGCCGCTTGTTGGCTCATATCCGGTTTGGCTTGAAGCCGGCGGAGTTCTTCCCGTAGAGCCGCAGCCTGCTGCTCCTGTTGGTGGACGTTGGCACGCGCCTGCTGGGCTTGGACGGTGCGACCTTCGAGGTCACCCTGCAGTCCGGCCACCAGGCTGTTGGTGGCGTTCAATTCCACTGAGAGCTTCGTGATGTCTTGGTCGCGCGCTGCCAGGCTCTGTTCAAGTTCACGGATGCGGCTGGCGGTCTGTGCGTTCGGCTGGCGGTTGCTCGATAGCTGGGCGAGTGTGGCGTTATCGAAGCCGGACGCTTTGGCAAACCAGTGGAAGGCTTCAGCCGGATTCTTGTCCACACCAAGGCCCTGTTCATAGAGCCGGCCGAGACCCACAGCCGCACGTTTGTCACCTTGCTCGGCGGCCTTTCGGTACCAGCTGGCGGCTTCATGATAGTTGGGTTGAGCACCTTGACCCTTTTCATAAATAGTCGCGGCGTAGTATTGAGCTTCGGCCGAACCTTTCTGCGCATTGGCCAGCCAGACTTTCAGCGAAGATTGATAATCCGCGCGGTCGGCTGCAACATATTCACCGCCACGAATTGCGCAATCCTCCTTGGTCGTTCGTACAGGCCGCCGCTCCGTGACATAGGTGGTCATGGTCCCGAGTTGTCTGATCTGGCCGGGGAGGAGACAATCGACCACGTCGTAGGCGTCGGTTCCACCTGGAGCATTAATTGCCTCGCCGACGGCTGAGACGGAATCAACCGGGGGCGGTTCAGAGGCACAGGAGGTGAGGCTGAGTAGAAGCGTCGCCATTCCTAACAATTTCATCAGATTCCTCCCATGCACGACGGTGCTCACAGGCGCACTCTCACAGCCNNCCAGGGGACTGAGCGTGGCGTTCGCCCCAGTGGGAAAGAAGGCCGAAGGGAGGGTGATAGGAGGAGGAGATCCATATTGGGGACGGGCTCCTGGGTCTGTAGAGCAATCTTCTCGTTGCAGACGGTTCTCAGTCTACCTATAATGGCCGCGCGCGCCAAGAGGGATTTCGACAGGGTGCCATGTTTGTTTGAACCGTTTACGGCCGTGTGTCGACCAACAGCCAAGAGAGGTTCATATGAAAACGATGGGGAGCATGTCAGTAGGTTCACGGCAATTACTCGGTCGGCTTGCAATCGTAGGGGCAATCGTCGCCGCCATCCAGGGGAGTCTGGTGTCTGAAACGCAGGCACAGGTATTGGACCAAGCTGTCAATAACCTGTTGGCCAACAACTGCCAGAATCTGTTGCAGGGGGACCCATCCTCAGTGCTGGCCTCTACACTTGGAGCGGCCTGTAGTGGCGGGCCTGGTGTCACGGGGGCTGGAAATTCCGCAGGCGGAGGTGCCGCCTCGGTGCAGGCTGCGGCCGCGTCTATCA
>CXWJ01048400.1_pt1 | contig 10837 bp, 11 predicted proteins | sample 590841 | NCBI WGS metagenome assembly CXWJ01 (sample SAMEA3498367, study PRJEB10139) | wastewater metagenome | biome: wastewater treatment plant; material: activated sludge | place: Austria | collected 2015-01-21 | reverse complement strand
CAACCAGGCACGATCCGGCTTCGCAGCGGAGGGGGCACAGGTCAACAGCGAACTCCTGAAGGTTGCGCGCGATGACTTCGCTGCCACCCGCATTCGCGATCGCCGAGCGCCGAAGGTGAAGGCGGGCAAACGGGGCCATTCCCGATCACAGCAGGTCGGCAACGGTCGGCGGGTCTGGATCCCGAGTCGGGTCGAGGTGCTCGACCGACTGGATCGCCAGGGCCTGCTTCCGGCCATCGTCTTCATCTTCAGCCGTGCCGGATGCGACGCCGCCGTTCGGCAATGCCTCAACGCGCAGGTCCGACTGACGACCATCGAGGAGCGAGACGAGATCCATGAGTTCGTGAATCGGGCCTGCCAACACCTGCCGGAGGTGGACCTGCACGTTCTCGGCTACTACGACTTCCTTGATGGCCTGGGCCGGGGAATCGCCGCGCACCACGCCGGCATGTTGCCGGTGTTCAAGGAATGCGTGGAGGAACTCTTCGTGCGCGGCCTGTGCAAGGCCGTGTTCGCCACCGAGACGCTGGCTCTCGGCATCAACATGCCCGCCCGGACGGTGGTCTTGGAGAAGCTCGACAAGTGGAACGGGGAGACCCACGCGGACATGACCCCGGGGGAGTACACCCAACTCACCGGCCGCGCGGGACGACGCGGACTCGACGTCGAAGGACATGCCGTCGTCCTCTGGCAGCCAGGGATGAACCCGACCGCCGTTGCTGGACTCGCCTCGACGCGGACCTACCCGCTGGTCTCGTCTTTCCGACCGTCGTACAACATGACCGTCAACCTGGTGCATCGCTACGGCCGGGAGCGATCCCGCGAACTGCTGGAGTCCTCATTCGCCCAATTCCAGGCCGATCAGGCCGTGGTCGGGTTGGCGCGCCAGGCCAGGAAGGCCGATGAGGCGATGCGTGGCTATGCCGAGGCCGCGACCTGTCATCTGGGCGACTTCATGGAGTACGCCGCGCTGCGACGGGCCATCTCGGACGCCGAGAAGTCGTCGGCGCGCGAACGGCGTACCGATCGCCGCGNNTGAGGCACTGGCGAGCCTCACCCGGCTGCGTCCAGGTGACGTGATCGAGGTGCCGGCCGGAAAATCGCGCGGCTGGGCCGTCGTGATCGATCCCGGCCTTGCGGACGACCAGCCTCGACCACTGATCGTCACAGCCGAGCGTCAGGCCAGGCGCCTCAGCATGGTCGACTTCCCGACCCCGGTGGAGGCGTTGACCCGGGTGCGCGTGCCGAAGAGTTTCAGCAGCCGCAATCCCCAGATGCGACGAGACATCGCGTCTGCTCTTCACTCCGCGACGCACGGCCTCGATCCCTACCCCGGCCGGCTGGCGAAGAACAAGCCCGACAACGGCCAGGTCAGTGATCCGGTCAATGATCAGGTGAGCCGGCTCAGGGCACAACTCCAGGCCCACCCGTGTCATCGTTGCCCCGATCGCGAGGAACATGCGCGCTGGGGCGAACGATGGTTCAAGTTGGAACGCGACACGGCGACCTTGCGGCGACGGATCGAGAAACGCACGAACTCCGTGTCGCGGCAGTTCGATCGGGTGTGTGAGGTGCTCCTCGCGCTCGAGTACCTCGAGCCGAGCGGACCGGACGGCTCGCTCATCGTCACCGATCGTGGCCAGCACCTGATGAGGCTCTACTCGGAACTCGACCTGCTGGCCGCCGAGGCGATTCGCCGCGGTGTGTGGGATGCGCTGAAACCCTCCGAGCTGGCTGCCGCGCTCTCGGTGCTGGTCTATGAGGCACGTCGCCCCGATGACAACGAGGAGGCGCGGATGCCGAGCCCGGCCGTGGCCGCTGCGATCAAAGAGACCATGCGTCTGTGGCGGGATCTCGACGTTCTTGAGCGGTCCCATTCCCTGGACTTCCTACGCCCGCCGGACCCGGGCTTTGCGTGGGCGGCTCAGCGGTGGGCCGAGGGCGAGGATCTCGACGAAGTTCTGAACGGGATCGATCTAGCAGCCGGTGACTTCGTCCGGAACATGAAGCAATTGATCGATTTGACCGGACAGGTGGCCGACGCCAGTGGCGATAGCCCGCTCCGCACGACGGCGAAGAAGACCATCGAGAGTCTGCGCCACGGTGTCGTGGCCTACTCCAACCTCAACTGAGGTTCGGTATTGAGACGGTGCGCAGCGTATCGACCAGTCGTGCGAGCGGATTGTCGATGCCCCATTTGTTGGCCAGTTCGACCAGGGCCTCGGGGTCGGCTGGCGTAGCGGGCAGCCCCGAATCGACCGATCCGAGATCGATATCCCTCGCCACGGCGACGACGGTAGGCGCGACGGCGAGGTATTCAGCGGACGCCTTCACCTTGCTCCGGGGTCCTGGGGCGAGATCCGCCTCCGGGTCGTCCGCCGCGAGCAACAAGGCGTCGATGGTCTCGAACTTCCGCAACAGACTTGCGGCGGTCTTGTCGCCGACGCCGGGCACTCCCGGCAGCCCGTCTGAGGCGTCGCCACGCAGCGTCGCGAAGTCGGCGTACTGGGTGGCATTGATGCCGTACTTGTCTCGTACGACGTCGTTGGTCACCCGCTCGTGTTTGGCGACTCCGCGCGCGATGTAGAGGATCCGCACACCGGCGTCGTCGTCGATGAGTTGGAACAGATCTCGATCACCGGTGACGACATCCACGGGCATCCCAGCATTCGTGGCCAGGGTGCCGATGACGTCGTCTGCCTCGTAGCCGTCCGCGCCCACGACGCAGATGCCGAGGGCGGCAAGCACATCGAGGATGATCGGGATCTGCGCCTCCAACGGGTCAGGGACCTCTTCGATGTCCGGAGTCGCGCCAGGCCGCGCGACCACGACCCGATGGGATTTGTAGGACGGGATCAGGTCGACGCGCCACTGAGGTCGCCAGTCGTTGTCCCAGCAGCACACCAGGTGGGTCGGCTCGTATTCGCCGACCAGGCGCGTGATGAAGTCGATCAGCCCGCGGACGGCGTTCACGGGCGTGCCGTCGGGTGCAACGGTGGTCATCGGCACTCCGAAGAAGGCTCGGAAGTACAGCGAGGCCGTGTCGAGCAGGAGCAACCGTGGGGTGCGCTCAGTCATACCCCGGAGCATAGAGGTGGACACCGAAGAAGATCTGAGGTGCATTGGGGTCCACTGCCGATAGGGTAACGGCCGTGGAAGACACTGATCGCAGGATTCTTGAGCTTCTGGCTGGCGACGGCCGGATGTCCTTCACCGACCTCGGCAAGGCGACGGGACTTTCTACGTCTGCGGTCCATCAGCGGGTCAAGCGTCTGGAGAAGCGCGGGCTCATCAATGGGTACGCCGCCGGTGTCGACTACGAGCAGTTGGGCCTTCCCCTGACCGCGTTCGTTTCGATCACTCCCTTCGACGCCGCCGAGCCGGATGACTACCCGGAGCGACTACGCGAGATCCGCGAGATCGAGTCGTGCTGGTCGGTGGCCGGCGACGCCTCGTACATCTTGAAGGTCCGGGTCGCCAAACCGGCGGCACTGGAGGATCTGCTGACACGGATTCGCGGTGCGGCCAGGGTCTCCACCCGGACCACGATCGTTTTGAGCACCGCCTACGAGGGGCGACCCGTCATCTAGGCGGCGACGCGCACGAGGGTCTCGCGGGCGCGCAGCCACGGAACGATGGCGGCCAGGCTGATCGCTCCGGTCACGCCGAAAGCCAGGCCATAGCTGCCGTAGTCCACCAGGAGCCCGGCGATCACGGGGCCGAGGATGGCTCCGGAGTCCTGGGCCATCTGGAAGGCGGCCAGTGCTTGTCCGCCGTTGCGTTCGCGTCCGACGATGTCGGCCAGACTCGCCTGCTGGGCGGGGTAGAGCGCACCCGATCCGACGCCGGCAATGACCGACACGAGAAGTAGCAGGAACAGACCGGTGGTGAGCCCGGTGACCGCTGTGGCCACGCCGCTGACGAGCAGTCCGCCGATGATGAAGGGACGCCGACCGTGCACGTCGGCCAATCTCCCGCACATCGTCAGGCCGAGTGCGTTGCCGGCTGCGAACACCGCAAGAGCCGTGCCAGCCACCCAGGGATCGTCCAAGATCACGGCTGCCGCGAACAGGGGCAGGATGGCGTTGCGGACGCCGAAGGTCGACCAACCGTGGGCGAAGGCGGAGAAGAGCGCCGCCCGGTACGCCGGATCGGTCAGCCCGTCCCGTGCCGTCATGATCGGCAGGACCGGCGCATCGGGCGGTGGCTTCAGGGCGTCCTTCTTGATGAAGATCGCCACCACCGCTGCCGCGACGACCAGGAACGCGGCGTACACCAGGAACGGAACCCTGAGCCCGAAGCCGCCGAGCAGCCCGCCGATGAGCGGTCCGAGGATGCCACCGAGCAGGAACGACGTGGCGTACGCCGAGGACACCTTCGCCCGGATGGTCGGGGGTGCCAGACGCACCATCAGAGCGACCGCCGAGATCGTGAACATCGTCGAGCCGAGCCCACCGAGGGAGCGGAAGATGAGGAGTTGGGTGTAGCTCTGTGCGAAGGCTGTCGCCGCGGTCGAGGCGGCCACGACGAGCAACCCGGTCAGGTAGATCGGACGTTCGCCGAGCTTGGCGATCAACTTCCCGCTGGCGGGAGCTCCGATCAGCCTGAAGAAGGCGAAGGCACTGACCACGACGGCGGCGCCGGTCGCGCCCACATCGAAACTCCGGGCGAACTCAGGCAACACGGGCACGATCAACCCGAAGCCGACCGCGATGACGAACGCCGAGGCGATCAGGACCCAGATCTCCCGCGGGATGGTCACGCGTTCGAGGGGTTCAGTTGTCATCGCCCGACGAGTATGCCGCATCGGGCAATCTCGGGCCGGATAGCGTTCGGCCATGGATTCTCGAACCCGCGAGTGGCCGGCCCGCAGCCTCACCCTCGATGACTCGGTGTTGGCCTTCCTCGACTTCGTCAACGCGACCGCGGTCAACAAGGTGGCTGGCCTGAGCGAGGTCGAAGCACATCGGTCGCCGATCTCCACGTCGCCCGCGCTGAGTCCGCTGGGCCTGCTCAAGCACCTGACCGCCGTCCAGCGCCAACACATCCAGATCCACATCGGTGGTGCAGACCTGCCGATCCTGTGGGACCCGGACGACCATGACGCGGAGTTCCGGCTCGGGGCGGAGGACACGATCGAGGCGGTCGTGGCGGCCTTCGATGCGGAGTGTGAGCTCAGTCGGCAGACGCTGGCCGATCTGGACATGGAGACGCCGATCGTGGCGTACGGCGAAGCCAACCGGGCTGGACGACTACTGGTCGACGTACTCCAGGAATGCGCACGGCATCTGGGTCACCTCGACATCGTGCGCGAACTCATCGACGGCGAACGGGGTGAATAGCTAGCCGACCTCGACCGGTGACAAGTTCACGTCCACACCCTGCTCTGCCCACCAGACCCGGCCCTGTTCCGGGAGAGTATGGATCGGGTCGTAGTAGGCGTAGGTGCGGCTCAGCGCGTCGAAGTCGTCGGCCTCGATGGACGTTCGGTAGTTCTTCGTCCAGTAACTGATGCCGCGCGTCTTGTCATAGTCGGCCAACTGGTGCACCCAGCGCTTACCGACGAACGGAACGTCGCAGATGACGCGCGGTGTCGCGAAGCCGGGCAGGTATCCCATGATGTGGTGCTGCAATCGCTGGGCGTCGGTGACGGACACGCGCCAGTGCTCGGAGTAGGGGATCATGTCGCACATGTAGAAGTAGTAGGGCATGATCTGCGCGCCATCGAGCAGCGCGAAACACAGGTCGAGCAACTGATGTGGATCGGCGTTGACCCCGTTGAGGAGCACGCCCTGGTTGCGAACGTCGCGTACTCCGGTGTCCAGCATGGACATGGATGCCTCGGCCACGAGTGGCGTGATCGAGTTCGCGTGATTGGCGTGGGTATGGATGGCCACGGACACGCCACGACTGTTCGCTGTCGTCGCCACTCGCTCCATGCCGGCGCGAACCTCGTCCTGGAGCCAGTGCTGGGGGAGTCCGATCAGGGCCTTCGTGGCCAGTCGGATGTCCCGGATGTTCTCGATCTCGAGCAGTTCCGTGAGGAAGTCCTCCAAGCGGGGCCACGGCATGTTGGCGACATCGCCACCGCTCACGACGACATCTCGGACCGACGGCGTACGCCGCAGGTAATCCATCATGTCGCCGAGGCGATCAGCCGGTTTGCCGGCGAACTTCAACTTTTCGATCATCGGCGTGGAGTTGCCCACCAGGTCCATGCGAGTGCAGTGGCCGCAGTACTGCGGGCACGTGGGCAACAACTCGGCGAGAACCTTGGTGGGATACCGGTGGGTCAGCCCCTCCGCGACCCACATATCGTGCTCATGCAGCGAATCCCGCGTTGCCAGCGGGTGTGACGGCCAATCCGTCCTCCGATCGGAGAAGACCGGGATCATGTAGTGCCGGATCGGGTCCGCATAGAAGGCGTCGGTGAGCGAACCAGTCCCAGCAGGTGTGTCGGTTGGCATCATCGTGTTCATCATCTGCGGTGGCACGAGCATCGACATCGTCGCTCGCTCCGCCTGATCACGCTCGAGATCGGCGTAGAAACTCTCACCGATCAGGTCACCCATCAATTCTCGCAACTGACGAATGTTCTTCACGCAGTGAGCGCGCTGCCACTGGACCGAACGCCACTGCTCGTCAGTGACGTCGGCCCAACCCGGAAACCGAGTCCAGTCCGGTTCGACCAGCGTGGTGCGCTGATAGCGGTATGGCTGCCCAACCCCCAGCCCTATCTGGGCATCGATCGTCATCGCCGCTCCTCAGCGCCAGTGAATGCTGCTGCATCGGATCCAGTTGTGTGACCAGATCCCCTCGTGACAGAGTACGAGAAGGACATCCGGCGAGTCCAACACCTAGCCGGATAATTTCTTGACTTGGGATCGTCTGAACGGAGAAGTAGCGGCATGAGTGGCATGTCTACCAGCGATCCTGCTGGTTTGCATCGGGTCTTGCCGGACCGGGACGTGCTCCCCATCGATGCCCAGACGCTGGACGCGCGGCGCGATCTGTGGCCGGACGAAGTGCGGATCCGGGTCGAGAGGCTGAACCTCGATGCCGCGTCCTTTCGCCAACTTCACGGCAAGCACGCGGGCGATGGCGACTCGATCCGACGCGAAGTGCTCGAAATCGTCGGCACGCGAGGCAAGATGCAGAACCCGGTCACGGGGTCGGGAGGCATGCTCGTCGGAGTCGTTGAAGCCGTCGGTCCGCAGTCTCCATTGGGGCTGATCGTCGGCCAACGCGTGGCCACCTTGGTGTCCCTTGGTCTCACGCCGCTGGTCATCGAGGATGCACTGGTGGGCTGGACCGGATTGAGCGAGCAAGTGCCCTGCGATGGCTACGCCGTGTTGTTTTCGCGGTCGATCGCTGCCGTCCTACCCGACGACCTCCCTGCCGAACTGTCGTTGGCCGTCATGGACGTCTGTGGTGCTCCAGCGTTGACCGCCCGGGTGGTGGGGGAGTACGTCGCTGACCCGGCGCGAGAAGGCATCGCCACCGTGGCGGTGATCGGAGCTGCCGGGAAGTCCGGTGCCTTGAGTCTGGCTGCGGCCCGCGCCGTGGGCGCTCGAACGATCGGCGTCGTTCCGCACGAAGCCGAAGCTGCCATCTTGAAGACCGCTGGTCTGGCGGNNCGGGCGGACCCGCCGACGTAACCGTGGTCTGTGTGGACGTCCCCGGGTGCGAAGGAGGGGCGATCCTGGCGACGGCCGACCGCGGCACCGTGATCTTCTTCTCGATGGCGACGTCCTTCGCTGCCGCCGCGTTGGGTGCCGAAGGGCTCGCGGCCGACGTGCGCCTTCTGATCGGCAATGGTTATGTCCCCGGCCACGCGGCGTACGCCTTGCAACTGCTGCGGACGAATACCGGAGTTCGTGAACTGTTCGAGGGGAGGCTCGAATGAGCCCCCAGCTCGAACTGGATCCGGAATCGGTCCGAGCAGCCCGGGAGTTGGCGGCTGTCGTGGGTCGTCCGATTGTGGAGATCGCTCAGCAGCACACCACCGTGTCCGTGGAACGAGCAACGCTGCGCCTGGCCGGTCTTCACGGTGCGGATCCGGACGGTACGCCGTGGGTCAATCGCCTCGTCGACGCGGTTCGCGCGGACGTCGGACTGGCCGGTGGCGTGAGTGGGCCGGTGTGGAGCGCTCTTGCTGACGGTGCGGCCAAGGACCTGACCGAACTCGCGAGTCGGGCGGCAACCGGTGGCGTCCGCTTCGTCGGAGTGGAAGACACGCCCGAGACTGCCAAGGAGGCTGCACGGGCGGCCGTGGGTGCGGGAATTGACCGGCTCGATGCCCGTCGGGCGGAGCGTGCAGCACTGATTGCCCGCCTCGGCGACCCGCCGAGCAAGCCCTGGATCTACCTGATCGTCGCGACGGGTGACATCTATGAGGACATCCCGCTGGCGCAGGCCGCTGCCCGAGCCGGTGCCGACGTCATCGCGGTGATCCGGTCAACCGGTCAGAGCCTGTTGGACTATGTGCCGGACGGTGCCACCCGGGACGGCTTCGCCGGCACCTATGCCACGCAGGAAAACTTCCGGCTGATGCGCGCGGCCCTGGACCACACGGGACGCGAACTCGGGCGCTACATCCGACTCACGAACTACGCGTCCGGGCTGTGCATGCCCGAGATCGCCGCACTGGCCGGCATGGAGCGTCTCGACATGATGCTCAACGACTCGATGAACGGCATCCTCTTCCGGGATATCAATCCGATCCGGACCTTCGTCGATCAACGGTTCAGCCGTCAGATCCACGCCCGAGCGGGGATCATCATCAACACGGGCGAGGACAATTACCTCACCACCGCCGATGCCGTCGAAGCGGCGCACACGGTCACCACGTCACAGTTGCTGAATGAGTACTTCGCGAAGGAGGCCGGTCTCGAGGACTGGCAGTTGGGCCTGGGACACGCCTTCGAGATCGATCCCGAGGTACCCGAGTCCTTCCGGCTTGAGTTGGCGCATGCCATGCTCGCCCGGGCACTCTTCCCCGATGCGCCATTGAAATGGATGCCCCCTACGCGACACATGACCGGTGACATCTTCGGTGGCTACCTCCTCGACGGCTTCTTCAATCTGGCCGGCGCGCTGACCGGCCAGGGGATCTTGCTCGTCGGGATGATGACCGAGGCGGTGGTGACGCCCTGGATCTCCGACCGCGATCTCGCATTGCGCAACGTGCGCTACGTGATGCAGGCAGCCGGGGGACTGCACGAGGACTTCCGACCCGCCCCAGGCGGTTTCATCGATAAGCGGGCGAACGTCGTGCTGCAGGAGGCGATCGAGTTGCTGAACGCGATCGCAGAGGATAAGACCACCGATGACGCACCACTGCTCAACGCCATCGCCGATGGAACGTTCGGCCTGATGAAGCGCCCGGCCAACGCGGGTCGAGGTCTGGAAGGCGTTGCGAAGAAGTCGCCGGCGTACTTCAATCCTGCGGTGGAACGCCTGGAGGCTGCCCGATGAGCGCCTCGGATCGCCCGTCAACGGGCATCGTTCGCCCCTACGGGGACACTACCGGCGATGGGATGGTGCAGATGTCCTTCACGTTGCCCATTCCACACTCCAAGCGTGCCGACGGCGCGGCGCTGCAACTCGCCCACAAGATGGGCATGGAGCCGGCCCTGGTCGCCCATTCGCATCCGATCGGCGACTCCTTCACCTTCTTCGTGGTCTACGGCCGGGTCAACCATCTCGTTGACCTGTCGGCCGTCGAGGTGGTCGAGCGTGACTACCCGCTGCTCACGCCGCACGACGTGAACCATGCGGTGAAGCAGACCCTGCGCCGCCGCCTGGTCGTCGTCGGCGCGTGCATCGGCACCGACGCACACACCGTCGGGATCGACGCGATCCTCAACATCAAGGGATTCGCGGGGGAGAAGGGGTTGGAGTACTACCGGGAGTTGAAGGTGGTGAACCTCGGAGCCCAGGTCTCGGTGCCGGCTCTCGTGGAGCGCGCCCAGGAGGAGCAGGCGGACGCCGTCCTGGTGTCTCAAGTCGTCACCCAGCGCGACGCGCACATGCTCAACACGCGTGAGATGTCCGCAGCCTTCCGCGAGGCCTACCCCGAGTCGACACGACCGTTGCTGGTGGTCGGCGGCCCGCGGTTCCGCGAAGGTATGGCGGAGGAGCTCGGCGTGGATCGTATCTTCACGAGAGGTACGACGCCGAACGACGTCGCAAGCTACCTGGTCCATAGGCTCGTGTCATGACAGCTTCGGTTGGCACCCGCGTCGTCCACCGGCGCTATGTGCCCTATTCCCATGCCCACTACGCCGGTGACTTGGTTGACGGTGCCTACGGACTCGGTCTGTTCGGCGATGTCGCGACCGAGTTGTGCATTCAGAGCGATGGTGACGAAGGGCTGTTCGCGTCGTACTCCGAGGTCCAGTTCCTGGCACCGGTGCGTGCCGGTGACGTCGTCGAGATCGTGGCCGAACTCGTGCGAGTCGGCACGCGGTCGCGCGAGATGAGCTTCAGCCTCAGCGTGGTTGCTCGGGGAGGCGCGACGCAGGAGCAGCCTGGGAAGGCCGACGTACTCGATCCGCCGATCATCGCCACGACCGCCCGCGGAACCGTGGTTGTTCCGCCCCCGTCCGCCTAGCGCCGCCTGCCCCAGTGCTCTCTGTGCTCTCGGCTAACGTTGCCGCGTGCCCCGCTCGCTCCTTGCCCGCTGCATGCTTGCCCTTGCTGCCGGGGTGGCCACTGCACTCGCTTTCGAACCCGTAGCCGTCCCCTGGGTGATCATCGCGACGATCGCCGTTCTCGTCTTGACCGTGCGCGGTCTGCCGTTGCGCCGGGCTTGGTTGCCGTCGTTGCTCTTCGG
>CXWJ01009278.1_pt1 | contig 10844 bp, 8 predicted proteins | sample 590841 | NCBI WGS metagenome assembly CXWJ01 (sample SAMEA3498367, study PRJEB10139) | wastewater metagenome | biome: wastewater treatment plant; material: activated sludge | place: Austria | collected 2015-01-21 | reverse complement strand
TCGGCGAAGTTGAAGGTGTGCGGCCCCATCACGACCGGGCAGCCGCAGGCCGCGGCCTCGATCAGGTTCTGGCCGCCGAGCGGCGCGAAGCTGCCGCCGAGCAGCGCGGCGTCGGCGCAACCGTAGTACAGCGCCATCTCGCGCATCGAGTCGCCGAGCCAGGCGTCGGCGCCGAGCGCCGCGGCAGGCAGCGTGTCGCCCCAGTTGCTGCGGCGCGGGCTCTCGAGGCCGGCCGCTTGCAGCAAGGCCGCGACCGCGTCGAAACGTTGCGGGTGGCGCGGCACGACGACCAGCAGCGGCCTGGGGCCCGGCCGGCGCGCCCAGGCCTCGAGCAGCAGAGCCTCTTCGCCTTCGCGCGTGACCGCGGCGAGCAGCACCGGCCGCGCCAGCGCCTCGCGCCAGGCGCGGCCGCGCGCGAGCAACGCGGCGTCGGGCGCCATGTCGAACTTCAGGTTGCCGCAGATCACGACCTCGCGCGCCCCGGCGCGGCGCAACCGCGACGCGTCGTCTTCGGTCTGCGCCAGGCACGCCGCGAGGCTCTCGACCGCCGGGCGCAGCAGCGCGTCGAAACGTTCGCCGCGCTTTCGGCTGCGCTCGCTCAGACGTGCGTTCGCGAGCAGCGTCGGCACGCCGCGCGCCCGCGCTTCGAGCAGCAGGTTCGGCCAGATCTCGGTCTCCATCAGCACGCCGACCACCGGCTGGAACTGCGCGAAGAAGCGCCGCACCGCCCCCCGGGCGTCGCAGGGCAGCCAGGCCTGCTCGTCACCCTCGCGCAGCAGCGCACGGCCGGCTTCGCGGCCGGTCGCGGTGCCGTGCGTGAGCAGCAGGCGCATCGCCGGACGGCGCTCGCGCAGCGCTGCGACCAGCGCCTCGGCGGCGCGCGTCTCGCCGAGCGAGACCGCGTGCACCCACACGAAGCCGGCCCCGGCCGCACCGCGGTAGCGGCCGAAACGCTCGCCGAGCGCTTCGCGGTAGCCGGGCTCGGCCCGGCCACGCGACCACAGGCGCAGCGCGTAGGCGGGCTGCATCAGCCACCACAGGAACGAATAGAGCCCCCGCGCGAGGCGCGACAGGATCATGCGGCCTCGGCCGCGAGCACCGCCTGCCACGCCGACCACACGGCTTCGAGCGGCGGCGTCGGCCGCGCTTCGACCGACACCTGGTGCGCATGGCCGTGCGCGGCCTGCGGCCCGGTGCGCCACGCGGTCGCGAAGTTGTACAACTGCACGTGCGGCAGGCCGAGCGCGACGGCGACATGGCTCAGGCCGCTGTCGACGCCGATGACGCCTTGGGTGGCGGCGAGCCGGTCGAGCACCGCATCCAGCCCGAGCGACGGCCAGACCTCGACCTGCGTGTGGCGCTCGAACTGCAAGGCGGCGGCGATCAGCTCGGCGCGTGTCTGGTCGGCCTCGTTGCCCTGCGGCAGCGCGATGCGCCAGCCGTCGGCGAGCAGCCGCTTGCCGATCTGGATCCATGACGACTGCGGCCAGAGCTTGTCGTCGCGCGACGTGCCGTGCACGAACGCGACCGTCGGCTTGGGCTCGCCCTTGGCCGCGACCGGCCGCGCCTGCAGGCCGTAACGCGGCACCGGCTCGGGCGTGTAGCCGAGCGCGAGCGCGGCGAGCACACGCGAGCGGTCCATCGCGTGGATATGCGGTTCGATGCGGAGCGCGTGGTCGGCGACCCAGGCCGTCGCCGGCTCCCAGCTCGAACCTTCGGTGGCGTTGCCGAGCGCGTAACGCGTGCCGCGCGCGAGGCGCGCGACGAGCGCCGATTTGGTCAGGCCTTGCAGGTCGAGCACCGCGTCGTAGGCCTCGCGCCGCAGGCGCTGGCGAAAGGCGCCGAACTCGGCGCGCACCCTGGCGGTCCACCATTGCTGGCGCCAGCGGCGCAGCGGGCATTCGATCACCTCGGCGATGCCCGCCACGCGCCGCACGAGCGGCGCGAAGCCCGGTTCGACGACCCAGTCGATCACCGCGCCGGGATGGGCGGCGCGGATGTCGTGCACGACCGGCATCGCATGCACCACGTCGCCGAGCGACGACAGCTTGACGATCAGGACGCGCATCAGTGGTGCGAGGGCAGCGCCGCCACCGCGTCGGGCTTGACGCGCCGCAGCGCGTCCATGAACTCGGCCTGGATGCGCCGCAACGCGGCCTCGCTGCGGCCCTCGAAGCGCAGCACCAGCACCGGCGTCGTGTTCGACGGCCGGACCAGCCCGAAGCCGTCGCGGTAGTCGACGCGCAGGCCGTCGATCGTCGTCAGCGTCGCGTCCTGCGGAAAGCGCGCCATCTCGCGCAGCCGCTGCACCAGCGCCGGGCCTTCGCCTTCGCTGCAGCGCACGTGCAGTTCGGGCGTCGCGACGTTCTTCGGCAGCGCGTTCAGCACGCGGCTCGGGTCGCGCGAGCGCGACAGGATTTCGAGCAGGCGCGCCGCAGTGTAGGTCGCGTCGTCGAAGCCGTACCAGCGTTCCTTGAAGAAGATGTGACCGCTGAGCTCGCCGGCCAGCGGCGCGCGCGTGCGGCGCAGGGCCTCTTTCGCGAGCGAATGCCCGGTGCGCCCCATCACCGGCCGGCCGCCGGCCTTGACGATCTCCAGCGGCAGGCGCTGCGAGCACTTCACGTCGTACAGGATCTTCGCGCCCGGGTGGCGCGCCAGCACGTCGCGCGCGAACAGCATCAGCTGGCGATCGGCTTCGATGATCCTGCCGTCGGCAGTGACCACGCCGAGCCGGTCGCCGTCGCCGTCGAAAGCCAGGCCGAGTTCGGCGCCATGCGCCTTGACCGCGGCGATCAGGTCGTCGAGGTTCGAAGGAACCGTCGGATCCGGGTGGTGGTTCGGGAAGTTGCCGTCGACCTCGGAATACAGCTCGACCACTTCGCAACCGAGCGCGCGCAGCACGCCCGGCGACGACGCGCCGGGAATGCCGTTGCCGCAGTCGACGACGATCTTCATCGGCCGCTTCAGCACGCCATCGCCGGCGATGCGCGCGCGGTATTCGGCGAGCACGTCCATCGTGCCGACGCGGCCCTCGCCGCGCTCGTAGTCCTGGGCCTCGATGCGGCGGCGCAAGCCCTGGATCTGCTCGCCGTAGACCGAACGCCCGGCGAGCACCATCTTGAAACCGTTGTCGTCTTTCGGGTTGTGGCTGCCGGTGACCTGGATGCCGCTGCGGCAGCCGCGGCGTGCGCGTGTCGCGGCCACGTAGTACAGCATCGGCGTGGTCACCGGGCCGAGGTCGACGACGTCGAGCCCGGTCGAGGCCAGGCCGCGGATCAGCGCCGCGCTCAGCGCCGGGCCCGACAGCCGGCCGTCGCGGCCGACGGCCACGGCACGGTCACCCGCGAGCAGGACCTCGGTGCCGAAGGCGCGGCCGAGATGTTCGGCAAACGCTTCGTCGAGGTTGCGGCCGACGGTGCCGCGGATGTCGTAGGCCTTGAAGATGCCGGGATGGACGTGCATGCAGGCGCCATGGTGGGGACAGGCGCCGGATTGTAGGGATCGCCCGTGACCATGAAAAACGGGGCCACGTAGGCCCCGTCGATCGCCGCAGCGGTGCGGCGGGTCAGTTGACTTCGGTGAGCTGGTCGAGGATCGCCGGGTTTTCCAGCGTGCTCGTGTCCTGCGTGATCTTCTCGCCCTTGGCGATCGAGCGCAGCAGGCGGCGCATGATCTTGCCGCTGCGCGTCTTCGGCAGGTTGTCGCCGAAGCGGATGTCCTTGGGCTTGGCGATCGGGCCGATCTCCTTGCCGACCCAGTCGCGCAAGGCCTTGGCGATCTGCTTCGCTTCGTCGCCGGTCGGGCGCGCTCGCTTCAGCACGACGAAGGCGCAGATCGCTTCGCCGGTGGTCTCGTCGGGGCGGCCGACGACCGCGGCTTCGGCCACGAGTTCGGTGTGCGAGACGAGCGCCGACTCGATTTCCATCGTCCCCATGCGATGCCCCGAGACGTTGAGCACGTCGTCGATGCGGCCGGTGATCGTGAAGTAGCCGGTGTTCGCGTCGCGGATCGCGCCGTCGCCGGCGAGGTAGTACTCGCCCTTGAAGTCTTCGGGGTAGTAGCTCTTCCTGAAGCGCTCGGGGTCGCCCCAGATCGTGCGGATCATCGACGGCCAGGGCTTCTTGACGACCAGGATGCCGCCCTGGCCCCAGGGCACTTCCTTGCCGGTTTCGTCGACGACCGCGGCGATGATGCCCGGGAAGGGCAGCGTGCACGAGCCCGGCACCAGCGGCGTGGCACCCGGCAGCGGCGTGATCATGTGACCGCCGGTTTCGGTCTGCCAGAAGGTGTCGACGATCGGGCAGCGGCCGCCGCCGACATGCTTGTGGTACCACTCCCAGGCGGCCGGGTTGATCGGCTCGCCGACCGTACCGAGGATGCGCAGGCTCTTCAGGTCGTAGCTCTTCGGGTGCACCGCGTCGCTCGCTTCGGCGGCCTTGATGAGCGAGCGGATGGCCGTCGGCGCGGTGTAGAAGACGCTGACCTTGTGGTCCTGGATCATCTTCCAGAAGCGGCCCGCGTCGGGATAGGTCGGCACGCCCTCGAAGACGATCTCGGTGCCGCCGAGCGCCAATGGGCCGTAGGTGATGTAGGTGTGGCCGGTGACCCAGCCGATGTCGGCGGTGCACCAGAAGACGTCGTCGGGCTTCAGATCGAAGGTCCACTTCGTCGTCAGCGCGGCGTGCAGCAGGTAGCCGCCGGTGCTGTGCTGCACGCCCTTGGGCTTGCCGGTCGAGCCCGAGGTGTAGAGCAGGAACAGCGGGTGTTCGGCGCCGACCCACTCGGGCTCGCAGGTGATCGGCAGGTCGTAGGTCACCTCGTGCAGCCACTGGTCGCGCGGCGCGTTCCAGGCGATGTTGCCGCCGGTGCGCTGGTAGACGATCACGTCCTTGACGCTGTCACATCCGCCGAGCGCGATGGCTTCGTCGACGATCGCCTTCAGCGGCAGCTGCTTGCCGCCGCGCAGCTGCTCGTCGGCGGTGATGACCATCACCGCGCCGGCGTCTTCGATGCGGTCGCGCAGGCTCTGCGCCGAAAAGCCGCCGAAGACGACCGAATGCGTCGCGCCGATGCGCGCGCAGGCCTGCATCGCAGCCACGCCTTCGACGCTCATCGACATGTAGATGACGACGCGGTCGCCCTTCTTCACGCCGCGCGCCTTGAGCGCGTTGGCGAGCTGGCAGGTGCGCGCCAGCAGGTCCTTGTAGCTGACCTTCGTGACCTTGCCGTCGTCGGCCTCGAAGATGATCGCGGTCTTCTCGCCCAGACCCCGCTCGACGTTGCGGTCGAGGCAGTTGTACGACACGTTCAGCGTGCCGTCGGCGAACCACTTGAAGAACGGCGCGTCGCTCTTGTCCAGCGCCTGCGTGAACGGCGTCTTCCAGGCGACGAACTCGCGCGCCAGCCGCGCCCAGTAGCCCTCGTAGTCGGACTCGACTTCGGCGACGAGCTTCTCGTACGCGGCCATGCCCGAGACATGGGCGGCTTCGACGGCGGCGTCCGACGGGACGTACAAGTTGGCAGCGACAGAGCTCATCGGGGTCTCCTGCAAGGGTGTGATCGCACTGGAGCGCACAGTAGGGCGGCGCTCTTACGAAGGCCTTACTCCGGCCCGCCGGTCGACGGACCGTCATCGTCCGGCAAATACAATCCGCGGCAACCGGACTATCCCTGAAAGCACCGCTCCATGGCCCATCAGCCGACGAAACCCGCGCTGCGCCCGCTGCCGCGCATGATTTTCGCCACCCGCTGGCTGCAACTGCCGCTGTACCTGGGCCTGATCCTCGCACAGGCGGTGTACGTGTTCCATTTCTGGGTCGAGCTGACGCACCTGATCGAAGCCGCCTTCGGCAACGCCGGCGCGCTCGAGAAGCTCGTGTCGAGCATCGGCTACAAGAGCGACGTGCCGGTCAGTTCGCTGAACGAAACCATCATCATGCTCGTCGTGCTCGCGCTGATCGACGTGGTGATGATCTCCAACCTGCTCATCATGGTGATCATCGGCGGCTACGAGACCTTCGTCTCGCGGCTCGACCTCGAAGGCCACCCCGACCAGCCCGAGTGGCTGAGCCACGTGAACGCCTCGGTGCTGAAGGTCAAGCTGGCCACGGCGATCATCGGCATCAGCTCGATCCACCTGCTCAAGACCTTCATCAACGCCGCGAACTACACCGACAAGGTGCTGCTGTGGCAGACGGTGATCCACGTCGCCTTCCTGTTCTCGGCGCTGGCCATCGCGCTGTCCGACCGGGTGATGCCGCACCCGGTCCAGGCCGATCACTGATCGTCCGGGCCCTGCGGGCGCGGCCCGCCCCACAGCAGCGCCACGCCGAGCAGCGCCGCGATCAGCGAGCCCCCGAGCACGCCGATCTTCAGCTGCGTTTCGTAGATCGCCTCCTGGCCCTCGAAGCCGAGGCCGCCGATGAACAGGCTCATCGTGAAGCCGATGCCGCACAGCACGCACACGGCGAAGAACTGGCGCAGGCTGGCCCCCGCCGGCAGGCTCGCACCGGCCAGGCGCATCAGCAGCCAGGACGCGCCGAACACGCCGATGGCCTTGCCCACCACCAGCCCGAGCATGATGCCCAGCGGCACCGGGCCGGCCAGCGTCTGCCACGACACGCCGGCGAGCGACACGCCGGCGTTCGCGAACGCGAACATCGGCAGCACGCCGAACGCGACCCAGGGGTGCAGCGCGTGCTCGGCGGTTTCGAGCGGCGAGCCGCCGTCGGCGCTGCGCAGCGGCACCGCCAGCGCGGTGAGCACGCCGGCGAGCGTGGCGTGCACGCCCGACTGGAGCACGCAGACCCAGATCACGAGCCCGACGATCACGTACGGCCCGATGCTCGTCACGCGCGCCCGGTTCAGCCCGAACAGGACGACGCCGCCCAGGCCGGCGGCGACCAGCATCGTCGCCGACAGGTCAGCGGTATAGAACAGCGCGATGACGACGATCGCGCCGAGGTCGTCGATGATCGCCACGGCCGTCAGGAACACCTTCAGCGACGCCGGCACGCGCGAGCCCAGCAGCATCAGGATGCCGAGCGCGAACGCGATGTCGGTGGCGGTGGGGATCGCCCAGCCGCGCAGCGCGACCGCGTCGCCCCGGTTGATCGCGCCGTAGATCAGCGCCGGGACCACCATGCCGCCGAGCGCAGCGCCGGCCGGAAGCATCGCCTGTTTCAGCGACGCGAGTTCGCCGCCCTGCAGTTCGCGCTTGATCTCCAGGCCGACGAGGAAGAAGAAGACCGCCATCCACAGGTCGTTGACCCACAGCAGCAGCGGCTTGGAAAGCACCAGCCAGTCGCCGCCGATGCGCAACTCGCCGCGCACGCCGACGAAGGCCTGGTACGCGGGTGCGAGCGGCGAGTTGCTGATCAGCAGCGCGGCGAGCGCAGCGATGCCGAGCACGACGCCGCCGGCCGATTCGGACTGGATGAAACGGCGGATCTCCGTCAGCAAGGTGTAGCCCTCCCCGCTCGATAATATCGGTGCATCGCTCCCCGCTTCGCCACCCTCTCGCGAAAGACCTTCGATGACCACGACCATCCGCCGAACCGACCTCGTCGACAGCGTCGCCGCTGCGCTCCAGTACATCTCGTACTACCACCCGGCCGACTACATCGAGCACCTCGCGCGCGCCTACGCCACCGAGCAGAGCCCGGCGGCGAAGGACGCGATCGCGCAGATCCTGACGAACTCGAAGATGTGCGCCGAGGGCCGCCGCCCGATCTGCCAGGACACCGGCATCGTCAACGTCTTCCTGAAGATCGGCATGGACGTGCGCTTCGAAGGCTTCGCCGGCTCGATCGAAGACGCCATCGACGAAGGCGTGCGCCGCGCTTACAACGACGCCGGCAACACCTTGCGCGCGAGCATCGTCGCCGACCCGCAGTTCGATCGCAAGAACACCCGGGACAACACGCCCGCGGTCGTGCACATGAGCCTGGTGCCCGGCAATACGGTCGACGTGCAGGTCGCGGCCAAGGGCGGCGGCAGCGAGAACAAGAGCAAGTTCGTGATGCTCAACCCGAGCGACAGCCTGGTCGACTGGGTGATGAAGACCGTGCCGACCATGGGCGCGGGCTGGTGCCCGCCGGGCATGCTGGGCATCGGCATCGGCGGCACCGCCGAGAAGGCGATGCTGATGGCCAAGGAGTCCTTGATGGACCCGATCGACATGTACGAGCTGAAGGCGCGCGGCCCGCGCAACAAGACCGAAGAGCTGCGCATCGAGCTGGTCGACAAGATCAACGCCTTGGGCATCGGCGCGCAGGGCTTGGGCGGGCTGACGACGGTGCTCGACGTGAAGATCGCGATGTACCCGACGCACGCCGCAAGCAAGCCGGTGGCGATGATCCCGAACTGCGCCGCGACGCGCCACGCGCACTTCGTGCTCGACGGCTCGGGCCCGGCCTACATCGACCCGCCGAGCCTCGACCTGTGGCCCGACGTGCACTGGGCGCCCGACTACAACCGATCCAAGAAGGTCGATCTGGACACGCTGACCAAGGAGCAGGTCGCGGCCTGGAAACCCGGCGACACGCTGCTGCTGAGCGGCAAGATGTTGACCGGCCGCGACGCCGCGCACAAGCGCATCCAGGACATGCTCGCCAAGGGCGAGAAACTTCCGGTGGACTTCACGAACCGCGTCATCTACTACGTCGGCCCGGTCGATCCGGTGCGCGACGAGGTCGTCGGCCCGGCCGGCCCGACGACCGCGACGCGCATGGACAAGTTCACCGAGATGATGCTCGCGCAGACCGGGCTGATCGGCATGATCGGCAAGGCCGAGCGCGGCCCGAGCGGCATCGCCGCGATCAAGAAGCACCAGAGCGCCTACCTGATGGCAGTGGGCGGCGCCGCCTACCTCGTCGCCAAGGCGATCAAGGGCGCCAAGGTCGTCGGCTTCGCCGACCTCGGCATGGAAGCGATCTACGAGTTCGACGTGAAGGACATGCCGGTGACCGTGGCGGTCAGCTCCGACGGCACCTCGGTGCACGACACCGGGCCGAAGGAGTGGCAGGCGAAGATCGGCAAGATCCCGGTCGTGGTCGCCTGATCGCGGCCATGGCCGGGCTCGATCCGACGCTGCTCGGCACCTTCGTGCTCGCAAGTATCGTGCTCGCGCTGACACCCGGCCCGGGCGTGATCTACATCGTCGCGCGCACGCTCGCGCAAGGTCGGCGCGCCGGGCTCGCGTCGGTGGCCGGCGTCGCGCTCGGCAACCTCGGCAACGCGCTCGGCGCGGCACTCGGGCTGGCGGCGCTGTTCGCGTTGTCGTCGTTCGCGTTCACTCTGGCGCAAGGGGCCGGCGCGGCCTACCTCGTGTGGCTCGGCGTCGCCGCGCTGCGCGAGCGCGATGACGGGTCGACCCCGGCCGAGGCCGTGCCGGCCGCGCCGCGGCGCTTGTTCCGCGAAGGCTTCGTCGTCGCGCTGCTGAACCCGAAGACGGCAATGTTCTTCGCCGCCTTCCTGCCGCAGTTCCTCAGCCCGGCACTGCCGCCGCTCGCGCAAAGCCTGGCCTACGGCGCGCTGTTCGTCGCCATCGCTGCGGGCACCGACAGCGCCTGGGTGCTCGCCGCCGAGCGCCTCGCGCCTTCGCTCGCGAAGCTCGGCGCCGCCCGCCGGCATGGGCGCGTCGCCAGCGGGCTGCTGTTCATCGGCCTGGGGTTGTTCACGGCGCTGTCGGGCGGTCGCGCCAGAAGTTGAGTTGCGGGCACGGCGCGATCACAATATGTGTGATCCGCACAGCTACAATGGGCTTACGATCGCGCGCCACAGGCGATCGCCCACTGCCCCATGAAGACCGACGGCCCCGAAGCGCTGACCCAAGCGGCCTTGCTGCAAGCCCTGGCGCGGCTGCTCGCGCCGATCGCGCGGCTGGCTGTGGCGCGCGGCCTGAACTTCGGCGCCGTCGAGGAACTGCTCAAGAAGGCCTTCGTCGACGCCGGGCGCGCCGCCCAACCCGCGGCGAACCCGCGCGACATCAGCCGCGTCGCCACCGCGACCGGCCTGACGCGCCGCGAGGTGACACGGCTGTCGCAGCAGACGCGCGCGCGCACTCCAGCGCGCCTGCGGCTGTCGCCGGCGACGCAGATCTTCACCAGCTGGCTCGGTGACCGCAAGCTGCGCGATCGCCACGGCGCGCCCAAGGCCCTGCCGCGCCAAGGGCCGGCACCGAGCTTCGAAGCCCTGGCCAACTCGGTGACGACCGACGTGCATGCGCGCAGCCTGCTCGACGAACTGGTACGCCTGGGCGTGGCGCGGTACGACCTGGACAGCGACACGGTGAGCCTGATCGAGCAGGCCTTCGTGCCGCGCGACGACCAGGAGCGCATGCTCGCCCTGTTCGGCGCGAACGTCGGTGACCACCTCAGCGCCGGCGTGGCCAATGTGCTGAACGAACAGCGGCGGCACTTCGAACAGGCAGTCTTCGCCAACGAGTTGTCCGATGAATCGATCACCGCGGCGACACGCCTGGTGAACGCTCAATGGCGCGCGCTGATGGCGGCGCTCGTGCCCGAGCTCGAGGCCATGGTCGAGGCAGACCGTCAGGCCGCCGCGCGGGACCGCGCGCATGCCGCCAACCGCCGCCTGCGCATCGGCCTGTATGCCTTCGATGCGCCGATCGCCGACGACGACACCCAGGAGAGATGATCATGACTTCCGCTCCCACCTGGCGGCGCCGCGAGCTCGTGCTCGCGGCCCTGGCCGCACTGGCCGGCTGCGGCGGCGGCGTCGACAGCGGCGGCACGGGCACCGGCTCGATGCAGACCTACGCCGCCGGCCCCATCACAGGATTCGGCTCGGTCATCGTCCACGGCGTGCGCTACGACGAAACG
>CXWJ01014921.1_pt1 | contig 10849 bp, 7 predicted proteins | sample 590841 | NCBI WGS metagenome assembly CXWJ01 (sample SAMEA3498367, study PRJEB10139) | wastewater metagenome | biome: wastewater treatment plant; material: activated sludge | place: Austria | collected 2015-01-21 | reverse complement strand
GGTGTGGCGCAACTGGGCGGGCAACCAGACGGCCAGGCCCGGACGCGTGGTCACCGTCGCCACCGAGGCGGATGTCGTGGCCGCGGTTCGCGAAGCCACCGTTCGGGGCCAGAGGCTCAAGCCCGTCGGTTCGGGACACTCCTTCACGGCCATCGGCGTCGCCGACGGCGTGCAGCTGCGACTGGACGGACTCACGGGCGTGGTCGGGTTCGACAGCGCCGCTGGCACCGTGACGGTCCGAGCCGGCACGAGTCTGGCCGACCTCAACGCCGCCCTGCACGCCCTCGGCTATGCCCTGCCCAACCTCGGCGACATCGACCGACAGGGTGTGGCGGGCGCACTGTCGACCGGCACCCACGGCACCGGAGCGCGGCTGCCCGGGCTGGCCGCCGGGGTGACCGGACTTCGACTGGTGACCGCCGACGGGCAGGTGCTCGACCTCACGACGGCATCAGAGGTGTTCGAGGCGGCTCGCATCGGCCTCGGGGCTCTCGGTGTCGTGACCCAGGTGACGCTCGAGATCGTCCCGGCCTTCCTGCTGCATGCTTTCGAGACGCCAGAGCCGTTGGGCCGGGTGCTCGAAGACCTCGACGTCCTGGTGCGGGCCAACGACCACTTCGAGTTCTACTGGTTCCCACACACCGAGCGCACCCTGACCAAGCGCAACAACTGGGTGGGCCCCGGCACCGCGCGCCGACCGGTCCCAGCCTGGCGGGCCCGGCTCGACGACGACCTGCTGTCCAACCGGCTCTTCGAGGTGACCAACCGCCTGAGCGCTGCCCGGCCGGACTGGGTGCCCCGCATCAGCTCGGTCGCGGCTCGCGCCCTCGGCACCCGTGAGTATGTCGACCACTCACACCGCGTCTTCGTCTCCGATCGCGCGGTGCGCTTCGTCGAGAGCGAGTGGGCCTTCGAGGCCGACGCGGCATCCGCCGTCCTCTCCGAGCTGCGAGCCTGGATCGACTCTCATGACGCGCGGATCCCCTTCCCGGTCGAGGTCCGCTTCGCCGCAGCCGACGACGTGTGGCTCTCGACGGCATACGGGCGGGCGAGCTGTTATGTGGCGATTCACCAGTACGTCGGGATGGATCACCGGGCGTACTTCGCGGCCTTCGAGGCGATCGCGATGGCTCACGGGGGGCGACCGCACTGGGGCAAGCTGCATACGCGGGGGGCCGACTACCTCTCCACGGCTTACCCGCGTTTCGAGGACTTCCGGCGGGTGCGCGATGCGGTGGACCCCGACCGCGTGTTCGCCAACGACTATCTGGATCACGTCCTCGGCCCCTAGCGCTCCACCCCCTCTGTGCGACCGGGCACAGCGTAGGTCCCGATCAGGCGGCGACCGGCCGCTGATCGGGACCTAACGCGTGCCCGGTGCGTGAGTTGTCCACACGTGCGAGACGACCGAGCGCACCCGCCGCGGTTCGGCGCCGGGGTCCAGGCGGCCTACCTGCGGTAGGCGTGGATGACGCTCGGCCGGGGCTGGGTGTTGCCGCGGTAGGGGAAGGTGCTCGCGACGGCATCCGGTGTCGCTCCGTCGATCTCGCCGGGGTGCTGCACCGCCACGAGCACGCCGCGCTCGTCGAAGGTAATGACCGGTCCGCAGCACTCGGCACCGACCGGCATCGAGAGGAACTGGCGCAGCCTGCCGACTTCGGCACCTTGCAAGGGCATCATGTAGAGGCCGTCCGCGTTGCCGAGCTGGTTGCCATCCGTCGCGATCCAGAGGTTGCCCTGCGCGTCGAACGCCACGTTGTCCGGGCACGAGATCGAGGAGACCTCGCTTCTGTCGTACCCCAGGAAGTAGGTCTGCGGGTCGGCCGGGTCGCCGGCGATGAGCACGAGACGCCACGTAAAGGTGGCCGTCGAGTGGTCACCGACCGGAGTGAGCTCCAGCACATGCCCGTGCTTGTTGGCCGCCCGCGGGTTGGCTTCGTCGATCTCCGTCGGCAGGCGACGGGTGTTGTTGGTCAACGCGACGTAGGTGCGTTTGTTGACCGGGTTGACCTCGACGTCCTCGGGGCGGTCCATCTTGGTCGGCGCGAGCAGGTCGGCAGCCAGCCGGGTGTGGATGAGGACCTGGGCGACCGACATACCGGGCACCAGGCTCGTGTTGTCCACGACCAGTGGCAGCCACTCGCCGGTGCCGTCCCACTCGCCGTCCCCCAGGCCGTCCCCGGTGAACCGCGCGACGTAGAGGTCGCCGGACTCGAGCAGGCGCATGTTGTGGCGCTTGGCCCGCTGCGTGGGCCCGGGCCGAAATTGACGGTGCGACACGAACTTGTAGAGGTAGTCATAACGCTCGTCATCACCCATGTAGGCCACGACGCGGCCACTGTCGGCGATCGTCACGTTGGCGCCCTCGTGCTTGAAGCGGCCCATCGCCGTGTGCTTGCGCGGCGTCGACGTCGGGTCGCTGGGGTCGACCTCGACGATCCAGCCGAAGCGGTTGGGCTCGTTGGGGGCGACCGTCGTGTCGAACCGCGGGTCGACCCGCTCCCATCCGCGACCGGTACCGCTGAGGCCATACCGTGCGTATGCCGTGGCCTGGTCTGCGGGCGTGGACGTCACCGCGAAGTACTGGTTGACGTTCTCCTCGCCGGAGAGCACCGTGCCCCACGGGGTCACGCCGCCCGCGCAGTTGTTGAGGGTGCCGAGCACCCGCAGCCCCGTGGGGTCAGCGGCCGTCTGGAGCATCGCGTCGCCGGCCGCCGGCCCGGTCATCCTGAACGGCGTGCGCGCCGTGATCCGCCGGTTCCACCGACTGCGCTGCCGGTAGCCCCACGCCGACCGGACGTCCTTGCGCGACACGTGCACGACCGACATCCCGTGAGCGGCCATCGTCACCTTGAGCTGGTCGTCGGTCATTGCTGCGTATGAGGTGAAGCCGCGGAACATCAGCGAGTCGTTGGTGTACTCGTGGTTGCACACGAGCAGGGCCTCGTTGTCGTTGTGGTGGCGCAGCAGTGCGGTGAAGTCGTTGTTGTAGCCAAACTGGCCGGCCTGGGCGGCGGGGGTCTGGGCCTCGAAGTCGAAGGGGGGAGCCCCGGCGAGGATCGGGTCACCCCACGAGATGATCGGCTTCCACCGGAAGCCGTCCGGCACGACGACCGCGTCGTTGGCGGCTGGCTGGTCGGCGATGCCCGCGAACCCGTGAATGCGGCCCGACGTGGGCGGCGGCGGCACGAGGCCCGCGGCCGCGAGGGGCGCAGCGGCGGCGGGCGCGGGGGCGGCGGCATGCAGGCCGACGAGCGCTGTGATGGCGCCACCAGCCTTGAGCACGGTGCGGCGGGCCGCTTGTGCGGCCACGATCTCGGCGAACGTCGGGTTCGAGGAGGCGTTGGGCACGGGCTTCGAGCACGCGTCGTCGCAGCGGAAGTGGCAGGTGGCGGCAGCGCGGGCGCCGACCGGACGGGGAGTGGAGACGAGCGGCAGTGTGGTCATAGGCACGCTTCGACGCTAGACGGCATACGCGGACCACCAGGTGGTCGACAGATGAACCCTTGGCGAACCTCACGGCACACGTTGCCTACCGACGGACCTCCTGCCCGGCATAGGTGAGGCGGCGCAGCAGCCGCTCGGCCGGGCCCTGGCCGAGCCGACGGCGCCACAGCGACGCGCCACCCACCAGTGTCAGCCACACGGCCACAGCCACGGCGAGGGCCGAACCAGTCGAGAGCCCAAACAGTCCCACGCCCCAGCCCGCGGCGAGGGTGGTCATGACGAGCGACTCGGCCAGGTAGACCGACAGACTCATCTGACCGTCTGCCTCGACCCAGCGCGACAGTCCACGACGTGGCAGCAGGACGATGGTCGCGACATACCCGGCCGAGAGGATCGGCGCGGTGGGATACATCAGGATCAGCGCGATCGCCTGTCCGGTCCCGAAGTTCAGCCCGAACACGCCCGGCCAGGTCGCCAACGTGCCCGCGACGAGTTGGATCGGCAGGCCCAGACCCCACCCCCAGGCGCGCACCCGGCGCCACGCCGCGAGGCGCTGGTCCGGTCGGGCCAGCAATTGGCGCCGGCCCGCGACCAACCCGATGCAGAAGAGGGCCGCCACCAACAGGCCTTGCAGTATGACGATCAGCGCCAGCGCGAACGGCCAGACCTGGGCACGGGTGACCGTGGCCGCAAGGATGCCGTCGCTCGCCCACGACTGATCGATCACGTCGATGCTGACGCCAGCGCCCAGACCGCCCGCAGACTCGTCGACCGGCACCAGCAACAGGGCAGAGAGCAGCAGAATCTGGCCGACTCCCAGAGCTGCGGCAATGCGCAACAGGCTGCGGTCCGGCCGATGCCGGAGCCAGATGAGAGCGACCCCGAGGATCGCATAGGGCACCAGGATGTCGCCGACGAAGAGCAGGCAGGCATGGATCGTGCCGAAGAGCCCGAGCGCCATCAGCCGCTGGCGATAGATGCGGGTCGCGTCGTGGCCGCGGCGGGCGAGGCTGTCGAGCAGGATCGACAGGGAGTAGCCGAAGAGAAACGAGAAGACGACGTAGCTCTTGGCCTGGAAGAACGTCCACGTCACGAAACCGGCGATCTCGTCGCCGATCGTCGGCAGGCTCGCCGGACTGATGCCGACGACGCTCGTGATGAGGAACGGTGTGTTGACGATCAGGACGCCGAGCAGTGCGAAGCCGCGCAGTCGATCGACGACATACTGGCGCTCGCTCATGACATGACCTCGATGAGAGCCCGCGCGGCCGGCCAGGGGTCGAAGTCGCGATCGGCAGCAATGCGTATGACGAGTCCGTCCAGCGCCGCGACGAGCAGCGTCGCCGGGGCGTCCGCGTCGGCGACGACCGTCGCCGCCATCATGGCGGCGACGGTCTCGATGATGCGGGTGTCCGCGTCGAGGGCGATGGCGAAGATCTCGGGGTCGCGAGTGGCCTGGGCCGAGATCTCGGCCAGCAACGCCGCTCCCGCACGGTCGTCGAGCGCGGCCTTGACCCATTCGGTGACCAGACGTGCCACGGCACCCGGTGCGTCGGCATACACGCTTTGAAGTACGCCGATGCCGGCGCACGTGCGGTCCCGATCAGCCGCCACGATGGCCACGGCCAGGGCTGACTTGCTCGGGAAGTGACGGTAGAGCAACCCGACGCTGACCCCCGCCTGGGCCGCGATCTCAGGCACGGTCGCGGCGTCGAACCCGCGGCGGGCGAAGACCCGGGCAGCCGCTTCGACGAGTTGAGTCCGGCGGTCGTCGGCGGGCATCCGGCGGGTCACTGGGCGTCCACGCTCAGTAATGAACATCGATTCATTTCCCCAGAATGAACGACTATTCATTTCACGTCAAGCAAGAGGAACTCGCCAACAGGCGGGTGAAGCGCTCGATCAAGGCGACGGTATGCCCCGGGTGGAGCAGGTCATCGCCAGTGATCACCTCGATCCGCCACCCTGCGTCGACGATGCGCCGCCGCAGTCGAATGTCTTTCTGCCATTGCTGGCGCCCGCGGTGATAGTCGCCGTCGACCTCACCGATGAGTCGCTGAGTGCGCCAGGCCAGGTCCGCTTCGGCGAGCCACTGACCGTGCTCGTCATGGATCGCAACGTTGATGTCGGGTTCGGGCAGACCCGCGGAGACGAAGCGAAAGCGGGCCCGCGACTCCTGCGGCGAGCGGACACCCGGGCGAAGGTAGGGCAGCGTGTCGCGGGCTCGGGCGCTGCCGCGAGCGCTCCTCCTTGAAATCACGGTGGAGCTGATGGTCGTGAGGTCAGAGCCCTCGCGCCCGACGATCGGGTCGCCCACCACCACGAGATCGATGGGATCAAGGCTCCCGCACAGATCGAGCCACGTGTCCTCCATCGACAGGACGGGCAAACCTCGCACCGTCACCACTCGCCGGTCTTCAAGGCCGCGGTGACCCTGGACACCCCTGCGACGCACGACGCTCGAGTCCGACGGGGTCATGACATGCGTCGTGTCCAACGACGACCACCGCGTGGGCAGCGGCAGTTTGTGGATCCGGGCCGCCGTCTCGTGCGAGAAGGCGACTCGCTTGGGCAGAACTGACAGCAGCGCGAGGGCCAGGTCATCGACGGACGTGGGTGCGGTCGGCATACGAAAGCCACGGCTTGGCACGTGCAAGAGCGGTCTTGGCATACCTCAGCGTCACGCCTAGCCCGGTCCCGAAGCGGGTTATCCACAGGCCGCGAGGAGGTGACTTCTCGATCTGCGATCTCGGTGCAGATATCGTCGGGAGTCGACCGAGTTCCCAGCGTTATCTGCGCTTTCGACTCACATCGATATCGCCGGGGTGCGCAGCGTCCGGATCGAGTCGATCGTGAGTATGACGAGGGCGCCCCACACCAGCGCAAACCCCACCCACCGCGCGGGCGCCATGTGCTCGCCCAGCAGCAGCACGCCACACAGGAGCTGCAGCACCGGGGTCAGGAACTGCAGCAGCCCGATCGTCACCAGTGGCACCCGACGAGCCGCCGCGGCGAAAGCGAGGAGCGGGACTGCCGTGACGACCCCCGTCGACGCGAGCAGCAGGGTGTGGCCAGGGTCGGCGGTCGGAGCGAAGCTCGAGGCGCCGGAGGCCGCGATCCACCCGAGCAGAGCAGCTCCGACCGGCAGCAGGACCACCGTCTCGACCGCCAGACCAGGCAGCGCGGGCAGGGTCACACCGACCCGCTTCTTGGTCAGGGAGTAGAGCGCGAACGTCACGGCCAGGGACAGCGCGATGACGGGGAACGCCCGCGCCTGGATCGCCAGATAGAGCGCCGCGACCAGGCCGAGCGCGACGGCGACCCACTGCAGCGGGCGCAGGGTCTCGCGCAGCACGACGACGCCCAGCGCCACCGTGATGATCGGGTTGAGGAAGTAGCCGAGCGCGGCATCGGTGACATGCCCGGAGTTGACCGCCGCGATGTAGATGACCCAGTTCGTCGCGACGAGCACACCCGCAAGGGCACTGCCGGCCAGCACGCGCCGGTTGCCGAGCAGCGGCCTGACCCAGCCGCCGTCGCGCATGATCAGCAGCGCGGTCACGCAGACGATGGCGGTCCAGACGATGCGATGCCCGAGGATCTCCCATGCGCTGGCGGGCGCGAGCGCCTGGAAGTAGAGCGGGAACACGCCCCAGATGCCGTAGGCGGCGATGCCGAACAGCACTCCGCTTTGCGAAGGGCGGTCGTCAGTGACCGCGGGGTGTGACGCCAAGAGCTATCGCGCGGCCCTAACCGACGGTCCAGGTGTCGGACCCATGCAGAAGCCGAGTCAGGTCGCCCGACGTGGGCGCACCCTCGGTGCCGGACCTCGCGTCAGCGATCTGCTCGCGCACGCCGTCGTCATACGTCGGCCGGCTGACCGACCTGAAGATGCCCATGGGCACATGCGCCAGCGACGGCGAGTCAAGCCTGGACAGCGCAAACGCCGGGCCAGGATCGGGGTTCGTCGAGTCGTGGATGAGCACGTCGGCCTCGTCGGCCTCAGCCCGCGGTATGGCGCGCACCGAGCCGTCCTCGGTGCGCACGACCACATGGTCGGCGGTCTCGATCGGCGCCCCGTCGCGCAGGTGCAGGATGCGGGTGGCCGCCTGGGAGCGGTCCTTGAGCACGTCGAACACGCCGTCGTTGAAGATCGGGCAGTTCTGGTAGATCTCGACGAACGAGGTCCCGCGGTGAGCGGCGGCCGCTCGCAGCACCTCAGTGAGGTGAGCCCGGTCCGAGTCGGTCGTGCGGGCCACGAAGGTGGCTTCGGCGCCGAGCGCGAGCGAGATCGGGTTGAACGGTGCGTCGACGGACCCGAGCGGGGTCGACTTGGTGACCTGGCCGACGGGCGACGTGGGGGAGTACTGGCCCTTGGTGAGCCCGTAGATCTCGTTGTTGAAGAGCAAGATGGTCATGTTGACGTTGCGGCGCAGGGCATGGATCAGGTGGTTGCCCCCGATCGACAGCGCGTCGCCGTCGCCGGTCACGACCCACACCGACAGGTCCGCCCGCGAGACCGCGAGCCCGGTGGCGATGGCCGGCGCACGCCCGTGGATCGAGTGCATGCCGTAGGTGTCGAGGTAGTAGGGGAAGCGCGACGAGCAGCCGATGCCCGAGACAAAGACGATGTTCTCGCGCCGCAGCCCGAGCTCAGGCAGGAAGGACTGCACCGCCGCGAGGATCGCGTAGTCACCGCAGCCCGGGCACCAGCGCACCTCCTGGTCGGAGGTGAACTCGCGCTTGGTCTGTGGCGCTGCGTCAGGGTCGACGGTGGGCACGCCAGCGGTGCCCGGACCCGGCATACCGAGGGCGATGGGCGCGGCCAGGCGACGGTCGGTGATCGTCATGAGACTGCTTTCACGTGGGAGCCGATGACCTCGGCGAGGGCGGCCGACGTGAAGGGCAGCCCGGTCACGGCGGTGTGGGACTGCACGTCGACGAGGTACTTGGCCCGCAGGAGCAACGCCAGCTGTCCGAGGTTCATCTCGGGCAGGACGACGCGCTTGTAGCGGCGCAGCACGTCGCCGGTGTTGGCCGGGAACGGGTTGAGATGGCGCAGGTGCGCGCGCGCGACAGGGTGGCCGGCGGCGCGGACGGCCCTCGTGGCGGCGTAGATCGGGCCGTAGGTCGAGCCCCAGCCCAGCACGAGCACGTCGGCCTGGCCGCTCGGGTCGTCGACCTCGAGGTCCGGTATGCCGGCCGCGATCCGCTCGATCTTGCTGGCCCGCAGCCGGGTCATGCGGTCGTGGTTGTCGGGCTCGTAGTTGATGTTGCCGGTGATGTCGGCCTTCTCGATGCCGCCGACGCGGTGCTCCAGGCCTGGGGTGCCGGGGACCGCCCAGGGCCGGGCGAGCGTGTCGGGGTCGCGCAGATACGGATGGAAGGTCGGCTGGCCCTTGCCGTCGACCCCGTTGCGCTCGGTGGCGAACTCGACCGTCAGGTCGGCGAGTTCGGCGACGTCTGGCAGCAGCCAGGGTTCAGAGCCGTTGGCCAGGTACCCGTCAGAGAGCACGATGACAGGAGTGCGAGCCGTGGTCGCGATGCGCACCGCCTCGATGGCGATGTCGAAGCAGTCGGCCGGCGACTGCGGCGCGACGACGGCCACGGGCGACTCGCCGTTGCGACCGAACATCGCCTGCAGCAGGTCGGCCTGCTCGGTCTTGGTCGGCAGCCCGGTCGAAGGGCCGCCGCGCTGGATGTCACAGATGATCAGCGGCAGTTCGAGGCTCACGGCCAGGCCGACCGTCTCGGCCTTGAGCGCCAGGCCGGGGCCGGATGTCGTCGTGATGCCGAGTGCCCCGCCGAATGCCGCGCCGAGCGCCGCTCCGATGCCCGCGATCTCGTCCTCGGCCTGCATCGTGGTGACACCGAAGCGTTTGAGGCTCGCCAGGGTGTGCAGGATGTCCGAGGCCGGCGTGATGGGGTAGGAGCCGAGGAAGACCGGAAGCCCGGCACGGGCGCCGGCGACGACGAGCCCGTAGGAGAGCGCGACGTTGCCGGTGATGTTGCGGTAGGTGCCGGCGGGCATGGGAGCCGGGGGCACGTCATACGAGATGACGAAGTCCTCGGTCGTCTCGCCGTAGTGGAAGCCGGCCCGCAGCGCCGCGATGTTGGCGTCGCGAAGCGCGGGCTTCTTGGCAAACTTGGCTGTGAGGAACCGCTCGGTGGCGTCGGTCGGCCGGTTGTAGAGCCAGGACAGCAGCCCGAGCGCGAACATGTTCTTGGCGCGCTCTTTGTCCTTGCGCGTCAGCTCGGTGTGCTCGGCCAGCGCCTCGACGGTGATCGAGGTGAGGGCGACGGGGTGCACGTGGAAGGACTCGAGACTGCCGTCGTCGACCGGGCTCGCGGCATACCCGACCTTGGCCAGGTTGCGGGTGGTGAACTCGTCGGTGTTGACGATGACGGTGCCGCCGCGGGGCACGTCGGCGATGTTGGCCTTGAGCGCGGCGGGGTTCATCGCGACGAGCACGTCTGGCGCGTCGCCGGGGGTCAGCACGTCGTGGTCCGCGAAGTGCAGCTGGAACGAGCTGACGCCGGGCAGGGTGCCCTGTGGCGCGCGGATCTCGGCCGGGAAGTTGGGCAGGGTCGACAGGTCGTTGCCGTAGGTCGCGGCGTCGGAGGTGAACCGGTCGCCGGTCATCTGCATACCATCGCCGGAGTCGCCGGCGAAGCGGATGACGACGCGGCTGCGCCGTTCGACAGTCTTGGTGGTCATGTGGTGTGCGAGCCTCGCGTCATCCCCGGAGAACAGCAGGTAACAGATTCGTGCACGGTCAATCGTACGGCGGGGCGCGCAGACATTCCGGCACATTCCACTCACCGGGCACGCGGTACTTCCTGTTTTGCGCGACTGTTCGCACGACCGGGCACGCGACCGGGCACGCGACCGGGCACGCGGTACGTCCCGTTGGCGTGAGTGTTCGCGCGACCGGGCACGCGTTACTTCCCGTTCGCGTGAGTGTTCGCGCGACCGGTCACGCGTTACTTCCTGTTCGCGCGACCGAGCACGCGGTACTTCCCGTTCGGAGCGCTTCGGCCCGCTGAACGGGAACTAACGCGTGCTCGGTCGTTCGGGGTATGCCATGGGCTGGGACGTGCGGGCCGGGCCGGCCGCCGCGCGACCGGGCACGCGTTACTTCCCGTTCGCGCGACCGAGCACGCGGTAGTTCCCGTTCGGAGCGCTTCGGCCCGCTGAACGGGAACTAACGCGTGCTCGGTCGTTCGGGGTATGCCATGGGCTGGGACGTGCGGGCCGGGCCGGCCGCCGCGCGACCGAGCACGCGCTACTTCCCGTTCGCACGACCGAGCACGCGTTACTTCCCGTTCGCGCGACCGAGCACGCGTTACTTCCCGTTCGCGCGACCGAGCACGCGGTAGTTCCCGTTCGGAGCGCTTCGGC
>CXWJ01008892.1_pt1 | contig 10852 bp, 10 predicted proteins | sample 590841 | NCBI WGS metagenome assembly CXWJ01 (sample SAMEA3498367, study PRJEB10139) | wastewater metagenome | biome: wastewater treatment plant; material: activated sludge | place: Austria | collected 2015-01-21 | reverse complement strand
AGACGACCACGGTCGCCCCGTCCACCTGGTACACCTCGATCTGCTCGCCGGCCGCGATCCGGGCGCCGTCGACGCTGCGCGCCGTCCACACCTCGCCGGAGAGCTTCACCTCGCCGCCGGCGGCGGTGATCTCGGCCACCACCACGCCGGTGCTGCCGACCAGCTTGTCGACCGAGGACCGGTAGCCGGGCATCCGGCGGATCTTCTCCAGCAGGGTCGGACGCAGCAACGCGAGCATCGCGATCGCCACCACCACCGCCACAGCGATCTGCAGCCACAGCAGGCCGGGGAAGATCAGCGCGGTCGCCCCGCCGGCCACCGCGCCCGCAGCGAGCATGAGCAGAGTGAAGTCCAGGGTCGCCAGCTCGGTCAGCGCCAGGCCGGCGCCCAGCACGAGCCAGACCGACCAGACATTGCTCGACAGCCACTCCCACATCGGAATCTCCTGGTGTTGGATGTCTCCAATGATGCCAGGCCGAGCCGCGCGGCAGGCAGTTCAGGCCCGGTTCAGAAGGCGCGCGACGGAGCGTTCCGCACAGAGCGGGCGCTCCAGCGTCCGTCCTCGCCGGTGACGGCGAGCTCCAAGTCGAAGGTGGCGCTCAGCAGCGGGCCGGTGAGAGTGGTCTCGATCGGGCCGGCAGCGACGACCTGCGCCTGCTTCAGCAGCAGGACGTGGGTGATTCCGCGCGGGATCTCCTCGACGTGGTGGGTGACCAGGACGGTGGCCGGCGCGTAGTCGTCCTCGCAGAGGTCGCTGAGGGTGTCGACCAGGGCCTCGCGGCCGGCCAGGTCCAGCCCGGCGGCGGGTTCGTCCAGGAGCAGCAGCTCGGGGTCGGTCATCAGCGCGCGGGCGATCTGCACTCGCTTGCGCTCGCCCTCGCTCAGTGTCCCGAAGGTGCGGTCGGCGAGGTGGTCGACCCGCAGTTGGGCCATCAGCTCCCGAGCGCGGGCATGGTCGGCCTCGTCGTAGTCCTCCCGCCAGCGGCCCATCACGGCGTAGGCGGCGGAGACGACCACGTCGGCCACCCGCTCCGACTTGGGGATCCGGTCGGCCAGGGCGGCCGAGGCCACGCCGATGCGGGGGCGCAGCTCGAAGACGTCGACGGCGCCGAGGGTCTCGTCCAGGATGGTCGCGACGCCGCGGGTGGGGTGCGACTGAGCGGCGACGATCTGCAGCAGGGTGGTCTTGCCGGCCCCGTTGGGGCCGATGATCACCCAGCGTTCGTCCTCTTCGACCGTCCAGTCGATGCGATCCAGCAGGGTCGCTCCGGACCGCACGATCGTCACCTCATGTAGCTCCACCACCGCCATGGGTCAAACCTACCGGTCAGGCGCCGGTGGAGTGCAGGCCGCCGTCGACGTGCACCATCTCGCCGGTGGTGGCCGGGAACCAGTCCGACAGCAGGGCGACGACGGCGCGGGCGGTCGGGTCGAGGTCCTTCGGGTCCCAGCCGAGCGGGGCGCGCTCGGCCCAGATGTCGTCGAAGGTCTCGGCGCCCGGGATCGCCTTCTTGGCGATTGTCGAGAGCGGTCCGGCGGCGACCACGTTGCAACGGATGCCGTCCGGGCCGAGGTAGCGGGCGAGGTACCGGGAGGTGCTCTCCAGCGCGGCTTTCGCCACGCCCATCCAGTCGTAGGTGGGCCAGGACTGCCGTGCGTCGAAGGTGAGTCCCACCACCGAGCCACCGCGGCCCATCAGCGGCCGGCAGGCCATGGTCAGGCTGGCCAGCGAGTACGCCGAGACGTGGATCGCGGTCTTGACGTCCTCGGCAGGCGTGGTGAGGAACTTGCCGCCCAGCGCGGTCTCCGGGTTGGCGAAGGCGATCGAGTGGACGACGCCGTCCAGGTGCGGGACGTGCTCGCGGACCTGGTCGGCCAGGCCGGCTAGGTGCTCCTCGCTGGTGACGTCCAACTCGAGCAGCGGCGGCTCGGGATCGAGCCGCTTGATGATGCGGCGGGTCAGGCTGAGCGCCCGGCCGAAGTTCGAGACCAGGACGGTGGCGCCCTCGCGCTGCGCGATCTCGGCCACCCGGTAGGCGATCGAGGTGTTCATCGTCACCCCGGCGACCAGGATGTTCTTGCCTTCCAGGATTCCCATGATTGTCCTTTCGTCGGGCTCAGTGGCCCATGCCGAGGCCGCCGTCGACCGGGATCACCGCGCCCGAGATGAAGCCGGCCTGGTCGGAGGCCAGGAAGGCGATCGCGGCGGCGACCTCCTCAGGCTGTCCGAGCCGTCCGGCGGGAGTGGTCGCCTTGTACTTGGCGACCAGATCCTCGCTCAGCACGGCGGTCATGTCGGTCTCGATGAAGCCGGGCGCCACCACGTTCGCGGTCACCCCGCGGCCGCCGATCTCGCGGGTGAGCGAGCGGGCCAGGCCGACCAGCGCCGCCTTGGACGAGGCGTAGTTGACTTGCCCGGGCGAGCCGTACAGCCNNGTACAGCCCGACCACCGAGCCGGTGAAGACGATCCGGCCCCAGCGGCCGCGGATCATCGACCTCGCCGCCCGCTTGGCCACCCGGAAGGAGCCGGTCAGGTTGACGTCCAGAACGCCCGCCCAGTCGGCCTCGCTCATCCGCAGGATGAGGGTGTCCTTGGTCACCCCGGCGTTGGCAACCAGCACCTCGACCGGGCCGTGAGCCGCCTCGGCGGCCGCGAAGCCGGCGTCCACCGCGTCCGGGTCGGCCACGTCACAGGCGATGCCGAGGGCGCCCTCCGGGGCGTCGCCGGCCCGGCTGAAGCTGGCGACCTTGTGCCCGTCGGCGACGAACCGTTCTACGATGGCGCGTCCGATGCCGCGGTTGCCTCCGGTGACGATGACGCTGCGTCCAACCGGTGCGGGGCTTGCTGTTTCGGTCACGCCGCAACCGTAGCGGGTAACAACGTGGATCGCGCGTAGGCTTGAACGGTGGTTCGGCATCGGCAGCGTGAGGGGCAGGCGACGGTCATCACCAGCGCCCGGTTCAGCCGCACCCTCGACAACAACGCCCGCCGCACCCGCTATCTGTGGACGATGGCCACCCGCGTCGCTTGCTTCATCGCCGGCTGCGTGACGCCATGGCCGTGGAACCTGGCGCTGTTCATCGCGGCGGCGGTGCTGCCCGGCATGGCGGTCATGCTGGCCAACGCCATCGACCGGCGCGCGCAACCCACGGCGACCCCTCCGGCGGCGGCCTCCGGACACCTTGAGCTGACCAGCGGGGAGACCGTCCCCGGCCAGGTGGTGGACGACGAGCGATGAAGCTGCTCAACTCGCCGATGGGGGCCCCCGCGGCCGGACGCCCGCTGTGGCCGCGCTGGCTGGCGCTGGCCGTGTTCGTGATCACCTTGGTGATCGCCTTCGTCAACCTCGGCTACTGGCAACTGGACCGGCTGGAGCAGCGCCGGGAGCGCAACGAGGCGGTGGTCGTCCACGAGAACGCACCGGTGCTGGACTGGACGGAGGTCTTCGGCCCGAAGATCACTGAAGCCGACCAGTGGCAGCGGGCGCGGGTGACCGGGGTGTTCGACGGCGATCACCAGTTCGTGGTGCGGTACCGCTCCAACGGCGGCGTCTCCGGGTACGAGATCCTCACCCCGCTGCAGACCTCGGACGGCCGCCACCTGTTGGTCGACCGCGGCTTCGGGGCGCGTGACGGCGGCGACTTCCCGACCGCCGCTCCCCCGGCCCCTGCCGGCGAGGTGACGATCGTGGGCCACGTCCGCCGCGACGAGCAGGGGCCGGACAACGCCCTGGTCCCGATCGACGGGCTGGTGCGGGGAGTCAACTCCGAGGCGATCTCGCAGGCGCTGCCCTATGACCTGGTGAACGGCTACCTGAGCGTGCTGGAGATCACCCCGGCGCAGGACGCCGGCTTGCAGCCGGTGCTGCCGCCGGACCTCACCGAAGGCAACCACTTGTCCTATGCGGTTCAATGGTTCCTGTTCAGCGCCATGGCCGCCGTCGGCCTGGTGGTGCTGATTCGCTCGGACGTCAAGGCGCGGCGCGCCACGAAGGGGACATCATGAAGGTCTGGACGTTGGCGGTCGCCGCGGCCGTGCTGCTCACCGGCTGCACCCAGGTGGTGCCTGCCGGGCCGGCCCCGTCCCTGGCGGACACCGAGTGGGTGGTCACCGAGATCTACGGCGAGCCGACCCTGGCCGACTTCCAGCCGACCATGGACTTCACCGCCGACCAGGTCAGCGGCAACAGCAGCTGCAATCGGTTCAACGGGCAGTACACCCTCAGCGGCGGCAAGCTCACCTTCGGCCCGGTCGCGCAGACCGAGATGGCGTGCATGGACGCCGGCGTCATGGACCAGGAGACCGCCTTCGGCTCCGCGCTCACCACGGTCACCGAGTTGCGGACGAGCGGGGACGGCGTCGAGCTGCTGAACGCCGACGGCGAGATCGCTCTGCTGCTGGCCCCGCCGCCGCCGCTGGAGCTGGCCGGCACCGCGTGGACGCTGGGCGGCCTGGTCGACGGCTCCACCAGCACCGCCCCCGTGGCGGGCGACCCGGTGACTCTGAGCTTCGAGGCGGACGGGGTGTCGGGCAAGGCCTGCAACACCTTCCGCGGCAGCTACACCCTGGACGGGGACGCCATCACGATCGGGCCGCTGATGAGCACCCGGATGGCCTGCCTCAGCGAGGAGCTGACCGCGCAGGAGACCCTCGTCCTCGAACTGCTGCAGTCCGCCACCACCGCCTCGGTGTACCGCGGCGTGCTGACGCTGACCGCCCCCGACGGGCGAGGGCTGCAGTTCGACAAGGCCTGACATGTCGCTGAGCGCGGCGGCCGGGCTGCTGGCCTGCCCGCATTGCGGCGAGGAACTCGGCCTGGGGCCGTCCGTCGCCCGCTGCGCTCGCGGGCACAGCTTCGACGTCGCCCGGCAGGGGCACCTGAACCTGCTGGGCGGCGCCCAGCCCGCCAACGCCGACACCGCCGCCATGCTGGCCGCCCGCGGCCGGGTGCTCGGCTCCGGCGTCTTCGATCCGCTGGCGAACCTGGTCGCCCAGCACGCCCGCGGGGCGCGCCGCGTCCTGGAGGTCGGGTCCGGGACGGCCCACTACCTGCGACGCTGCCTGGCCGACGACCCGCTGGCGCGGGGGGTGGCGCTGGACGTCTCGTCCGCGGCCGGGAAGACGGCTGCCCGGGCCGATCCGAGGATCGCCGCGGTCGTGGCGGACGTGTGGGCGCCCCTGCCCCTGCTCGACCACGTGCTGGACGCCGTGGTCTGCGTCTTCGCTCCGCGCAACTTCGCCGAGTTCGCGCGGGTGCTGCGCGAGGACGGCCGGTTGCTGGTGCTCACCCCGAACCCTGGACATCTCGCAGCGCTGCGCGAGCACCACGGGCTGCTGGGCATCGAGCCCGACAAGCAGCAGCGCCTGCTGGCCGCGGCGGCGGAGTTCTTCGACCTGCGCAGCACCTCCCGGCTGCGGGTCCCGGCCGAGCTCAGCGCGGCGCTGGCCGGCGACGTGATCGCGATGGGGCCCAACGCCTTCCACCATCCCGACCCGCCCCATGACGACGTGAGCGACCATCTGGACGCCACATTGCGGGTCTTCACCCCGATCACCCTCCCGCCTGCGCGACAATGACCGGCGTGACCTGGCCGACACCCGCCGCAGCGAGCCTGCTGCACGATCTCACCGACCAGCTCGTCGCCGTGCTGCCCGACGCGGTCGCGCTGCGCCAGGAGCTGCACCGCACGCCCGACCTGGGCGGCTACGAAGGCCCGACCGCCGCCCGGCTGCGACAGGCGCTGCCCGGCCTGCCGGCCACCCCGGTGGCCAGCACCGGCTTCATCACCCGGATCGGCCCGGACGGGCCGTCCATCGGCATTCGCGCCGAGCTGGACGCGCTGCCGATCATCGAGCAGACCGGGTCGCCCTGGGCGTCGGCCACGCCGCGGGCCATGCACGCCTGCGGCCACGACGTCCACATGGCCGGCGCCTGGGCGCTGCTGCAGGCCGCCCGCCGGCTGCCGGAGCTGCCCGCCGGAATGCTGGGGGTGTTCCAGCCGCGGGAGGAGATGCAGCCCTCCGGCGGGGCGGACATCGCCGCCTCGGGGCTGCTGGAGCAGCACGACCTGCGCGCCATGATCGGGGTCCACGTCCAGCCGCGGCTGCCGCTGGGAGTGGTGAGCGCCGGGAGCGGCGGGGTGAACGCCGCGGCGGACGAGTTCGACATCGTCATCCACGGCGAGCCCGGCCACGGCGCCTACCCGCACATCGCGATCGACCCGATCCCGATCCTTGCGACCATCGTGCTGGGCTTGCAGGAGCTGATCGGCCGCACCATCGACCCGATCCGCCCGGCGCTGATCACCGTGGGCGAGATCCGCGCGGGAGCCTCGCACAACGTCATCCCGGCCAGCGGGTCGCTGCACGGCATCATCCGCACCATGCACGACGAGGACCAGGCCCACCTGCACGTCGCGATCCGCCGGCTGGCCGAGCACACCGCGCAGGCCCGCGGCGCCCGCGCCGAGGTGCGGATCGTCACCGGCGACCCGGTGCTGGCCAACGACGCCCGGCTCGCCCAGCTGGCCGAGCCGCTGCTGGGCGGCGCCGGCCTGCTGCCCGCCTTCGAGCACTTCCGCTCGCTGGGCGCCGACGACTTCTCGCACTACGCCCGGCTGGCGCCCAGCTTGATGATCTTCGTCGGCGCCGGCCAGGCCGCCACCCACGGCGCCCGCCACGAGATCGGCCTGCATCACCCCGAGTTCCTGCCCGACGACGCCGCCGTCGCCGAGGTGGCCACCGCCTTCGCCGCCGGCTACGTGGCCGCCGCCCACCTGGCCGGGGCTCTCTGAGAGTGGCTCAGGGCAGATCGAGGAACCAGCAGCCGTCGTCGTAGCCGTCGAAGTCCGCGCCGCCCACGCTGCCGGTCTTCGGGAAGCAGGTGAGGAAGCCCTGCGGCCCGCCGGCCACCCACACCGGCTCCCAGTCGCCGTCCTTCCCCGGAATCTCGGGCACTGTGGACCATTCCCCGCTCGCCGGATCGAGCAGGTTTCCGTGGACGACCACCCAGCGACCGGCGCTCGGCCCGGCGAGGAACCAGTTCAGTCCGCCGGCATCGGTGGACGCAGGGCGCCGCTGCCACTCCCCGCCAGGGGTGAAGCTGAACACGTCGAGGGTGGCCGGGGTGGCCGAATCCCGGTTGGTCTTGTACACCAGCACCAGCGCGCCGGCGCCGCCGATCACCTCCGGATCAGCGAACTCGGGTGCGTCGTCCGGCGGCAGGAAGGCCTTCTGCCAGAGCAGCTCCCGGGTGTCGAGCAGGCTGATCTGCGCGGCCACCCAGGCCAGCGTGTGGTCGTCCACCACGACGATCCGGTCCGCCCCCTGGGCCGGCGCCGGCCCTGACGTGGTCACCGGTGTCCAGGTCGCGCCGTCCAGCCGTTCCAGGTTCAGCGGGTCGGCTTCCTCCACCGAGCTGATCCGGAACAGCCCGTCGGCGTTGCCGACGAACCACTCGGTCTCGCCGGTGTCCCCGATCTTCTCCCAGCGGTCCGCCATGGTGTCATAGGCCCACAGCTCGCCCATCTCCTCGAAGGTGAAGTGGACGTAGATCGTCGCGCCCACCACGTCGGCCGCCATCGTGTACGGATGTGAGAGGGACGGCTCAGGAAGCTCGGCGATCGGCGTCCAGGCGCCCGTGACCGGATCGAGCCGGAACCCGGTGCGCAGCTGGATGTCGTTCCAGTCGGCGTCCGACCGCCACCCGCCCATCAGGTAGTAGCTCCCGTTCGCCGCGACCAGCAGCGGGTCCTTGCGCGGCTCGGCGTCCGGCGGGGCGACGTCGCGCCAGCCGAGAGCCGCGCCGGCGGTCTCGGACGGCGTCGGGCTCTCGGGGGCGCTGGTGGGGCTGGATGGTGCGGAGGCGCCGAGGGTCAGCAGCTGGCAGCCGTCCGAGAAGTCGCCGCTGGCGAACTCGTCATCGGCGTATCGGTAGCCGAAGCAGCTCAGCAGCGAGTCAGGGCTGGCAGCGACCACCGGGTCCCAGCGGTCAGGCACGGGTGCCTCCGGGACCTTGACCCAAGCCCCCGTCCGGACGTCCAGCAGGTCGCCGTTCGCTTCCACCAGGCCGAGATCCTCCAGCACCGCGGGCGCGTACGGCGGATTCAGCCCCCGGAAGGACAGCCCGCCCGGAACACTCTCAACCGAAACCGGTCGCCAGGTCTGTTCTTCGATGTCGTAGATGCCCGGCGTCCGGGTGGAGGCGAAGGTCGACAGCGCGCTCGGCCACAGCACCTTTCCCGCCACATAGACCAGGTTGCTGGCGACGTAGTCCGAGGTCGGCCCCACGGTCATCTCTGGGATGACCGCCTGTTCGCTCCACTTGTGCGTGTCCGAATCAAAGAAGCTGCTACGCAGTTCCGTGCCCCCGTCTCCGCACCGGCCGACGACCAACAGCCGCTCGCCCGCCGCGAAGGAAGCCCGTCCATCGCAGGAGTCCAGCGGCCCGGTGGGCAGTGCCCAGAAGTCCTCACTCGGTTGGTAGACATAGTGCGCCGCCACCTCGTCGTAGGTGCTGACCACCATCCAGGGTGCGATCGCGACCAGCCGCCCGTCGGCCGGGAAACGCGTTCGTGGCTGCCACTCGTTGTTACCCGGCAGGTAGACCCAGAGCGAACCGTCGACGCCCTGGACGTACAACGCGTCGTCGAAGGCGACGCCCTGGGCATAGTCCCGTCCGATGGGGAGTGGAGCCTCGGCGATCATCTCCCAACTATCGGTCGCGGGATCGTAGGTGGCACCGTCACGAAGGTTGGGAGCCTTCATGTCGCACACGCTGCCCGGTGGGCAGGGGCCGCCATCCCCACCCCAGCCGCCGAGCACGTAGAACCGGCCGTCAAGCCAGGCGGTGAGGCTGCCGAAGCGCGGGCTGAGGGGGGACTGCGCGGTCGTCGTCCAGGTGGGTCCAGCAGGCGCCGGGATGCCGGTGATCGGCGGGTCCGGCGGGCGCAGCGCCAGCGGCACGGCTACCAGCACCGCCACCACAACGGCAGCGGCAGCCAGCAGGCCGGTGAGCCTCAGCCGCTGGCGCCGTCCGGCCGCTGCTCGCACCGCGGCCGGATCGATCGAGCCCGGGGCCACGCCGGAGGCCTGCTGGGCGAACCAGTCGCGGGCCGCCTGTTCGGCGCGGTCGTCAGGAAGCTGTTCGGTCATCGTCCCTCCTCAGGCAGTCGGGTTCGCAGGTCGGCCAGCGCGCGGTGCACCAGCGAGCGGGCGGTCGCCTCGGCGCAGCCGAGCTGTCGGGCGATCGCGGCGAACTCCAGATCCTCGTAGAACCGCAGAATCAGCGCCGCCCGCTGCCGGGCGGGCAGGGTGGCGAAGAGCCGTCCGAACACTTCGGCGTCGGCCCAGGCGTTCACCGGATCGGCGGTCACCCCGTCCAGTTCGGCGGGCTCCCCCACCGCNNAGGTAGAGGCTGGTCAGCGCCTCCTGCACGATCTCGGCGGCGTCGTCGGGGTTGCCGGTCAGCAGCTGCGCAAACCGCAGCAGCCCCGCCGAACGCTCGCGGACGAAGGCATCGAAGCTCAGCTCAGCCACGATCGGCCGATCGATCGGTTCCGCTGACGGTTTCGCACCCACACCCAACAACACTCCGGCACAGCCGGATTCGTTGCAGGGGGTGGCCTCATCGGCCCATCATGCCTCAGGCCAGGGAGATCAGCTCGGCGTAGTCGGGGTTCCAGAGATCCTCGATGCCGTCGGGCAGCAGCAGGATCCGGTCCGGGACGAGCGCCTCGACGGCGCCCTCGTCGTGGGTGACCAGGATGACCGCGCCGGCATAGTCGTGGATCGCCTGCAGCACCTCGCGACGCGAGGCCGGGTCGAGGTTGTTGGTGGGCTCGTCCAGCAGCAGGACGTTGGCCGCCGAGACCACCAGCATGGCCAGCGCCAGCCGGGTCTTCTCACCGCCGGAGAGCACCCGGGCGGGCTTCTCGACGTCGTCGCCGGTGAACAGGAAGGAGCCCAGGATCTTGCGCACCTCGGTCTCGTTCAGGTCCGGGGAGGCGGTCATCATATTGTCCAGCACCGAGCGGGAGACGTCGAGGGTCTCGTGCTCCTGGGCGTAGTAGCCCAGCCGCAGCCCGTGCCCCGGCCGCACTTCGCCGGTGTCGGCCGGCTCCAGCCCGGCCAAGATGCGCAGCAGGGTGGTCTTGCCGGCGCCGTTCAGCCCCAGCACCACCACCTTCGAGCCGCGGTCGATGGCCAGGTCGACGTCGGTGAAGACCTCCAGCGAGCCGTACGACTTCGACAGTTCGGACGCGGTGAGCGGCGTCTTGCCGCTGGGCGCCGGCTTGGGCAGCCGGATCTTCGCCACCTTGTCGGCCGCCCGGGTCTCCTCCAGCCCGGCGAGCAGCTTCTCCGCCCGCTTGGCCATGTTCTGGGCCGCGACCGCCTTGGTGGCCTTGGCGCGCATCTTGTCGGCCTGGGCGAGCAGGGTCTCGGCCTTGCGCTCGGCGTTGGCCCGCTCCCGTTTGCGGCGCTTCTCGTCCGTCTCGCGCTGCAGCAGGTAGCGCTTCCAGTCCATCGAGTAGACGTCGAGCTCGGCGCGGTTGGCGTCTAGGTGGAAGACCTTGTTGACGGTCGCCTCGAGCAGCCCGACGTCGTGAGAGATCACGATCAGCCCGCCGGAGTAGGTCGAAAGGTAGCTGCGCAGCCAGACGATCGAATCGGCGTCCAGGTGGTTGGTGGGTTCGTCCAGCAGCATGGTGTCGGCGCCGGAGAACAGAATGCGGGCGAGTTCGACCCGCCGCCGCTGACCGCCCGAGAGCGTCCGCAGCGGCTGGCCCAGCACCCGATCAGGCAGCCCCAGGTTGGCCGAGATCCGCGCCGCCTCGGCCTCGGCCGGGTAG
>CXWJ01037865.1_pt1 | contig 10859 bp, 10 predicted proteins | sample 590841 | NCBI WGS metagenome assembly CXWJ01 (sample SAMEA3498367, study PRJEB10139) | wastewater metagenome | biome: wastewater treatment plant; material: activated sludge | place: Austria | collected 2015-01-21 | reverse complement strand
GTTCGGGATTGTCCATCCGGCCAATGCGCCAAACACCAAGCCGGCCGCACCGAAATAGAGAGCGCCTTCAACCTGCCGCAATCGTGCCGTTGAGTAATAGAGCCACCAGCAATGCGGCCAGCAACAGGCGATACACAATGAACACGAACGTCGAATTATTGCGCAAGAATCCGAGCAGCCAAGGAATCGTCGCGTAGCCCACGAGCCCAGTCACGATCAATGCCACAACCAACTGCACGATTTGGTCTTGGCTCCCCAACAACGCGTGACGTTCCTTGTAGAGCTTGTACAAGCCGGCGATGAAAACGGCCGGAATAGAAAGTAAAAACGAGAACCGCGCCGCCGCTTCGCGACTCAGCCCGCAACACAGGCCGCCGAGAATCGTCGCACCAGATCGCGACGTGCCCGGCACTAGGGCAAAGGCCTGTGCCAGCCCCACTACGGCGGCGTCTCGCCAAGAGATTTGCTCCACGCTCCGCCCTTCGACTCCTGCTGCAATGCGGTGCCGCACGAAAAATTCGGCCACCGCCAACAATATGGCCACGCCCGCAAGGGCGCTACAGATCACATACATCTCGCGCACGGACGTATCGATTTGCTTTTCAAACAGCCATCCGCAAAGCATGATCGGCGCCGTGCCGGCCGCAATCATCCAACCCAATTTTGCGTCGTGCGAAGTTCCGATTTTGCGGCTGCGCAAATCTACCAACATCGCCGTGAGAATTCGCGTCACATCTTGCCAGAAGTAAGCCAACACAGCCACAAGCGTGCCTATTTGGATCACAGCGGAAAATGCGGAGCCGGGATCTTTCCACCCCAATAGCACCGGCACAATCTTCATGTGGGCAGTGCTGCTGATCGGCAGAAACTCCGTCAGCCCCTGCACAACGGCCAGCACAATGGCTTCTAATAACGTCACAACAGCCTCGATAATCCCTGGAAGATAGTCTACCCTCACGCCGAAAGGCCCGCCGCCAAACGACTTGCGATAGTATAGGATTCAGCCAAATGGGGATAGTGGATAGTTGTGCGTGATGACTATACCGTTTGATTAAAATGCTCTACCACAGATTACTGACGGCGTTTCCGTGTTCCATTACGACTCTGGTCTCTTCCTGACGCATGCCCAACTCGCGATTGACGTCCGCCGTCGTCAGCCGCGATGTTTCGTCTCGCACGCGCATGCCGATCATATCGCCCGGCATGAACTAGCTCTCGCGACGCCAGCCACCGCCGCCCTCTATCAGCATCGCCTCGGCAATCGCCATCGCTTCCTCGAAATGAAGTATCGCGAGCCAGTCGATTTTGGCGGCCTACGGCTTACGGCTTATCCTGCCGGCCACTGTCTCGGCTCCGCCATGCTCCTGGCCGACGACGGCTCGCAATCCCTCCTCTACACGGGCGACTTTAAGCTTGGCGAATCGCTCACAGCCGAACCGGCCGATCTCCCGCATGCGGACATCCTTGTCATGGAAAGTACATTCGGCCGCCCGCGCTATCGGATGCCGCCGCGCGAAGCCGTCGTCGCGCAACTTTTGCAGATCGTGCTTACGGCCCTTGCCGAGGGTGCGACGCCCGTCATTCATGCTTACGCGCTCGGCAAATCGCAAGAGGTCACCAGGCTGCTGACTTCGCACGGCGTCCCTGTGATGCAGCATGCAACGATCTATGAAACCAGTCAGATATATGCACGCTGCGGCGTCGACCTGGGCGACGTACGCCTCTACGATAGCTCGGCCGTCAGCGGCCACGCCGTTGTCACCTTGCCCCGCGGCATGCCAGCGTTCCGCCTCGCCGGCCTCAAAAAAACTGTTTCGATCACTGCCACCGGCTGGGCCATCGATCCCAGCACCCGTTTTCGTTGGGGCGTCGATCACGCCCTGCCGCTCTCCGATCACGCCGACTTTGACCAACTAATCGAGGCAGTGCGGCGAGTCTCCCCGCGCGAAATCTACTGTACCCACGGTCCGCACGAATTCGTCGACCACCTTCGCGACCTCGGCTTCAATGCCTTCCCCCTCAACCCCCCGGCTCAACGGCGGTTGTTCTGAAGCTCGATTTTCGATTCTGAAGAGGCCAGAGTCTCAGCCTCCCTCTGCAGGCTCTTCTTGGCAAAATATACCGTCCCTAACGATCGTGCCGTCACGGCTTGTCCGTCTATACCGTGTTTGCCGGCTGACACGTTCCATCTGCGCCCGGTCAGGCCGATTTTGCTGACTGTCTGCCCGGCAGATAGTCGAATTCTGATTTTGCGGATCGATCTCGACACGACGGTGATAACGGTGCGCCCGTCGCCACCAGACAGAAGTCTTTGCGAGGCGATTGCTCCCCAGCACCACTTGGTTCACGCAGTTGCTCTTGGTTGCCGGATGAACGAAACGCTGTTTACTACCAAGGGTTGGTTGACGATTTGCGTTGCCGCTTGGCTGGTCGGCACGAGCGTCCCGGCATGCGCCGCTCAGACAGCAACGCCAACCACAGTGCCCACGCAAGCGGCCACAGCACCAAAGCCAAAACCGCAACCTCCGCTTACCGTTCCGAACCCCTACGCCGTGTCGCAGCCGGCCGCTGCGACCCCGCGTATTCCCAGCGCGCCGGCCACCCCCACCGCCGGCGCGCTGGTTGATGAAGAGGCGACGAGCACGCCCTGGTCGCCACCCTCCACCACCAAGACCAACCACGAAGTCGTCCCCGCCAGAAATCGTGATGATCTTAGTCCACCTCCGCCGCCGCTCCTGGGCGCGGCCAAGGCCGGCACAAATCCAACGTACACCACAAAGACTGCGGAAACATTCACCACTCACAAATCAACGAGCGGCAAAGCGCTTCCAATCGCTCAGCCACTGATTCCACCTTCCACACCGCTGCAAACGCCCGCGCTCGTCGTGCGGCGGAACGCCAGCGACGATCTTCCGCCGAAAACAACGCCACACGCAGAAGCTCCGGTATCAACCTCCACCTCGCTCACTCTTTCCGCACCCGTCACAACTGCCGATACCTCAGCACCCGCGTCGCTCCAGCAGACTGCCCCCGCAATTGAAACGCCGCCGCTCGTTGAGCCAACACAACCTGTTGAAGAACCGCCACTCGAAAGCTCAACATCAATTGCAACCCCGCTTACCTCAACGACCCCGATTCCCAATCCCATCCGCGTTGCGGAAAGGCCTTCGTACCCCACGCTGCCTCCCGCTGCCCTCCCCATCACGCAGCTCACAGAGACTGACGCCACTGCCGAAGTAAGCTCCAGCGTCGAACCCAGCACGTTCCCATACACGCCGACGACCGAACAACTCAGCGCGCAGCTTCTGCCTGCCGTGCAGCGCGGGTACACACTCGCCAAGCGGGGCGCGTTGTTCGCGGCTCAAACCGAATTCATTCAGGTGCTGCGGCGCGTGGCCCAAGCGAAGGACGCGGCCGCCGGCACGGACGATCATTCCCAGTCACTCGCCGCCGGACTGCGGGCGCTAGACGAAGCGGATGATTTTGTGCCACAGGGCACGCAGTTGGAAGCAGAGCTAAACGTGCGGATCGTCGCGTCGTCACATCGCACCCCGGCCCTGCGAGATTTCTCCACCGAAGTGCCGCCGCACGAAGCGGACGCCCTTTATCACAGCTTCGCTCAGCAAAAGCTGGCCGCGGCCGTCACGGGCGAACAAGCCGGCTCGATGGTCCTCCACGGCATGGGAAAAATCTACGCCCGGCAGGCCGAGCTCGATGACGACAACGTGCAGCTCACGCGACGGGCGATGACAATGTACCACGCCGCGCTCACTGCTTGCCCGCAAAATCACATGGCCGCCAACGAGCTCGGCGTATTGCTGGTTCGCACCGGCCATCCCGCCGAAGCGATGCCGTTGTTCGAAAGCACGATCGATCTCGCCCCCAGCGCGATGGGCTACCACAACCTCGCGATGGCCCAGCAAAAAATGGGCCTCGCTGGCCAGTCGGCCGCAAACGAACAAGAGTCGCAACGACTAGCCGCGTGGGAACGTTCCACTGGCGCCATCTCCAAGCGGGCCGGCGTCGAGTGGGTATCGCCGGCTGAAATGGCCAGTGTCGCCGCGCCAGCCGATATGCAGCCGAACACCGCGATGCGTCCGGAGGCGACCCGTTCAACGTGGCAAAAAACGGTGGACAAAGCGAAGGCGTTCCCGCTGCCGGGCCTAGGTGGAAATAGTGCTCAGGAAGCAACGTCGCGACACTAGGATCACCATGCTGAACTGTGCAACTAGCTGGAGACGATGGTTCGCCGCTGCGGCAATCGGCGCTGCGCTGAGTGGTGTGATCGCCTGCGGCTTGAACAGCGGCAACGGCGATCCAAAAATGCATGCCACAGGCTCCGCCAACGCTCACACCGACCAGGCACTGACACAGCCCAAGCCCTCCGAAAGTCTCTCGCTCCTCGCTACTAACCCCTCACTCCTCACCTCTCACCCCTCGCTCCTCCTCTGCCAGGCCCTCGGCCCCGCCGCGCCCTATCCGATTTGGGGCGTCGATAGCGCCACGGGTCGCGGCTGTGGCGAAGTTGGCTGGGACGCCCGCGGCTGCATCCCCTGGCAACAGTTCGCCCAGGGTGAATATGTCGGCATGGCCCGCACGCCTCACGTCGCAGAGTACCGCGTTCGCGAGGGAGACCAAATCGCCATCTACTACCGCCGCACGCGCGAGGAGCTCTCCAAGCCGTACGAATTGGAGGTGGGAGATCGCATTCGAGTGGAATCGCTCACCGCAGGCAACAGCACAGGTGAGGGACCGCGCGGCACGGAAGCGTCCACCGAAAAAGACGACATCACGCGCGAGCTGGTCATCCAACCAGACGGCACCATCACACTACCATTGCTCGGCCAAGTGCGAGCAACGCGACGAACCGTCCCCGCCTTGCGCGAAGAACTCGAAAAAGCCTACACGAAATATTTCCGCATTCCCGCTATCACCGTCACGCCAATTGCCGTCAACACGAAGCTGGAAGACTTGCTCAACACCGTCGATAGCCGCGCGGGCACGCTCGGCGGCCTGCAAATCCAAGTGAAAGTGACCCCCTCCGGCGAAATTCAGCTCCCCGGCATCGGCGACGTCTTCGTGCAAGGCCTCACCCTCGTCGAAGCGAAGCAGGAAATCGACTCCCGCTATGATCAGACCGTCCCCGGCGTCGCCACCACGCTGGTCCTCGTACAGCGCGCGCCACGCTTCGTTTACGTCACGGGCGAAGTCGAACAGCCGGGACGCTACGAGCTAGTCGCTCCCACCTCCGCCATGCAAGCCATTACGCTGGCCGGCCGCCCGCGTATCGGTGCTAACCTGCGGCAGGTCGTCGTCTTCCGCCGCGGCGAGGATTGGCGCCTGATGGCCACGATGCTTGATCTCCGCGGCGCGTTCTACGGCAAACGCCCCGTCCCGGCCGACGACATCTGGCTCAACGATTCAGACATCGTGCTCGTCACGAAGACTCCGATTCAGCAGGTGGACGAAGTGATCGAACAATTCCTCACTCGCGGCCTCTACGGCGTCGTCCCCCGCGAAGTGATCTGGAATATCAACACAGTGGGAACGTCACTGTAATGCCCGCGCTGGCGGTTGCGATAGTCACGGTATGCGAAGCACCCTTACTGTAGGTTTCGCCACTGCCGTTAGATCGTTGCAATGGTCGGCTTCGCCTTCTTGTACACCTTCCAGCCAACCGCGGCGAAGTTTTTGTCGAGCCGGGCTAGTCGGCAGGTGCGAACGTCGAGCGTGTGGCGCGTGCCTTGAGGCAGTTTCACCAGAACGAACGGCAGACAGACCGATTTCACTTTCATCGGGAAAGCTTCGCCCGTGGGCGTGAGCTGCATGCGGATGGGCTCCTGTGGTGGCCGCAGGCAGCCGTCGGCCGGCCACCAGAACGAGGGCACTTCGCGAATTTCGTGGAGCAACGTCACGAAATCACCCGGGCGAATGTCTTCTGGGGCGAGTGGTTGCGCCAACGTCGAGCGGGTCGCGCTCGGTTGTTCGATTTGCTCTATCTCTAGATTTGCGGGCCGGGAAGATGCCATGCGGGGGAGACACTTGAACCGTATAATGGTTCGCGACGGAGCTGAAGAAGGATGTCGAAGGGAGGGAAGGCGGAAGGAAGTTTCACACGATCGCGAGTTACCATGATGAAAATTGCTGCATTACTTAGCATTGCGTTGGGGTTGAGTTGCTGTGTGACAGCACAAGCGGCCGATTGGGTCGAGTACGTCGGCAAGGAAGGGCCCGGGGTGGGGAAGCACATCGTGCTGGTCAGCGGCGATGAGGAGTATCGCTCTGAAGAAGCGCTCCCCATGCTGGGCAAGATCTTGGCCGTGCGGCACGGCTTCCGTTGCACCGTGCTCTTTCCGATCAACCCGAACGACGGCACGATCGACCCCGATACGCAGACGAACATTCCGGGTTTCGAGAAGATTGCCTCGGCCGATTTGGTCATCTTAGGGCTGCGCTTCCGCGAGTTGCCGGACGAGCAGATGAAGGTGTTTGTCGATTATCTCAACGCGGGCAAGCCAATCTTGGGACTGCGAACATCGACCCACGCGTTTTCTTATGAGCGTAACAAAGAAAGCGCATATGCCAAATTCGATTGGCGGAGCAAAGAGTGGCCAGGCGGTTTTGGGCAACAGGTGTTTGGCGAAACGTGGGTCAATCATCATGGCATCCACGGCAAAGAGAGTGCCCGCGGCTTGGTCAATGGCTTATATGCGGAACATCCCGTGCTGCGCGGCGTGCGCGATATCTGGGGACCGAGCGACGTGTACGGCGTGACGCATTTGCCCGGCGACGCAAAGGTGCTGGTATTCGGCCAGGTGCTGGAGGGGATGAATTCTTCAGACCGTCCGAACCTGGAGAAGCCGATCATGCCGATGATCTGGCAGCGAGATTACAAGACCGAGACAGGGAATGCGGCCAAAGTGATGTGTTCGACGATGGGCGCTGCGGTAGACTTGGAAAGCGCGGATTTGCGCCGGTTACTGGTGAATTTCTGCTACTGGTCGTTGGGGTTGGAAGAAAAAATTCCGGCGAAGAACAATGTTGAGTACGTCGGCGAGTATCGGCCCAGTTTCTTCGGTTTCAAGAAAGCCAAGCGAGGAGTGAAGCCGAGCGACCATGAGTTAAAGTAAATCGGAGGCGAGCAATCTAACTCAACCTCTCTCGGAGAGAGGAACGACAAGATGAACGACGAAGCAACTTACGTGTGTGGGGCGTGTGGCGAAGAGATCGTCGTGCCCGTGGATTTGTCGCAGGGGGAGCAGCAGGAATATGTCGAAGATTGTCCGGTCTGCTGTCAGGCGAACGTGATTCGCGTAGAAGTGGATGAAGACGGGAGTATTCAAATTTGGGCGGAGTTGGAGTAGGAGACGAAGCAGCGGGAAAAGTGGTAGGGGAAAAGGAGAATTACCGGGGGGCCATGAATGCTGTCGTTCTTGCCTCGTGGGGTAGGGCAGGGTACGATCCCTCGGCAGCAGGAAAGTTGCATCCGGAGTTAAATTGAGCGGCCCGTGGTAGAGGAACGAACAACGCGCCTTGATCCCATCGCGTCGTTGCGCTACAGCGGATTTCTGCTCTATTTGATTGGCAGCGTACTTTCGAACGCCGGCGGCCAGATGCGGAACGTGGCCGCCACCTGGGAAGTATATCAACGAGCCCGCACGCCGCTCAGCCTGGGGTTGATCGGCCTGGTGCTGGCGCTGCCGGTAATCTTTCTCGCCCTGCCGGCTGGGATGCTGGCGGATCGGTATTCGCGTCGTTCGCTCATCATGTGGGCACAAGCTGGGCTGGCCCTGTGTGGGCTCGGCTTGGCGTGGGCTTCCGCCACCCACGCGCCGTTGCCCATCATGTATCTGTTGCTGTTCGGCACGGGCGTGTTTCGGGCGCTGGGTTGGCCGGCCGCGACGGCCATCGTCGTCGGCCTTGTGCCCGCGCGAATCTTTGCCAACGCGGCGATGTGGCGGAGCGTCGGCTACCAAATCTCCTTCACACTCGGTCCACTGCTGGGCGGCCTCTTGCTCTCCTATTTCACGGTGAAGGATTCCGAGGCGTGGCAGATCGCCGCATCGCCGATTTCATTGCTTTTCAACCCGTTCCTCGGCGGCGCGATCTCCGCGTGGTCCATTCACTCGCTGACGTTTTGGGTGTACCTGATCGACGCGGCATCGAGCCTGATTTTGATTTTCTGCTTGTTTTTCGTCCACCCAACGCCACAAGAAAAACATGCGGAGCCCCATTCGTGGAAGGCATTGATGGATGGCATTCGCTTTGTTCGCCGCACTCCGATCATCCTTTCGACGATCACGCTCGATATGGTGGCCGTGCTGTTTGGCGGCGTGACTGCGCTCTTGCCGATCTACGCGACCGATATTTTGCACGTCGGCCCGACCGGTTTCGGCTGGCTGCGGGCGATGCCCTCCTTCGGCGCGATCTGCATGGCGCTTTTGCTCGCGATGTCCCCGCCGTTCAAGCATGCAGGCCGAACCTTGCTGTTCGCCGTGGCCGCGTTCGGCGTGGCGACAATCGTATTCGGTTTTTCGCGATCCTACCCTTTGTCATTGGCAGCTCTTTTCGCCCTGGGTGCTGCCGACAATATTTCCGTCGTCGTGCGGGCGACTGTGGTGCAATTGTTGACGCCCGATCCGATGCGCGGCCGTGTTTCCGCGGTGAACGTGATTTTCATCGGCACGAGCAATGAAATCGGCGAATTGGAATCGGGCCTGGCGGCGCAATGGCTCGGCTTATTGCCGGCGGTGGTGGGTGGCGGCGTGATGACGCTGCTGACCGTGGCGGCTGTGACCAAAATTTGGCCGGAGCTACCGCGGCTGGGCTCGCTGGAGCATCTTGAGCCGGCCGAACCGATTGAGGTGACAGCCTAAAACTGAGAGCTCGGGGGGCAGATGTCGGAAATCAGAAAATCGGAAGAAAAATGCTGCGGCCAGCCAAGGCACTCGCTTGCCGGACGAATGCTCTTATAATGCGCGGCGTGTGAATTTGCATTCTTGGAAGACACAAGGAAATTGACGATGCATTGCACCGCATGTGGCAAGGAAGCGCCGGAGGGATCGTCGTTTTGTCCGCAATGTGGAGGGCCCTTGGCGCACGACGGCATCGCTCCACCCCGAATGCAAGCGGGCGGCTCGCACGGCTCGGCACGGGACGTTCCCGAAGACGAACTGTGGTCCGGCACCTACTCGCCAAAAGCCATGGCGGGCTGGTTCGTTGGCGCTGCGATCGTTTCGCTATTGGTATTTGCCGTGGGGACTTTTTTCCCGCCCTTTGGTTGGATTATCGCCGCCCTCGTTGCGGTGTTGATCTTCTCTTACTTAGGGCTGCAATTGATTTACCGTCGCATGACGGTGCGCTATCGCTTGACGACGCATCGCTTCTTCACCGACACGGGGTTGCTGACCCGCACGAACGATCGCATTCAGGTCATTGCCATTGATGACGTTCAGGTGCGCCAAGGGCTTTTTGATCGCCTATTCGACGTGGGCACCATTGAACTGAAGCCCAGCGAAAAAAGTGAAATCGCTTCTCAGAGAGGCGCCAGCGCCGATTTGCTCCTGATCGGCATCGAGCAACCCCGGCACGTGGCCGATCTGATCGATGGAGCGCGTCGCGCGGAGCGTAACCGCCGCGGCATCTACATGACGGACATGTAACCGGCCCATCGGCGATGGGTTCACGGCCAAAAATCGCTCCCCGCGGGTGGATTCCGCCCACCCGGTCCCGCGTCTATAATTTGAAGATTGCTTAGGGTTTCAATCCTCGAACCGGAGAACCGTGGCGATGAGAACTTTTTTAGCTGGACTATATGTTGCGTTGGTCGGAGCAATCGTGATGAATCAAACCGTAATGGCGGCCGATGTCAAGGACACGTCGAAAGATGGCAAGTCCGCCACGCCCCTCGCTCAGGACATGAAAACGCTGGATGGCAAGCCAGTCAACCTGGCTGAGAAATACAAGGGGAAGGTCGTGCTGCTGGTGAACGTAGCCAGCAAGTGTGGCCTCACGCCTCAATATAAGCAGCTTGAAGCACTGCACGAAAAATATGCTGACAGAGGTTTGGCGATCGTCGGCGTGCCGTGCAATCAATTCGGCGGACAGGAGCCGGGCACCGCGGATGATATTGCCCAGTTCTGCGAAAAGAATTATGGCGTGAAGTTCGATCTCCTCTCGAAGGTCGACGTGAATGGCGACAACGCCTGCCCGCTCTATAAATCGCTGACTGCGGCCGAGACCAAACCAGAGCCTGCCGGCAAAATCAGTTGGAACTTTGAAAAATTCGTGATCGGCCGCGATGGTCAAGTCGTGGCTCGCTTTAAGCCGAAGACAACGCCCGATTCGCCGGAAGTCGTGCAAGCGATTGAGGCCGAACTGGCGAAGAAGTAGCGCATCGAATTCAGTCGGATGACGGCGGAGCCAATGGACAAATCTCTTGATTGCGTTGTCGTTGGCTCGTGCGTCGTGGATGTACTCGCCCGGCCGGTCGCGCTCACAGAGCCGATCGGCCGCGGCCGACTGATTGAAAGCGAGCCGCTACGTCTGACGACGGGGGGCATCGTTTCCAACTCTGGCATCACGATGGCCCGGCTGGGAATGCGCGTGGCCGCGTTTACCTACGTGGGGGCGGATGAATGGGCCGACGTAATTCGCGCCAAGTACGCGGCCGAGGGAATCGATACGTCCTCCCTTGTATTGCGTAACGATGGCGCTACCAGCACCTCGGCCGTCTTGATCGACTCCAGCGGCGAGAGGAGTTTTGTCCATTGCGCCGGTGCGCCCCGCTTGCTGGATAAGCGCGCGATGTTGGATCGTCTCGATTTGTTCGCTCGTAGCCGGGCGATGCTGCTTGGTTA
>CXWJ01061907.1_pt1 | contig 10861 bp, 8 predicted proteins | sample 590841 | NCBI WGS metagenome assembly CXWJ01 (sample SAMEA3498367, study PRJEB10139) | wastewater metagenome | biome: wastewater treatment plant; material: activated sludge | place: Austria | collected 2015-01-21 | reverse complement strand
GCCTGAGATGTAGACCTGAAAGATGTGAGTGGTGATGGCCATCAGGAGCCCTCCTGTGCGGTGTGTTTGAGATCGACGAGCGCGGAACTGAAGCGGGCGGCGTACTTGCTGATCCAGCGGTTGGCCACCTCTTCGATGGGGACCGGGTTGAGGAAGAGGCGCTTGCTGCGACCTTCACGCAGCGTGATCACCAGGTCGGCCTCCTCCAGCACCCGCAGGTGCTTCATCACGCCGAAGCGGCCCATCTGATCCTCGAAGCGCCGGCTCACCTCGCCCACCGTCTGGCCGTCCTGGGCGAACAGCACATCGAGGATCTCGCGACGTGTGGGATCGCTCAATGCCTTGAAGATCAGGTCCACTCAAGAATCATATGTGACCAAGAGGTCACATGTCGAATGTGTCCGGAAAGGTCGCTAGCCTCGGGTGATGATCACTGCGCTTCATACGATCGTTTACGCCGAAGATGCGGAGGCGGCGCGGGCCTTCTTCCGCGATGTCCTGCAATTGCCGTACGTCGACACCGGCGGCGGCTGGTTGATCTTCAAGTCCGGTCCCAGCGAACTGGCCGCCCACCCCAATTCGTGGGAGTGGGAAGGCGAGACCGGCGGCACTGACCAATCCCACGAACTCTCGTTCATCTGCGATGACTTGAGCGCCACGATGGCGGACTTGGCCGCGCGTGGAGCAGAGTTCGACGGTGAGGTCGGCGAACAACCCTGGGGCACGACGGTCTACGTGAAGGTGCCGGGAGCCGGCAATGTCCTGCTGTATCAGCCGAAGTACGACCCGCCGGCCACGGCCCTCTAGAGGGCTACTTGCCCCAGGCGGGGTCCCAGCCGGCCACGTCGCTGGCGGGCCGGGCGGACGGACCCGTGTAGATCGCGGAGGGACGGATCAGTCGTCCCGTGCGCTTCTGCTCGAGGATGTGCGCCGACCAGCCCGCGCTGCGCGCGCAGGTGAACATCGACGTAAACATGTGGGCCGGCACCTTCGCGAAGTCGAGGACGATCGCCGCCCAGAACTCCACGTTGGTCTCGAGCACACGGTCCGGACGACGTTCGCGCAACTCGGCCAGGGCGGCCTGTTCGAGTGCCTCGGCCACCTCGTAGCGGGGTGCGGAGAGTTCTCGCGCCGTCCGCCGCAGTACGCGTGCCCGAGGGTCCTCGGCCCGATAGACCCGGTGTCCGAAGCCCATGAGTCGCTCACCATCATCGAGCAACTGCTTGACGTAGGCCCGCGCGTCTCCACGCTTCTCGACCTCCTCGAGCATGCCCAGCACCCGCGAGGGCGCACCGCCGTGGAGGGGGCCACTCATAGCGCCGATGGCACCGGAGAACGCTGCCGCAGCATCGGCACCGGTCGAGGTGATGACCCGGGCGGTAAAGGTCGAGGCGTTCATTCCGTGCTCGGCTGCCGATGACCAGTAGGCGTCGACGGCTTGGACGTGTGCCGGATCAGGCTCGCCCTGCCAGCGGATCATGAAGCGCTCGGCGAGGGTCGCGCCCTGGTCGACTTGAGCTTGGGGAACCATCGGTCGATTGAGGCCGCGGGCCGCCTGGGCGACGTACGACAAGACCATGACGGCGACTCGGCTGAGGTCTGCGCGGACTTCCGTGTCCGTCGAGTCGTAGGACGGCTTCATGCCCCACACGGGCGCGAGCATCGCCACCGCAGCCTGGACGTCGACCCTGATGTCCCCGGTGTGCACGGGGATCGGGAATGGTTCTGCTGGTGGTAGTCCGGGTTCGTAGTTGCCGTCGATCAGCAGGCCCCAGACCTTCTCGAACGGCACGCGTCCGACGATCTCTTCGATGTCGACGCCGCGATAACGCAGCGCAGAGCCCTCTTTGTCCGGTTCGGCGATTTCGGTCTCGAAGGCAACGATGCCTTCGAGCCCATGTTGAACCTCAGTCATGTGCGTATTCTGCCCGTAGCAAATGGAAGACGCCGCCCGGGGTCAAGACCCGGACGGCGCCGCTTCTAGTCGCACTCCGTCTATGACGGGGCGATGACCACGCTCCACGCCACGCCCTTGTAGCCGGCGACGGAGGAGTTCGCGGTCAGTGCTGGCACCGTGCCAGCGGTGACCGGACGGTCGGCCGCTGCAGCCGTGATGTGTCCGGTGCCCGTGCCGACCGAGGTGCCCCGCGTGGTCGCGCTGCCCGGCACGGTCCAGCCTGTGTTGTCGACGCCCTTGTCCGACCAGTAGGTCACGACTCGGGAGCCGGCCACTCCGGCGACCACCGACGGTGCGGCGAGAGCCGTGGTGTTGGAGCCCATCACCGATGAGGCGAGGGTCGTGATCGGTGCCGCGCCGCGGTAGGCGACGAGCAGCCGGGACACCTTGCCCGAGGCGCCGAGCGTGGCGGTCACGGTGCTGGACGGCGTGGTGGCGTCTGCGGTGCGGGTGAACACCCACGACCGCATGTCAGGTGTGCCGTCCTGCTCCGTCCCGAGCAGCACCCAACCAGCCGGTGTGGTCACCGTGGTCGCCAGGTTGGCCGTCACGAAGTACAGCAGCTGGTCACCGTCCACGACGGTATTGGGTACGACGATCGACGCAGCCGTCGTGGTCGTGTTCGCGCTGACCGCCGCACGGAACCCGACGGTCGACAAGGACACGGTGACCGGCTGGGTCGACACGGCAGTTGCGCCATCGTCGTCCGTCACGGTCAGGGTGACCTGGTAGGTGCCGTCCGCTGCGTAGTCGTGTGCTGGCGGGGNNAAGGAACACGACAACAGCGTGCACGTCGGCGTGAACGCCGCCGTCGGCGCCAGGTTGCCCGTCGTGGGCGGCAGGACGACGGTCCAGCCGACGCCCTTGGTGCCGGCAACCGCCGAGTTAGCCGTTGCTCCGGTCCAAGGACCTGCCGGTGCATACGTATCGGCCACGGCCGCAGTCACATGTCCCGTGCTGGTCCCGATCGACGTCGCCCGAGAGGTGACGCTGACGGGCAGGGTCCAACCGGTGTTGCCGGCCGACTTGTCCGCCCACGCGCTGACGACTGCCGCACCGGTGTAGATCACGTTGGTGGCAGGGGTCGCGAGGGAGGTCGAGGATGCACCCATCACCGAGGAGAGAGCCTCGGTCGGCGCAGCCGCGTTGGAGTAGGCCACCAGGACGCGCGCCGACTTGCCGGTCGCCCCCAAGGTGCCGGTCACTGTGGTGCCGGCGGTGTTGGCGGCAGCCGCCCGAGTGAACACCCAGGAGGTGAGGTCCGGCGAGCCGTCCTGGCGGGTGCCGAGGAGCGTCCAACCGGCCGGAGTCGTGATCGTGGTGTTGAGGTTCGCCGTGATGAACAGCAGCAACCGGTCACCCTCTTGCACAGTGGCCGGGACCACGACCGAGGCAGCCGTTCCGGACGTGTTGGCGCTCGAAGAAGCCCGGAAGAGTGCTGCAACCCCGGGCTCGATGGCCTCCACCTGGAAGGTCGCGGTGCCGGTTGCGCCGTCATCGTCGGTGACCGTCAACTCGATGTCGTAGACCCCGCCATTGGCGTAGGTGTGTGTCGGAACCGGGCCCGTGCCGGTCTCGCCGTCACCGAAGTCCCAGTCATAGGACTCGATGTCGCCGTCAGTGTCGAAGGACGATCCGCCGTCGAAGTTGCAGTCGAGCAACGTGCACGAACCACTGGCGGCTGCGGACGGAGCAACGTTCGGCGGATCGGGCACGGTGACGTCGTGTGAGATGGAGCCGGTGCCGACACGGTCGTCGGTGACCGTCAGCGTCACGGTGAAGGTGCCACCGGAACGGTATGTGTGTTCGGGAGCTGAGCCGGTGCCGCTTTCGCCATCACCGAAGTCCCAGGCGTACGACGCCACAGAGCCGTCGCTGTCAGTTGATCCCGCACCGTCAAACGCGCAGACGTTCAGGGTGCACGAAGACGTGAATGCTGCGACGGGTGGGACGTTGGGCTGGGCGCCGTCGGACATGAACATCGCCCGAGCGCGCCAATCCGTCGTGTTGTCGGCCAGCGTCGGGGTGCCGCTCGGTGCGCCTGCCGAGAACGGCATCTTGTAGAGCGCGCCCGCAGTCGAGTCGCCGAAGTAGAGAGTGCCTTCGGAGATGAACATGCCACGCACCCGGCTCGGGTTCAGAGCCGCGACCGCGCCACCGGACGTGAAACGCAAGGCGCTGAAGATGCCACTCTCGGGATTGAACTGGCGCCAGAAGAGACTGCTGTTGCCAGACAACGTGTAGTAGACGCGACGGGTTTCGGTGTCGAAGAAGATGCCGGTCATCGAGTTCATCTCGGCGCCGATGTCGTTCGACCACGTGTCAATCGCGGTGCCCGGGCCAAAGGTCGTTCCCGAGAAAGTGCGCCGAACCCAGGTGCCATCGCTGTGTCCGGTGAACAGAGTGCCGTTGGCAATGAAGGAGCCTCGCACGTTGCGCCAAGGCGCAGTTCCGGTGGAGACGGTGTTGGCGCCGGGTGCGCCGACGCCCGTGTAGTTGCGGCGCTGGGTCTCGTCCTGCTGGCCCAGGGTGCCCTGGCTGCTGATGTCGGTGCGGATGATCTCGATGGCATTGATCAGCGGATGGTTGGCTGAACCATGCCGGAACAAGATGTTCACGGTGCCGTCGCTGTTCTTGTTGAACGACCGCATGGTGCCGACGTCATGTCCAACCTGACCGCTGAGGTCGATGTCGTTGAGCACATTCTGCCCATCAAGGTCTACGTCGAACACGCGCTCGCCGAGGTCGTCAGTGGATGTGGACCGGTTCGCCATGTAGAGGCGCACCTGGATCGGCGTACCAGCGGGCACTGTGAAGTTCCACTGCATCTCGTTTTGGTTCTGACCATTGTCCAGGGGGTCGTAGCGCTCGGTGGTGAAGATCTCCCGGGGTGGGCGATCGAAGTCACCGCGCGGCACAGTCGCGTCGTTGGACGGGGTTGCCAGCGTCGATGGCGCGGTCGAAGTGCTGCTGCCGGTGTTGCGGTACGACGAACTGTTGCTGGTGTCCGCAAGCCAGTCCGGACCGTCGTCCGCCGACGTCAGGAGCGGTCCGCCCGCGTTGACGCGGTAGAGAACCGAGGGGTCAGTGCCGGTCGTGCCGCTGGAGCGACCGAGGAGATAGACGTCATTGGGCAACTTGCCGGTGTCCCAGGTGGGCACGTTAACTCCGCCGGCCCACGGGAAGAAGGCGAGTTTCATCCGCTCTTCGTTGTTCCAACGGTCGGTGTCGCTGCCGGCCCACAGGCCTTGCTCGGTGACGTGGTAGTCGTAGAGGCCGACGCCGCGGGTCCGCGTGGGATTCCAGTTGAAGGGGACGCCGGTTTGAGGATCAAGGGCTGCCATGCCGGTCCGGGTCACGCCGCCTGCGCCGTGCCGATCGGCGGAGTAGGGGTTGTTCACCCAGCGCATGTGGCCGCCGACGTACACGACGCCGTTGTGGATCTCGGCGGAGTAGCTCGTGTCGCCACCGGTCAGGCTGGACCAGGTGGGGGAGAGGCCTCCGGTCGAGGGGATCTCGAAGCGAGCGATCGAGTCACAGGCCGACGTGGTGCCGCCGTACGCGCCGGTGGTCACGATGACTGCGTAGGAACCGTCCGGCGAGATGTCGACATCGCGGAGGTAGGAGTCGAAGGCGTTGGCGCAGTTAGCGGTGTAGAACGTGGTGGACCACGGGTTGACCGTGACGGGAGTCGTCGTTAGGTCCAGCATGGCGACCTGGACGCGGGACTGTCCGCCGACGCTCGTGAAGTTGCCGATGATCAGCAGTTTGTCCCCGGCTGGCGTCGAGTCCATCTTGATGACCTTGCCGGTGCCACCGTTCTTGAGGCCGGAGAGCGTCAGATTGAGTTTCGTGTTGACCGCGCCCGTCGTCGGGTTGACGCTGCCGATGAACGTGCGGGGCTGCGAGCCGAGAGTCGTGAACAAGCCAGCGACATACAGGTTGCCGTTGACCAGGCGCAGGTCGCGGACCAAGCCGTTGGCACCGCCGACATTGAACGCCGTTACGAGAGACCCGTTCGACACGTTGATCCGGGCGACCTTGCGTCGGTTGGTGCCATTGACGGTGTTGAAGTCACCACCGATGTAGACGCTGGTGCCGTCGCCCGTGGGAATAATGACGTTGACTAGGCCGCTGAGGACCGGGTTGAAGCTCGTGTCGACCACACCGGTCGTGGCGTCGAAAGCTGCGATGTACGTGCGGTTGTAGACCTGTCCACCATTGCTGGTGGAGTTGGCAACCTGTGTGAAGTTGCCGCCGATGATGACCCGGTTGCCGACCTGCCAGATCGATTGCACTTCACCGTTCAGGACGTTCGGCGTCCAGTTGGCCGGGTTTTCCGTGGGGAGTACGGCGCTCGGGGTCGCCGCTTGGGCCGGGCTGACAGCCAGGGCGAGACCGCTGGCGATGACTGCCACTGCGATCAGGCGGGCGCACCCGCGGAAAAGGCCCGTGCGGCGACCCTTGAGCCGTCGTGCTGCGGGCCTAGAAACGGGCTGCCTGGTGCTTGGCGTACGGCCGGTCATCGTGTCCCCCTGGAACAGACGTTGTTGCGTAGAAGAGAAATCCCCTGAACATAAAAGTCCGCCGCCCAGTCTGTGCTGGGAGTGACCCATTTGTCCCGTGATTCTGAAGATTCCGCCCGGTTGTCCGTGAGTCATGTCCAGGTGGGCTATGTGCCTATAGTCCTGTCATGGACCTGGGAGATCTGTTCGGCAAATTCGACACCGACCAAATAGCCGACTTGATCGAATTGGTGACCAAGAACAAGGGCGCTCTGCAGGTGCTCAGCGAACTTCCGGACTACCTCGAAAAGATCGCCGCAGCGCTCGGCGGCGCGGGTGAGGAAGCGAAGGTGGCCGCGTTCGCGCTCGTCGGCGAGGACGGCAAGTCGGGGGTGCGTGCGACGCTGAGTCTCTCCGCCGAAGCTCTCAGCGACATCGCATCGTCCCTCGGCAAGGGTGTCGACAAGATCGCCGAGACCGCAGAGAGTGCCGCGCGTGTCCCACTCATGGACGGTCCGGCCGCCCGCTTGGCGGGTGCTGCAGAGGAGATGGGCGGTACGACGGCCCGCCTCGCTGATCTGGCCGACGCGATGGAAGCAATCGGGGACACGCTGGGGAAGGTCGGTGCGGCCCTCGCCAAGTTGGGCGAGCACCTCGATGAGTCCGGTGCGCAGGCCAAGAGTTTTGCCGAACTCGGATAGTTGCCTCATGGAACCCACACAGACCGAACCAGGCTCCCAGGCCGAACCAGTCCCCCCGATCGATGTGGCCGCCCTGCGGCGCAACTACGCCCGCGGTGGGCTGGTCGAAGCCGACCTGCTCGACGACCCGTTCGAGATGTTCCAGCGCTGGCTCGGTGAAGCGGTCGCGGCCGAACTCTATGAGCCGAACGCGATGGTGGTCGCAACGGTTTCCCCGGAGGGCCAACCCTCGTCGCGGATGGTGCTGCTCAAGGGTTTCGATGACCAAGGGTTCGTCTTCTTCACCAACCTTGCCTCACGCAAGGGCGAGGAGCTGCTCGCGGAATCCCGATGCGCCCTGCTCTTCCCATGGCACCCACTGGAGAGGCAGATCAGGATCGAAGGGGTCGCCTCCCTGGTCTCGCGGGACGAGGTGACGGCGTACTTCTCGAGCCGACCTCGGAATTCACGGTTGGGCGCCTGGGCATCGCATCAGTCGCGGGCGGTGTCGGGGCGTGAGGAACTGGCCGAGGCGTACGCCGACGCAGAGGCTCGCTACCCAGACGAGGTCCCGGTCCCGGAGGAGTGGGGCGGCTTCAGGGTCGCTCCCGAGCTGATCGAGTTCTGGCAGGGACGCCCCGGTCGGATGCACGATCGGCTCGTCTATCGCAGAGCCGAGTCAGGCTGGTCGACTTTACGTCTGGCGCCGTAAGTAAAGTAGGCTGACGTCCGCCACAGGAACTCAACTCAGCGGCGAGTCGGGGGTTTCGTCAACGGCCATCGCTATCTCGGGAGTTCACGTGTTCATCAACAACTTGTCGCGGGTTCGACCGCGGGCCTTGGTGGGCACCGGCTTGATCCTGGCCGCGGCGCTGTCCGTCGGAACTCCCGTCCAGGCCGTGCCAACTACCTCGGTCTCGTTCGCTGTGACCTTCGATGCGAGTTCGCCTGCGGGGTGGCTGCACACATCCATGACCAGCGGCGCCCCCACGGGGAAGACGCTGGGTGAGCCGATCCCGCGCGCAACTCGTTCCGGTGGGAGCGAGATCATCCCGTCGGATGTCCGGGCCGTGCCCGGAGTCGTTGGCTCTAACAAGTACGTCGGGACCTTCCCGGCGTTCTCTGCGAGCGCCCCCACCTACTCGGCGTACACCGTCAAACCGACTGTCTTCGGTGCCAAGGACGCGCTCGCGCCCGGAACCAAGAAGTTCATCTTCGGGGCGGACTTCAAGCTCAACACGGGTTCGACCAAGGGCACCCCTGAGGACAACGGGAACAACGTGGTCCAGCGCGGGCTGTCGCCCGGCGATCAGTACAAGTTGCAGGTGGACCTTGAATCCGGCACGCCGAGTGTCACCTGCGTGGTACGCGACGAGGGGACCATCACGAGCAACCCTCCGGCAGTGCCGATCGTGGCCGGCCACTGGGTGCGTGCCCGCTGCCAACGCGTGGTTGCAGGCGGTGGTGAGAACGTCACGCTGACCGTCACCTACCCCGGGGGAGAGATCGCCAACCCAGCGAAGAGCGCGGTGACCTTCCGGCCCATTGCCAACTTGAACTACTCGATCGCGACCTCGACCTCGCCGGTCCCGCTCAGCATCGGGGCGAAGGTGCACAACGCCGCGACGTCGGTGATCACTCCCGACTCCGACCAGTTCAACGGGCAGATCGACAACGTGTATTTGAGCATCCCCTAGGTGAGGAGTCGTTAAATCGTTTGTGAGTGAGTGCTCACTCAGTTAGAGTGTGTGGGTGTCCCGTGCTCCCCGCCTCGCCCCTGAACTTCGTCGACAGGCGTTGATCGACGCCACCCTCCCGCTCCTGCGAGAACACGGTCGTGGCGTCACCACCCGACAGATCGCCGAGGCGGCGGGGGTTGCCGAGGGCACGATCTTCGGGGTCTTCGAGGGCAAGGAGGAACTCATCGAGGCTGCCCTCGACGCCGCCTTCGACCTGGCCCCTTTCGAAGCCGCACTCGATGCGCTGCCGACGGATCTTGATCTGCGCGGCCGCCTGACTGCGTACGTCGGGTTGCTGCAGCAACGCCTGATCTCGATCTTCGTCCTGATGCGATCGGTGGGCATGATCGCCCCCCGCGAGGCTGGTCGACACCTGTCGCCTGCCCGACAACGGATCGACGTCAAGGCGGCGGCGTACGTCGCTGCGGGCGATGAGATCTCGGTTCCGCCCGACCAGCTCCTCCACTTGATCCGGCTGTTGACGTTCTCAGGTAGTCACTACGAGATCGCCCACGGCGTGCTTCTGAGTCCCGACGAGATCGTCTCGACCGTGCTCGACGGCGTCCGCAAGCGCGAAGAAAGCGATGTCAACTGATGTTGATCCGACTGATCCGCGAGTACCTCAGGCCGTATCGCGGCCCTCTTGCCATCATCGTGGCGCTGCAGTTCGTCAGCACGGTCGCCACGCTCTACCTGCCCAGTCTCAACGCCCAGATCATCGACCGAGGCGTCGCTCAGGGGGACACGGGATACATCGTGCGGACGGGCGGGATCATGCTGGCCGTCTCGATCGTGCAGATCATCTGTGCGATCGCGGCGGTCTGGTTCTCAGCCCGAATGGCGATGAGTGTCGGCCGTGACCTCCGCTCGGCCATCTTCCATCGGGTCGGCACGTTCTCCACCCGAGAGGTCCAGCTGTTCGGCGCACCGTCGCTGATCACTCGACAGACCAACGACGTGCAGCAGGTGCAGATGTTGGTGCTGACGGCCTGCACGATGTTGGTGGCGGCGCCGATCATGATGGTCGGCGGCGTGATCATGGCCATGCGCGAGGACCTGGGATTGTCCTGGCTCCTGATCGTCGCCATCCCCGCTCTCATCCTCTCCGTGTCCTTCGTGGTCACGCGAATGGTCCCGGCGTTCCGATCCATGCAGAAGCGCATCGACGACGTGAACAGGCTTCTGCGTGAGCAGATCACCGGTGTGCGCGTGGTTCGCGCGTTCGTGCGGGAGCCACACGAGACAGAACGTTTCGCTGACGTCAACGCGGAACTCACGGCGGTCGCCGTGCGCGCTGGACGGTGGCAGGCCGTGCTGTTCCCGACGGTGATGCTGATCCTCAACGTGTCGATGGTGGCCGTGATCTGGTTCGGCGGTCATCGCGTCGACAACGGCGACATGCAGGTGGGTGCTCTGACGGCGTTCATGGCCTATCTGGTGCAGATCCTGATCTCGGTCATGATGGCGACCTTCACCTTGATGATGATCCCGCGCGCATCCGTCTGCGCCGACCGCATCAGCGAGGTGTTGGAAACGGAGACGTCCGTTGTCGCGCCGGAAAACCCGGTGGTTCAGATTCGCGCACCTGGCGTTCTCAGCCTGAGTGGTGTCGAGTTCTCCTATCCCGGGGCCGAAGCGCCGGTGCTCCAGGACATCTCGTTCGAAGCCCGACCGGGCCAGACCGTGGCCCTGGTCGGCTCGACCGGAGCCGGCAAGAGCACGTTGCTGAACCTCATCCCGCGCCTGTTCGACGCCACCGCCGGCACCGTCAGCGTGGGTGGCGAGGATGTGCGGGACCTCGATCCCGATGTGTTGTGGTCCCAGATCGGGCTGGTGCCGCAGAAGGCCTATCTTTTCTCCGGCACCGTCGCCAGCAATCTCCGCTACGGCAATCCTGACGCTACCGACGAGGAACTCTGGACTGCCCTGGAAGTGGCGCAGGCCAAGGACTTCGTGACCGCGATGCCCGCGGGTCTAGAT
>CXWJ01034017.1_pt1 | contig 10861 bp, 12 predicted proteins | sample 590841 | NCBI WGS metagenome assembly CXWJ01 (sample SAMEA3498367, study PRJEB10139) | wastewater metagenome | biome: wastewater treatment plant; material: activated sludge | place: Austria | collected 2015-01-21 | reverse complement strand
CCCCAGCCGATCCTGCACAGCCGGGGCCGTGGCAGGCAACAAATAATCGGGGGAGAAGGTAGCCAGCACCAAAAGATCGATCTTGTCGCGCGCGATGCCCGCCGCCGCCAAACAGCGCTCCGCCGCGCCAACCGCCATATCGCTCGTGGACATTTCGGGCGGACAATGGCGACGCTCGCGAATGCCTGTGCGCTGAATGATCCATTCCGCGTCACACCCCAGCGAAGCCAGTGCCTCGTTGGTGACAACATTATCGGGCAGAAAACTACCGGTGCCGATGATCTGCACACCCATCAAACGGCGGAGAGGCGAACGCAAAGGTGTGAGAGGGGCCGTATCGGACATGAAAAATTGTAAGACAAATCCGCTCGTGGGCTGTTTACTGAAGGCTGGAAACCATTCCCACACACTTCGCACGACCTACCCGCCAAACCAGCAGATTAAGGGGCGGAGGCAATTTAGACAACCCCGACCACGTAGAACGACTTCTCGGCTGCTACTGTTTCTCGCATGAGAAATGCTCCCTCCGCGGCCTCATTCGGCGGGCAGCTCTCCAGCCGGCCGCACTTCGCTCCCCGTTCGATTGGTCAGCGTATCGCCCAGTGTGGAGCGTGCGATTTCAGCAAGCTGTTCCAACCGGGCTACCACGTCTGGATGTTTGTCAGCGACGTTCGTTGTTTCTCCCACGTCATTTTTTAGATCGAACAGCCAGTGGCCGACTTCCTCTTGGTCGAACTTTCCGGAGACGCCATCGCGACCGCCAGGCCGACCGTTCAGCGTGTTCGATTTATGGGGAAAGAATAACTTCCACCGACCATCACGCACGGCCCTCAATTCCCGCCCGTAATAACAATAGAACACTTCATGCGGTGTCACCGCGCCCGCCTGGCCAGACATCAGCGGCCAAATGTCCTTCCCGTCGATCACGCGATCAGTCGGTGCCGTAGCGCCAATCAGCTTACCGACGGTGGGGAAGAGATCGATCGTGGCCGCCAATTCGTCGCACTTCGTGCCGGCCGGAATTTTCCCGGGCCAGCGCATCACGCATGGTTCGCGATACCCCCCTTCGAACATCGTCGATTTGCCTTCGCGCAAGCGGCCGGCCGAGCCTCCGTGATTGCCGTAACTGAGCCACGGACCGTTGTCCGAGGTGAAAATGACCAGCGTGTTCTCATCCAAGCCGTTGCGCTTGATAGCGTCAAGAATCTGACCGACAGACCAATCGACCTCCATCACCACGTCGCCGAACAACCCCGCGTCACTCTTGCCGCGGAATTTGTCCGAGACAAATAGCGGGACATGGACCATGGAGTGTGGCACATAGAGGAAAAACGGCTGCGACTTGTGTCGATCGATGAAGTCCACGGCGTGCTCCGTATACCACGTCGTCAGTTGCGCCTGATCGGCCGCCTCCACGGGCGACTTGAATACCTCATTCCCTTCAATCAATGGCAAGTCTGGATAATCGGGCTTTCTTTGGACGTTGGGAGTTAGATCCGAAGTCCCCGGACGATACGGCCACATATCGTTCGAGTAGGGCAAGCCGAAGTATTCGTCGAACCCGTGTTGCAACGGCAAAAAAGGTTTCAGATGTCCCAGGTGCCATTTGCCGAAAATCGCAGTGGCATACCCCCGGCTACGACACAATTCGGCCAGTGTCGTCTCATCAGAATTGATGCCGGTGCGCCTCTGTGGGTTCAAGGCACCAAGGATGCTAATCCGCTCCGGGTAACAGCCCGTCATCAGCGCTGCCCGCGAAGCGGAACAGACGGCCGTCGCCGAATGAAAATCGGTGAAAACGCGCCCCTCGGCGGCCATCCCGTCCAAGTAGGGCGTTTTGTATGCGGTCGCGCCCGTAGGTCCGATATCCGCATAGCCCATGTCATCGATGAAGATAATGACGATGTTCGGCGGGCGTTGAGCCGATTGCTGAGCACTTTCGGCGACAGACCGCAGGGCCACAAATTGTACTAGCGTAAAGCAGAGTAGGCCGACGAACCAATGAAATTTATGTTTAGGCCACATCGAAACCAATCGTGCGAATAAAGTTGCAGAAAGCTGTCGGAGACGTCTCCGAAACCGACCCTATGTTTAATTGAAGCGACTTCGGCATCAGTAAATGAAATTACCAGATCGCGCCGCATGGGTCACGCAGCTTTTTTCGCAGCCCGCTGGTAGAGCCAAGCGCCCCGCTGCTTGCCGACTTTTTGAATCGCCCCCATCTCGCGCAGGCAGTAGGCCATCTGCTGGGCGATCCAGCGCTGAACGCCCAGGCCTTCGGCGAGTTGGCCGGTGTGAAATGGTTGCGGCAGCTTCTTGGGTAGCAACCGGCAAAGATCGGCCGCATTTCGGAATCGATGGACTTCAAGAACCTCGATGAGGTGTTGGTCTTCTTTCAAGTGATCGTTCGCGTGTCGCCACCGTCGACGACCATGGCCAGGGTAACGCCACTCTTCAATCACCAACATTGGCACTTCCACAGTCAGCCGACGATGGGGAAAAACGCGCGTGAAGTGAACGAACTCTTCGAAAAGATCGAGCAGTTTGCCTTGCTTCGGGCTGCGGCGACGCGACACCACCTGGCCGCCCGATTTCTGAAGTTTCACCAAATGCTTCTGGGCAACGATCGGCTTCACTAACAGTACGCGATGCTCTTCGACCAGCTTGGCAATCTTGTCCCGTATCGCCGTCAGCGAAGCCAGTTGAATTTCCACCAACTGCTTCGGCTGGACGACATCAATCCGATACCTGCCAACGCGCTGCTCCACGAGCGACCCCTCGGTACAGTAGCGCTCTTTGAGCTGGCGGTGGAGAGAGGTTTCCATACCCGGTGCGTTCGGCTTCCAGCCGGACCTGCTAGCTAGTTCGGTTCAAGACCAAAATCGCGAATCGTCAGTAGCGTCGTCAATTCATATCCCTTAGCCGCAAACGCTTCGCGGCCACCTTCCAAGCGGTCAATAATCGCCAGCACGCGCCGAACTTTGAGCCCAACCGCTTCGCAGTGTTCAATCGCCTTCAAGCTAGAGCCGCCGGTGGTGACGACATCCTCAACGATCACCAGCGACTCGCCCTCGCGAAATGGTCCTTCCACAAGTTTCCCAGTGCCGTGCTGCTTGGGTTCCTTGCGCACCATCACGCCGCGTAGCGGCATGTCCCGCAACCCGGCCAGCGTGAGGATGGCGGCCGTTATCGGATCGGCTCCGATCGCCATCCCGCCCACCAAATCCGGCATTTCGCCAGCGAGCAACTCGAGCATCCCTTCGCCAACTAGGCGCGCCCCTTGAGCGTCGAGCGTAATTTGCCGGCAATCGAGGTAATATTTGGCCTGCTTGCCAGAGGCGAGCGTGAAGTCGCCAAACTTCAATGCCTTTTCACGGACCAAAGTCTTGAGTGCTTCGCGGTCGAACATTGCAGAGAGATCGAGGGTCAGAGTCTGAACTATGAGATCGGCGAACAACGCCATGCGTCATCAGCTTCACGGCCTCACAGTTTACAACTGACAGCGGACCACTGACAACTTACAATCCTTACCGCCGAACCACCACGCGGGAACCGACCGAGAGAATATCCGAAATCTCTTCGGCATCTTGCGGCGTTACGCGGATCGCCGGGGCATTGGCGGCGGGACCAGCCGGCGCGGCGGCGCTCGCGATCATTAGCGTCCGCCCAAGCGACGCCTGCGTGGCTGCGACGGCGTTGCCGTCGCGCAATACGATGACCCGATCGACGGTCGAAGGTGGGACGGAACTGACTGCGGTTGGCATCACGAGCTTTTGATCGACTACCCACTCCCCTGCTCCAAGATCGGCATTCGACGCCAGGGTTACCGGGAACTTGCCCGCATAGCGACCATCCACCAGCAGTTCCAATTGATTGCGGCTGACGTTAACCACGGCCGAAAACGGACCACGGACAACTTTCAATTCCTGACCGGGGCGAACTTGGTCTGCCGCCGCAACGCCGTTGATCTTCGCCAACAGTTGCCACGGCACTTCGTACTGCTTCGCGATCGTTTCCAGCGTGTCGCCCGGCCGCACCGTGTAAGCCGGTTCAAGTTGGTGCTCGGTGGAATAAATCACCGTGCCGGCCAACTGGCCAAGGAGCGAATCTACCTTCTGCGCTTCATCCGGCGTAAGCGATGGATTCCCATACCACGGCGACAAGAGTTGGTGGGCCCGCGCTAGTTGCCGATTGTTGAGGGCCATTTCGATCTCCGGCCAACTCGCGGCAAAGGTTTGGGCCGTGGCAGCAGCGGAACTAGCAGGAGGAGCCACGCCATCAGGAGGGGTTCCTGCAAGCGGTGTTACCGGCGGCTCAACTGTAGCGGCTTCCGTACCCAAAGGCATTCCGTAGCGATCGACCTCGGCTGCGTTGCGATTGGCGTTCGGTGCGGGAGTGACCGGAGCCGGTGGAGTTGCCGGCGTTGTCACTTCGCCCGGACGCTGCGCTAAACCAATGGCAGCCATCGCATTTTCCGTAGAAGGCGACTGCTCGGTTTCGGGAGTGACCGGAGTTGCTGCGGGTGGTATTGAATTCGCCGCGTTAGCTGCACCAGCTCCCACGGCCGGTACAGCGAGTGGCGATACGCTGCCAGCCATCTCAGCAGGTGACGCAGGCTGCTCCGCGCCAGCCGACTTCACTGGCTCCAAAGTACCAATCGGCGGATTGATCGGCGCCGCGGGCGTCAGCGTGGCGGATGGATTGTTCGCGGCGGGCGGTTCCGGAACTCCCGGAAGCTCGGGGATCGGCGGCATCTCTGGCATGCTCTTTGGATTTGCGCCAGCGGTTGTTTTGCCGCTCTCTTCCGCCGCAGCAGTCGACGGATTGAGAGGTGGCTCGGTGGCGGAAGCTCCGTTGGTAGTTGCTGCCGTAGGCGGCGCGGCTGCGGGTGCCGCTGTGCTAGGCCACTCGGGCGCGGTGTTCTGATCGACAGGCGTCGTGCCGGCGATCGGCGCAAGTGGCGGGACGTCGGCGGCAATTGGAGCTTGGTCCGCTACTCCTGCATCGGCGTGGCGCGGCGGCGCTTCGTTGATCTTCACGTACAGAAACGCGCCCACGACGGCCAGAATCGTAATCGTGATTAGCGGTCGAATAGAACTCATCGAACGTCCTCCATGACGAGAAAAGCTGTTAGCTATTAGCTCAAAGCCAAAGCAACCGCGATATTAAGCTGCGCGGGGAACCCCGGCGCGCGAAATGCGGGCGGCGAATGGTAGAGAATCGCCACCGTTCGATCTACGCCAGAATGGCAGCACTCCATGCCCGCGACGCACAGGTCTGCCAGCACTGATATCGCTGGTAGAATTCGCCTCTGGTGCAAAACGAGCAATGATCTCTCGCACAGTTAGTTAAGAATCTGGCCGAATGCGATATCGTACCCGTCCAAATCCTGAATGCCAAACTCGCGGCAACCGTGCGGTGCGTCGTAGAGCGTATAGTCGATCGTTGCGCCGCGCCCTTGCAACTCCTCATACAGCGATTTTGCATCATCGACCCAAAAATATACGTTCCACATTTTATCGACGACTTTCCAGTGAGGTCGCACGTCGTTCGGACTATTCGCCTGGCTGAGCATTAAATGCTGGCCGTCACGCTCAAGAATGCAAAAGCACGGCGGCTCGCCCCAAAAGCGATCGTACGTGAAACCGACACGATCGCGGTAATAATTCGCCGCCGCGACGATGTCATTGACAAGTAAAATCGGCGCGCTGCCGGTAAGTTTAGCCATGGCTTTTGCGATGCTCATTCGCTTACAACCGCTTTTCAAGGCAATGAACGAAACGTGTGTAAAGGAAGTCGGCGGTGTTGAACCCGATAATACAGAGCCACGCCCACAACAATGCAAGTAAAGCGTCCATCAGAAGTAACGGGAATATAATCGGTGCGAACAATATTGCAAGAAACACCAACTTTATTTTCAACGTAAGCGTTTGTGGTTTTTCAATCACCCTCGCTTCAAGCGGAGCCGTATCTATCCCGCGATGCATGCAAACACAAATCGCTCCACTCCACAATAGCGGAATCGCCAAGACCCACCCTGAATAATGCCTCGCGATCAGGACCGCAGGGACAATCGCGATGAGGATTACTACTCTGTAAATTATTCGAGGCGCGGTGATGTGCGAGTTTTCCAGTGCCATTTTAAGGCTTTGGCTTCACTTCAAACAACAATCTTGACCGGTAGAACGACACATCGAACTCCATGAAGAAGTTGACTTGGCCCAAGATGACCGGCACGTCGTTACTCCGAGTCCAAGCGAACGCGAGACGAACAGGTGGGAACCGTCCGATCGATCCCGTGACAAGAAGTGCCCGCGCTTCTAACGCTGCTAAGTTTCCGGTAAGCCGGACCGGTATCGTCTGCTCCTCCCAGACCGATCCGAGTTGTAACCCGCTATCGTAGGGTAAAACATTAAGGGTCGCTATCTACAAGAGCCGACACCGTCACCGATTGGTCCTCTCGCTGAAGTGTTATTGGAACATACGGTAGAGCACTGGCTGCCCCAAGTGCCGGATCGACCACGACATAGGAAAACTGCTCGGCCGCGGCCATTAGGACGTAGCCTTATCGTCGTTGAGAACGCTCAAAAGCGTCGCGGCCCCTTCATACGAATCGTAGGGCGACCAGATGGGAACAGCTTTGTTAGCGACGTCGCCGGTGATCACTTCGTCACGCGCCACATCACTCGCCAAGAATTGAATCAAATGCAGCTTCTCGGCACGAGGAAGCGCTTGAATAGACGGCATTAGTTCAGAGAGGGTCATCGCACGCGCCTCACACGACGCTAGTCAATCCTGAAAATGTCACAATAGCCAAATATCCATGGTCCGTCAAAGCTCGCGGAACCACGATGGGACGCCGTCATTTTCCGCGCAGCTTCGCCCGAATTCTTTCCAACCTCGCCGCCAGCTCCTTTTCAAACCCGCGATCCGTCGGCCGATAATACTCTCGCTCCACACCCAAATAATCCTGCGCCGCCACGCCCCCTTCCGCGTTGTGGGCGTATTCATACCCTTCGCCGTGGCCAAGGCGTTTCGCGCCGGCATAATGACTGTCTTGCAAGTGGCGCGGCACGGGCAATATGCGGCCCTCGCGGATGTCTTTCTTAGCTTCGCCGATCGCGACCGTGGCCGCGTTCGATTTAGGTGCGCACGCGAGGTAAGCCACGGCTTGTGCCAACGTCAGTTGGCATTCGGGCAGGCCGATGAATTCGCAGGCTTGCATGGCTGCCACCGCCAGCGGCAGCGCCTGGGGGTCGGCATTCCCGATGTCTTCGCTGGCCAAAATCACCAGCCGCCGCGTGAGAAATCGGACATCCTCGCCCCCTTCCAACATGCGCGCGAGCCAATACATGCCCGCGTCCGGATCGCTGCCACGGATGCTCTTAATCAGCGCGCTGGCCGCGTCGTAATGGTCGTCCCCCGTGGAATCATAGCGAATCGCCTTCCTCTGCACCGCATCGGCAATCAGCGCGCGGGTAAGCCGCAAGCGGCTGGGAGAACCGCTCGAAAGAACAGCCACTTCCAGGGCCCCCAGCGCGCGGCGGGCGTCGCCGTCGGAGACTTCGGCGAGGAACGCGAGTGCGTCGTCGTCGATGGTTGCGGCATGCCGGCCCAGCCCCCGCTCTTTGTCGGTGAGGGCCCGCTGAACGACCGTCTTGATCTCATCGACTGCAAGGGGCTGAAACTCGAACACGCGGCTCCGGCTGACCAGCGCGTCGTTAACGGCAAAGAATGGGTTCGACGTCGTGAGGCCGACCAGGATGACGATCCCCTCTTCCACATCGGGCAAGAGCGCGTCTTGTTGCGACTTATTGAAGCGATGAATCTCATCGATCATCAGTAGCGTGGGCCGCCCGCCGGCGGCAACTTCGTTGCGGGCGTCGTCAAGCACCTCGCGCACATCCTTCACCCCGCTGGTGACCGCGCTAAGCTGCCGGAAGCGGCTGTCGGTTTCGGACGCCAGTAACCGAGCGAGCGTCGTTTTGCCCGTCCCAGGCGGCCCATAAAAAATCACCGACCCCAATCGCTTCGCCTTGAGCATCCTCCAGAGAAGCTGTCCTTCGCCCAAAAAATGCCGCTGACCGACAAACTCAGCGAGCGATCGCGGCCGCATTCGCGCCGCGAGCGGCTGCACCTGCTCTAAATTGGCGGACTCACTTTTTGCGAACAGATCAGTCACGCTCGGCCTACGCATTCGATCAAAGAGCAACCACAGAGGCACGGAAAATACTGAGAAGAAAGAAACTCTCTTGAACAGGAGATCGCAGAGAACACAGAGAGTTGGATTGTCCGCTTCTATGTTTTCTCTGCTTCCTCTGTTTCCTCCTGTTAAAATTCTTCTTCGTCTCCTCCCCGTCCCCGTGGTGAATATTCCCGATTTCAAAACGGCTCAACAATCCCACGCGCTGGCAACATTTCGCGGAGCGGGCACTCCTCACACTTCGGCGCTGTCTTGCGGCAGTACTCCTTGCCCACCCGCACCAGCAGTGCATGATATTCGTTGTAGAGGGCCGCGTCTGCGGGCAAACTAGACTCGAAGTAACCCTTGATCTCGTGATAGTCCGCCTCGTAGCCCACCCAGCCGTGTCGGGCCAGCACGCGGTGCGTGTACGTATCGACGACGAACGTGGGCAGGTTGCCGGCGTAAAGCAGAATCGCATCGGCCGTTTCCGGACCAATGCCGTGAACGCCTAGCAATTGTTCACGCAGCGTGGACAGATCGCGGCCAAACATAGCCTCCAGCGAGCCGTCGAATTCCTCGATCACGAACCTCAACAAGTTGCGAAGCCGCTTGGCCTTCACTTGAAAGTAACCGGCCGGACGGATGAGTTGTGCTAGCTCTTCGGCCGGCAATGCGTAGAGCGCATGAGGCTCCATGAGGCCCTCATCGCGGAGATTGTCGATCGCGCGTTCGACGTTTTTCCAGGCCGTGTTTTGCACCAGCACCGCCCCCACCATCACTTCCAACGGCGAATCGCCCGGCCACCAATGCTGCGGCCCGAACGCGGCAAGCAATCGCTCGTAGACTTCTCTCAGGTTAGCCATGCGAGGCGCGCCTTGAACTCCGGTGACGAACAAAAGTCAAGTCTGAATTTGGAACAAAATCGATTCGGACAAAGCGCCCTTTGTTCCTTTTTTTCCACCCGATTATAATGACCACTGTCGTCACGATCGGCAGCACATCGTGTACGATAAAACTTGGGCGATTCCTGGCTCGCCGCTCCTGATACATTGGAATTTGTAATCGTTATTCCTGCTATTGTCATTGGAACCCAACGTGTTATCCGTTCGACCCAGAATTGCCGAGTTGGTGTTCCAACTTTACGGAAGATCGCTTCATCCCGAATTGTTCGAAGTCCACCGCACCCGACAAATTGAGCGCGGCGGCTACACAGCAACCATTCAAATCACCAACGCCGGCCATGTCATCACTTGGCAATACGACGGCATCACGCTGACCGAAGTCGCCGCGTCCGCCCAACACCCGCTGCCCCAGCGGCGGCGGCTGATGTCCCACCGGCTCAAAGGCGCTTGCACGGACCAACTCGAGTGCCGTGGCGGCGTGAAATATAGTGTCGATTTCGCCCTCGAACCCGTGGAGCGAGAAACCTTCTGGACCTATCAGAAAGAACTGACGCAAACCGGCGCTCGTGAGGGCTTGCTCCACTGCTTCGAGCCAAGCGGCCGTTTCGGCCTGGGGGCGATGAGCTACATCAGCGTGGAGTCTCGCGACCGCAGCCTCAAAGTGCAGGCCTTTCACACCTTCCCAGACGACTACGCCATCATGAAGAGCCAGTCGGTCTTCACGCTGCCTGGGAAATAGTCTGCACGTATTTTGTGGTTGAACTTTCAGTAGTGCCGAGATCAGTGTGCAATCGCGCTTTGGACACAATCCATAATCGCCTGCCAATCGCGTCTCGATGCATTGCCAATGTTCCCTGCCACCGAAGCTCGCGGCAGTGTTACGAAAAAAGACCGAAACGCCGATTGCGCGCGAAGGTTTGCGGCGCGCCAATCCTGGAGCAAGCAATCTGTAGGACCTGTTGCTGAGGCCAATTGGCTAGTAAGCAGCCCAACAATAACGTCCGGTCGCGTGCGGTGATACTCATCGGAAGAAACAACAATGGCGGGTCTACGCTTAATTCCTTGCACGCCTGGAAAGTCGACAACGACGATATCGCCCGCCCTGACCAAGTTGGCTACTCCTTATCGAGCGATTCGGCTGCATGCTTTGCAGAGTATTCCGCAACCTCGCGCATGTCATCATCTGACCAGTGATCGCAAACATCTAGCGTAGACGCAGCTGACGCCGTGAGCCCCTCGAGTATTAGTGAAGCAAGACGAAGTTGCTCCGAGGGCGGCAATACAGTGACCTCGTTCAGGTATACCTGCTGAGCGGTCTGCATCTTTATTTTCCCCGTTAGCCAGCTAATCCTGCGACAGTTATGCGTTCAATTGTACTATACTCAAACTGCTAGCGGTCTTCCAGTTTAGCCATGAACCCTACTAGCGCCTCATTCACCGCCGCCGGATTCTCCATCGTCGTCATGTGACCAGAATCTGGAATCACGGCGAACTGCGCGCCGGCAATACCGGCGGCGATCGTTTCCATTTCTTTAGGCGGGCTGATCGCGTCCCCCGCGCCCACGAGAACCAGCGCCGGCAGCTTGATCTGAGATAAAAAGTCGGTCATGTCCGGCCGCTCCGCCATGCCACGTTGAGCGGCCGCGATGCCCGCCGGCGGCGTCTTTTCCACCACACGCCGAACTGCGGCCACCACTTCCGGCTGCTTCTCGAACGTCTGTGGCGCGAAAAGTTTCGGCCCCATCATCTCCGCCACGCGCCCACTCCCCCACTC
>CXWJ01001809.1_pt1 | contig 10865 bp, 7 predicted proteins | sample 590841 | NCBI WGS metagenome assembly CXWJ01 (sample SAMEA3498367, study PRJEB10139) | wastewater metagenome | biome: wastewater treatment plant; material: activated sludge | place: Austria | collected 2015-01-21 | reverse complement strand
TGCCGCGCTAGCCAAACCACGTGAGTGGATGAAGTTAATGGTGCTTGCCGATTACAACGTCAAGCGCGCCGAAGAGGTGCAAAAAAAATTGGGGGACGCGGAGCGATTTCCTGTCGAGCAGATTGACGCCAGCAAACAGGAATCCATCGAAGCGCTGGCGAAGAAATATAACGTTGACCTCATTATGAACGCGGTGGACCCCGTGTTCAACAAGCAAGTTTTCGACGCGACGTACAACGTCGGCGCGAATTACATGGACATGGCGATGACCCTTTCGGAGCCGCATCCAACCGACCCGTTTAATAAGGTCGGCGTCAAACTCGGAGATTATCAATTCGACAAGGCGAAAGAGTGGGAAAAGAAAGGTCTGCTTGCCCTCGTCGGCTTCGGCGTGGAGCCTGGCATGGCGGACATTTTCGCGCGTTATGCGGCGGATCACTTCTTTGATGAGATTGAAGAGATCGGCGTGCGCGACGGCGGCGATCTCTTCGTGGAAGGATATAAATTCGCGCCGACATTTTCCATTTGGACAACAATTGAAGAGTGTTTGAATCCGCCCGTCATTTACGAAGAGGGCAAAGGCTGGTTCACTACCGCGCCGTTCTCAGAGCCTGAAATGTTCGAATTCCCCGAAGGCATCGGCAAAGTGGAAGTTGTGAATGTTGAGCATGAGGAAGTCCTGCTCGTGCCGCGTTGGATCAAAGGTGTAAAGCGCGTAACGTTCAAATATGGTCTCGGCGATGAATTTACCGAAGTGTTGCGAACACTCCACAAGTTGAATCTAGACAACAAGGACAAGATCAAAGTAAAGGGAGTCGAAGTTTCGCCGCGAGACGTGGTCGCTGCGTGTTTGCCCGATCCTGCCCACCTCGGCGATAAGATGCACGGCAAAACCTGCGCGGGAACGTGGGTGAAAGGCACAAAAGATGGGAAGAAGAAAGAAGTTTACATCTATCAAGTCGCTGATAATCAAGAGTGCATGAGCAAATGGGGTTGTCAGGCAGTCGTCGCGCAGACGGCGTTTACGCCTCTGATCGCGATGGAGTTGCTCGAAAAAGGAATCTGGAAAGGCGCGGGCGTGCTGGGACCCGAAGCGTTCGATCCGATTCCGTTTATGGAGCGTATGGCGGGGTATGGGTTTCCGTATGGGGTGAGGGAGAACTCGTAAACACGTAAGCAAGCACACAGGTAAACACGAGAAAATGCCCGCACACACTTCCGTGTCTACCTGTGTGCTGTTTACTTACTCCGTCCCTTTCGGAATAAAAAAGTTGTCAACGACGAATCGTATCTGTATAATCCCAACATCCTAAAGTTCTCACGAGGAGAAGCATGGACTATAAACTTTGGATTGACGGCACGTGGGTGGATTCGCAAGGCGGCGAGAAGATGAAGATCGAGAATCCCGCGACGGGCGAACAGATCGCGGAGGTGCAGGGCGCGTCTCGCGCGGATGTGGACAAGGCTGTGCAAGCCGCGAAGACTGCGTTTTATGACGGGCGTTGGTCGCGGAAGACTCCGAGCGAGCGCTCGAAGGCGATCTGGAAACTGGCTGACTTGCTCGAAGCCAACTCGGAAGAATTTGCGCGCGTCGAAAGCGAGAACACGGGCAAGCCGTATAAATTTTTGAGCCTTGCGAGTGATGTCCCATTTACTGTTGACAACTTGAGATTTTTCGCCACCGCCGCGCGCGATACGCACGGATCACACGCGGGCGAATTCATGGCAGGTTATACATCCATTTATCGGCGCGAGCCTGTCGGTGTGATCGGACAAATTACGCCGTGGAATTACCCGTTGAACATGGCGGGATGGAAAATTGGACCCGCGCTCGCGGCTGGTTGCACGATCGTGTTGAAGCCCGCGCCAGGCACGCCGCTCACCACGTTGATGCTTGCTGAATTAATGAAAGAGGCTGGGATTCCCGACGGCGTGGTCAACATCATCTCAGGCGGCAATGACGCGGGTCAGGCGCTGGCGGAACATTCCGACGTGCGCATGATCTGCGTGACGGGTTCGTCAGGCACGGGCAAAAAAGTGATGAAGACCGCGGCAGATACGTTGAAGCGCGTCCATCTTGAACTCGGAGGCAAAGCGCCGTTCATCGTGTTCGACGACTCGGATCCCGAACTTGTCGCGGCGAAAGCCTCCTTTGCGGCGACGGCGAACACGGGGCAGGATTGCACCGCCGCGACAAGAATCTACGTGGAAAAAGGTCGCGCGAAAGATATGCGCGAGGCAGTCGTTGAAGCGATGAGAAATACAAAAGTTGGTTTGCCGTTTGACGATGGCGTTGTGATGGGTCCGTTGATCTCAGGCATTCAGCGCGAACGCGTCAGCGGGTTTGTGGATCGCGCGAAAGCACAAGGCGCGAAGATTCTCACAGGCGGCGGCATTCCGAAGGATTTGCAAAAAGGCTACTACTACGAGCCGACGGTCATCTCGGATGTTCAACAGGATTGGGAGATCGTGCAAAGCGAAGTGTTTGGTCCCGTGATTACCGTGCAGGAATTTGATAATGAAGAACAGGCGCTGCATTTCGGCAATGATGTGTTGTACGGTTTAGCCGCGTCCGTGTTCACCAAAGATGTCGGTCGAGCCATGCGGCTCACGAGTCAACTGGAATTTGGAACTGTTTGGGTCAACGACCATCTGCCGATCACATCCGAAACCCCGCACGGCGGATTCAAGCAATCGGGCTTCGGCAAGGATTTGTCCGCTGAAGCGGTTGGCGATTACCAGATCACGAAGCATGTGATGATCGCACAGTGAAGTAGTCGGCGTTCTCTCACGCCGACGGACACGTTAGAGAACGTGTCCTACGCGTGGTCTTGCAAAGTTTTTGAAAGCACATGTTTATATAATTTCGCCAAAAATATAACTGATTGGAGAATTCCATGGAATACAAGTTGTTGATTGACGGTCAATGGGGTGGGAGCGGGACTCCGTTGGAGGTAAAGAATAAATACAGCGGCGAAACTGTCGGCGTGATTCAAACCGCGACCAAGGAAGATTTGAACAAAGCCATAGACGCCGCCGAACGCGCAGAAGATACGATGGCAGACATGCCCGCGCACAAACGCGCCGACATTTTGTTGCGTGTGGCGAGTTTGATCCGCGAGCGATCCGAAGACCTCTCCAAGACCATCGCCGCCGAAGCGGGCAAAGCGCTCAAGTTTGCGCGCGCCGAAGTGGATCGCGCTCAAAGCACGTTCACGATCGCCGCAGAAGAGGCAAAGCGTTTGCATGGCGAAACAATTCCGCTGGATGCGGTTCCAAGTGGCGAAGGATTCTTCGGATTCTGGACCCGCCGTCCCGTCGGTGTGATCGCGGCGATCAGCCCGTTCAATTTCCCATTGAATCTGGTCGCGCATAAAGTGGCTCCCGCGCTCGCTTCGGGAAATACAGTGGTGTTGAAACCCGCCACAACGACTCCGCTCGCGGCGGCGAAGTTGTGTCAAATTTTGCATGAGGCGGGCGTTCCCGCTGGCGCAATTAATTTAGTCGTTGGCGGCGGCGGGACCGTGGGCGAGTGGCTCATCACCGACGAGCGCGTGGATAAGATCACGTTCACTGGCTCGCCTGAAATCGGCAAACATATTTTAGGTGTGGCGGGAATCAAAAAAGTGACTCTCGAACTCGGCAACACATCGCCTGTTGTCGTCGCGCCCGATGCGGATTTGGATTTCGTCGCCAAGCGCTGCGCGGTCGGCGCGTATTACAACTCGGGTCAGGTGTGCATTTCGGTGCAACGCATTTACAGTGAGAAGAAAGTGTTCGAGCCGTTCTCTGAAAAATTTGTCAAAGCGACTGAAGCGATGGTGGTGGGTGATCCGCTCGACGAGCGCGTGGACGTTGGACCGATGATCGATTCAAAAGAAGTGGACCGAATCGAAAGTTGGGTCAATGAAGCGCAAGGGTCAGGCGCGAAAGTGTTGACAGGCGGCAAACGCGAAGGGACGGTGTATTATCCGACCGTGCTGACAAGCGTTGATTCGGATATGAAAGTTGTGGCGGAGGAAACGTTCGGTCCTGTTGCGTCCGTCATTTCGAGCGATGATTTTGAATCCGCGTTGAAGCAAGCGAACGATTCGAAATTCGGTTTGCAGGTTGGCGTATTTACCAACGACGTGAACCGCGTGTTCAAAGCGGTGAAGCGATTGAACTTCGGCGGGGTTATTATCAACGACACGCCGAACTTCCGCGCCGACCATATGCCCTACGGAGGCAATCGCCAAAGCGGGCTTGGGCGCGAAGGTTTGAAGTTCGCGATGGAAGATATGACGAATATTCAGTTGGTGGCGATTCGATTGGGTTCGTAATCTACATGTCGTTGCGAGGGTGTCCTGAGCGGAGCGTAGCGAAGTCGAAGGATCGCCCGAAGCAATCTCCTCGCTCGTGGAGATTGCTTCGCCGCAAAGAACAAGAGCGCGGCTCGCAACGACATATTTCACATGAGGAGAAACCATGAACTACAAACTTTGGATTGACGGCAAATGGGAGGATACCAAGGGCGGGAAGATGATGTCTATTGAAAACCCTGCGACGGGAAAGAATATCGCAGAGGTGGTGGACGCTAGCCGTGAGGATGTTGACCGCGCGGTGCAAACGGCCAAGCGCGCATTTTATGATGGGCGCTGGTCGAAGAAGACTCCGAGCGAGCGTTCAAAAATTATTTGGAAACTCGCCGACCTGCTCGAAGCCAAAGCGGAAGAATTGGCAAAGATCGAATCGGAAAACACGGGCAAGCCGTACGCGTACGTCAGCCTCGGCGGCGACATTCCGTTCGCGGTGGACAACTTGCGATTCTTCGCCAGCGCGGCGCGTGATACGCACGGTTCGCACGCGGGCGAGTTCATGACGGGTTACACATCCATTTATCGGCGCGAACCCGTTGGGGTTGTGGGGCAGATCGCGCCGTGGAATTATCCGCTGATGATGGCGGCGTGGAAGATCGGTCCCGCGCTCGCGGCGGGATGCACGATCGTGTTGAAGCCCGCGCCTGGCACGCCTCTCACATCGTTACTGCTCGGAGAAATCATCAAAGAGGCGGGCATCCCCGATGGTGTGGTCAACATCATCTCTGGCGGCAACGACGCGGGTCAAGCTATCGTCGAGCATCCCGATGTGCGCATGGTGAGTCTCACGGGCTCCACTGGCACGGGCAAGAAGATCATGAAGACCGCGGCAGATACGCTCAAGCGTGTTCATCTCGAACTTGGCGGCAAGGCTCCGTTCATCGTGTTCGACGATTCCGATCCCGAACTTGTCGCGGCGAAAGCGTCCATGGCGGCGACGCTCAACACGGGGCAGGATTGCACGGCGGCGACTCGGCTTTACGTCGAGCGAGGCAGGTCGAAGGTCATGCAAGAAGCGGTTGTTGAGGCGATGAAGAACGTCAAGGTGGGGCTTCCGTTTGAAGATGGAGTCCAGATGGGTCCGTTGATCTCCAAAGTTCAGCGCGAGCGCGTGTCGGGATTTGTTGATCGCGCGAAATCGGCTGGCGCGAAAATTCTCACGGGCGGCGGAGCGCCGAAGGGATTCGCGGACGGCTATTATTACGAGCCGACCGTGATCGCGAACGTGCAACAGGATTCTGAAATTGTGCAACAGGAAGTGTTCGGACCTGTGATCACGGTGCAGGAATTTTCGGATGAAGCCGACGCGCTGAGCAAGGGCAACGATGTGTTGTACGGACTCGCCGCTTCGATCTTCACCCGCGATATCGGACGCGCGATGCGTCTCTCTTCGCAATTGGAATTTGGCACAGTTTGGGTCAACGATCATCTCCCCTTGACCTCTGAAACCCCGCACGGCGGATTCAAGCAATCAGGCTTCGGCAAAGACTTGTCGGCGGAAGCGATCGGCGATTATCAGATCACCAAGCATGTGATGGTGGCGCAGGGGTAAATCAGAGACTGGAGATTAGAGACTAGAGATTGGTAAGAGTCTCCAGTCTCTAGTCTCTAATTACTTCGTAGTCACGGGTTCAGGTTTTACACTCGAAGAAACTTTTTCTTTCTTCCCTCTGCGTAAAAATTGGGAAAGCGTTTCCCATTTTTGCTTCAGTGTTGTGCCATACACCACGCCCATGATCGCCACGCCGAGATCGTAATTGCCGAGTTCGCGCATGATGGTGGCGACATCCCATTTGGGAGGCGTGCCGCCGATGGCGTAACTATATGGACGAGTAAATTCTAAAAGTCCTTCGCGTCCATGTGTTGTGCCGATCCCAGAATCTTTTACGCCGCCCAAAGGAAGCATGGGGATTCCGTATTGAGCAAGGCTGTCGTTGATAATAATAGAAGAGGCTTCCAGTTTTTCTGCTACTCGTTTTGCTCGTGCTTGATCTCTACTGTACACAGAAGCAGCAAGCCCGAGCGTATTGTCGTTAGCAAGGCGAATGGCTTCTTCTTCATCCCGCACCTTCATAATCGGCATGATCGGACCAAAGGTTTCATCTTGCATCAATTTCATGGAATGATTCACGTCCACGATCACCATGGGTTTGTAAAAAGAGCCAGATTCTTTGCCGCCACACAGCACGCGCGCGCCTTTGTCTACGGCATCTTTGACATGCTCGTCAATGATCTGAATTTGGCGCGGGTCAGTGATGGGACCGAAATGATACGGGCTGTTTTCGTCTAAGGTAAATCCGCTATTGATCTCTTTTGTATATTGAACGGAGCGTTTCACAAACTCGTCATACCTAGACTCAACCACGTACACACGCTCCACAGACATACACGCCTGCCCTGCGTTGAAGTATGCGCCCCAGGTTCCCCAGTGGGCGGCGGCGTCAAGGTCTGCATCCTCTAAAACGATCATGGCGTCTTTACCGCCCAATTCCAGCGTGACTGGAATAAAATTTTCGGCGGCGGCTTGCATGATCTTTTTTCCAGTGACGGTGGAGCCTGTTACAAAAATATAATCTGGTCTGCTGTTCGTCAAAACCGCGCCGACTTTCCCGTCTCCGTGCACCACGCGCACGAAAGGAGCAAGCTCAGGAATTGTATTGAACAATTTTTCGAGCAATACGCCAACGGCAGGCGTTACTTCCGAAGTTTTTAGCACAACAGTATTGCCTGCCAATAACGCTGAAAGCATTGGCGTTAATGAGATCATCAATGGATAATTCCATGGAGAGATCACCGCCACCACGCCATGCGGACGATGCTCGATAATACACTTCTTCATGAAATACAAGCCCGATGAAACGCGCCGCGTCTTCAACCACTTCGCGGCATTGGCGCAATTTTGGGCGAGCATGTCCACTGTGACGAATAATTCGATTAAACTATCCTGGCGGTTCTTGCCCGTATCCTGAGTCACCACACTGGAGATTTCGTTGCGTTGGTTGATCAACAGGTTTTGAAATTTTCTGAGGACGCGCACACGCTCTTTGACGGATTTTCCGCTCCACGCAGGGAACGATGCGCGCATGTCGTCCACAGCCTGCTTCACCTCCTCAGGCGTGGATATGGTCACCTCGCCAAACTGGTTTCCTGTGGCGGGATTGATGAAGGCAAGTTTTTCTCGATCCATGGATTGCTCCTTGATGTTCAAGCGAGTATGATAAGTTGTGTCACTCTGAGGGAGCGTTGTTTGCGACCGAAGAGTCTCTCACTTGGCAACAGAGACCCTTCGCTAACGCTCAGGGTGACATTTCTTGAGATGACTTGTAGAATAAAACAATTATAAGCCTGATGCTAGTTTACAGTGAGCGAGGCTAAAGCCGCCTGCTCAGTGCATGGAAGCCCCTTCGGGGCTGTCCTCGCAACAATCGCTCGAGAGTCCGCTTGAGCGGACTTGCACGAACTGAGGCAGGGCTTCAGCCCGCCGAAACAGCCTGATAGCCAATACCCAGAAAAGGATATTTTATGCCCAGCCAACTCTACCAAGACAACTTCCCTCACATGACCCCCGCATGGAGTCGCATCTTCAACTTTGTCGCCGACCGCGCCGAGGGATCGTACATCTACACCGACGATGGGCGCAAACTGCTCGATTTCACCTGCGGCATCGGCGTCACAAACACGGGTCATTGCCACCCGAAAGTCGTCGAAGCGATTCGTGAGCAGGCGGGCAGTTTCATCCATGCGCAGGCGAATATCGTCATCCACAAGCCGATGCTGCAACTGATCGAAGAACTGCGGAAAATTTCTCCACCCTCGATCGATTCGTTTTACTTCGCCAACTCAGGCGCGGAGGCGTTGGAAAACGCGGTCAAGATTGCCAAGGTTGTGACGGGACGCCCAAACGTGATCGTGTTCAACGGCTCCTTCCACGGGCGGACACATGCCACCATGTCGCTCACCACGTCCAAGACAATTTACCGTGCGGGATTCGCTCCGCTCATGGCGGGTGTGTACGTCGCGCCATTTCCGTACGCGTACGCAATGGACATGACCGAAGAACAAGCCAGCCAACATTGCTTGGAGCAACTCGAATATTTGCTTGCGTCGCAAACCGCGCCGAAAGAGACCGCCGCGATTCTGATCGAGTCCGTTTTGGGCGAGGGCGGATATGTTGTCCCGCCGACATCGTTTATGAAGGGACTGCGCGAAATCTGCGATAAGCACGGCATTATGCTCATCTTCGACGAAGTGCAATCGGGTTTTGGCAGAACAGGGAAGTGGTTCGCGCTCGAACATTTCGACGTTGTGCCAGACATCATCACCGCCGCCAAGGGAATCGCCTCAGGCATGCCGCTTTCGGGTGTGTTTACTCGCACAGACATTATGAAAAAAGTAGACACAGGCTCCATCGGCGGTACGTACGGCGGAAACGCCATCGCCTGCGCGGCGGGAGTCGCCACCATCCGCGCGATGCGGGATGAGAAAATGCTGGAGAATGCAACTGAAAAAGGAATTCAATTCATGACGGGCTTGCGCAAGTTGCAAGAGGAATATCCGCAGATCGGCGATGTGCGCGGCAAGGGACTGATGATCGGCACGGAGTTTACCGCCAATGGAAATCGCGCGAAAGAAAAGCAGATGGTGAAGGATGTTATTCATTCCGCCGAGGAGAAAGGTTTGTTGCTCCTCTCATGTGGGACGTACGACAATACCTTGCGCTGGATTCCGCCGTTGAATGTGACGAGCGAGCAGGTCAATGACGGGTTGAAGATCTTTGGGGAGGCGTTGAAAGAAACCATAAAATAGTCAAACGTCGAATGTCAAAGGTCAGAAGTTCAACTTTCAACTTTTGACATTCGACATCTGACCGATTCAAATCATGGCAAACATACTCGATAGAAGTAAACTCGAACTGTTATTGAAAAACGAAGAATCCCTCTTCCACAAAACCCATCCCAAATCCTACGAACTCTACCAACGCGCGCGCAAGTCACTGCATGGCGGTGTGCCGATGTTGTGGATGATCCGCTGGGCGGGATCGTTTCCCGTTTTCGCCAAATCAGCCAAAGGCGCGCGCTTCACCGACGTGGACGGCAACGAGTACATTGACTTCTGTCTCGGCGACACGGGCGCGATGACGGGTCACTCGCCAAACGCAACCGTGCAAGCCGTCAACGAGCAGATTCAAAAAGGCATCACGCTCATGCTTCCGTATGAAGACGTGATCTGGGTCGGCGAAGAACTGCAACGCCGTTTCAAACTTCCCTATTGGCAGTTCGCCCTCACCGCCACCGACGCGAATCGATTCGCACTCCGCATGGCGCGTCTCATCACGGATCGCCCGAAGATTCTCGTTTTCAATTATTGCTATCACGGCTCGGTGGACGAAACCTTCATCACGCTCGACGAAGAAGGCGCTCCGATCTCGCGCCCGAACAACATGGGTCCGCAAGTTGATCCGCGCGAAACGACGAAGGTTATCGAGTTCAACGACATCGCCGCGCTCGAAACCGCCCTCTCCGCCCGCGACGTTGCCGCCGTCCTTGCGGAACCTGTGATGACCAACATCGGCATCATCCATCCCGACGCGGGCTATCACGACGCCCTGCGCGAGATCACGCGCAAGTATGGGACGTATCTCATCATTGACGAGACTCACACCATCTGCGCGAGTCCAGGCGGATACACCGCTNNCCCGCCTCCACACCGACGACTCGGACGTCGGCGGCATCGGCGGGACTCTGGCTGGCAACGCCCTCTCCATCGCCGCCATGAAAGCGACCCTGGGACACGTGCTAACCGATGACTTCTATGCAAAAGCAATTGCGCTACAAGAAAAATTCACCGCAGGCGTTGAATCGGTCATCGAAGAATTTGAACTGCCATGGATCGTCAAACGCCTCGGCAACCGCTCTGAATACTGGTTCCGCCCAACTCCGCCGCGCAACGGGGGAGAAGCGCACGCCGCCATTGACCCCGAACTGGACCGCTACATGCACCTCTTCGCTCTCAACCGCGGCATTCTGCTCACTCCATTTCACAACATGGCGTTGATCTCGCCCGATATTACACAGGAAGATGTTGATTACCACACAAGGGTGTTTCGGGAGGCGGTTGTCTCGTTGTTCGCGGGTTAAAAGTTGAAGGTTGGAAAGTTAAAAACCTTCCAACCTTCAACTTGCAAACTTTCAACTATATGAGCCACCGACGAGAGTCGAACTCGTGACCTAACGATTACGAATCGTTTGCTCTACCAACTGAGCTACGGTGGCGTATTTCGGTAGTGACGACTTCAGTCGTCAAGTAACGACTAAAGTCGTTACTACGTTTTCAGCGAGCGGGGATTATAAAGGATAAAAATATTTCTCGCAAGTTTATCACCATTCATCCTGAGCGGAGGGTGAGTGGCGCAGTAGCGCCATCGCAAAACCCGAAGTCGAAGGACGCAAGTTTTCAACCCCACGCGTCGTCTGTGTCGTGAGAAAATAAACCTATGCTTCGTATCGC
>CXWJ01058077.1_pt1 | contig 10873 bp, 11 predicted proteins | sample 590841 | NCBI WGS metagenome assembly CXWJ01 (sample SAMEA3498367, study PRJEB10139) | wastewater metagenome | biome: wastewater treatment plant; material: activated sludge | place: Austria | collected 2015-01-21 | reverse complement strand
TGACTCAAGGTGCGCAAAATTAGTGGGGGGAATTTTGCGCACCTTGACGAAAACGCCGGGAATTAGTGCCCATGCCAGGGGGAGGAATTTTGCGCACCTTCGGCCAACGTCGAGAAAAAGGGTACAGCTTTCCCCAGTTTGCCCAAACTCGCTATTTTGGCCGTCGCCTTTTTGTGCGTTGACTGAAAACAACGGTTTTTCCTATGATCCGCGGCCCGTCTCGGGTAGCTCCTGCGCTCTCTTCATTATCTGTATTGGTTCGTCTTCTTGCTGCGCAAAATCGGGATGCGCCGGCTAGTGATTCGTCGTTCCATGCGAATGCCCCTCAACCTATGCGCCGCGGTCGTACTGCTAGCCTGCCTAGCAGGCGGATGCCACATGTTCCCGAGCGGCGGTGCTTCGGCCGGTGGCCAATCGCCCCTAAGGCCAGCCTCCCAGTCGCCGGACAGCGTTGCGATGGACATTATCTGGGCACGTTTTGCCGCCGGTGATGCCGGATTGAACGATACGGCCTGGCAAGATATCGACGAAACGCAAATCGACCCGGCGATTCGCCGCGAGTTGGCCAACAACGGTTTTCGCGTCGGGGTGATCAGCGGAACGCTTCCCGAGCCAATCTCGCGCGTGTTGAATCAAAAAGAGCTGGCCGATCAACCTAAAGCCAAAGATAAAGAGCAGTCGATCGATCTTCTGGCAGAGCCGACGGTGCGCGGGCGGTTGCTGCAAGCTCGCCGGGGACGTCGTAATGAAATTCAGGCCTCCGAAGTTTACCCCACGCTGCCGCTCTTGATTGGTGAGGGACGCGAATTAGGGGGCAGCACGTATCACGACGCGCAAGCCATTTACGCACTGACGGTCAATCCGCGGGCAGATCGCACGGCCGAGGTCCAATTGACGCCCGAGCTACACTACGGTTCGCCGCGTCTCCGCTGGACGAGTGGCGAAGAACACATCCTGCGCCAGGCGCCCATGCGTGACCGCCGCGTATTCGACCAGATGCGGATGACGGTCCGGCTAGCGCCAGGCGAAATGCTCGTGCTGATGAGCCTGCCTGATGCCGGTAGCAGGCTGGGGCATTATTTCCATACGGTAGACACGGCCGAGGGATGGCAGCAAAAGCTTATCCTGCTAAGGTTGGCCGAAGTGCCGGCGAGTGATACGTTTGCCGATTCGACAGCCCTTCATTAGGCGGAATCATCTGAAGGGGTTTCCCGGCTAAATCCGACCAAGGTGGTTGGGCTATGTGTCGGTGGTGAACCCTCCCGCAGCGGTCCCAAAAAGGCTAGAATGTGGGTTCGGCGAACAGGTCTGTTTGGGGCTGGCATTCCTGTCTGTCGGGTATTCATCAAGTCATTGGCAGACAAAGAGCATCTGCCCTGCCCCATGTCCTACAGGCTCCCTACGAGGAGGTATTGTCATGCCACTAGTCCCCATGCGATTGCTTTTAGACCACGCCGCCGAAAACGACTACGGGCTGGCCGCCTTCAACGTCAATAACATGGAGCAGATTCAATCGATCATGGAGGCGGCCCGTGAAACGGAGTCCCCCGTGATTGTGCAGGCTTCGCGTGGTGCGCGGTCCTATTCGCAAGACAACTACCTCCGCCACTTGATGCTGGCGGCAGCGGAGCTCTACCCGGAGTTGCCGATTGCCATGCACCAGGACCACGGCAATAGCCCGGCCACCTGCAAGAGCGCGATCGAGAACAATTTCACCTCCGTGATGATGGACGGATCATTGAAGGAAGATGGCAAGACGCCGGCTGACTTTGATTACAACGTCCGTGTGACTAAGGAAGTCGTTGACTTGGCGCATGCCAAGGGTGTCTCAGTCGAAGGGGAACTGGGTTGCTTGGGCTCGCTGGAATCTGGCCACGGTGAGAAGGAAGATGGCCACGGCGCGGAGGGGATCCTCTCACACGATCAGTTGCTGACCGATCCGGACGAGGCCGAGCGGTTCGTCGCTGAGACGGGCGTGGATGCGCTGGCGGTGGCAATTGGCACCAGTCATGGTGCCTACAAATTCACCAGCAAGCCGACGGGCTCGGTGCTGGCCATGGACCGGATCGAGGAGATTCATCGCCGGCTGCCGAATTGCCACATGGTGATGCACGGTTCCAGCAGCGTGCCGCAGGAGTTGCAGGACATCATCAACAAATACGGCGGCAAGCTGAAGCAAACCTGGGGCGTGCCCGTCGAAGAAATTCAACGCGGCATCAAGCACGGCGTTCGCAAGGTGAACGTCGACACGGACAATCGCCTGGCGATCACCGGCGCGATTCGCAAGGTGTTCGCCGAGACGCCGGAGAAGTTCGACCCGCGTGATTATCTAAAGCCGGCCCGCGACGCGATGAAGCAAGTCTGCGTAGCCCGCATGACGGCGTTCGGCCAAGCCGGCTGGGCACGCAAGATCAAGCCGGTGTCGGTCGAAAAATTCCGCAGCTATTACGCGATGGTGTAGTAGCTCCTACGAGTGGCGTGCTGCACCTTTGGTCAAGGAGGACAGGGTGGGATGAACCCCGTCGTTACGACCGTCTTGATGCTAATCGCGTCAAATGTCTTCATGACGTTCGCGTGGTATGGCCATCTTAAAGATTTGCGCAGCAAACCGCTAATGATCGCGGTACTCGTGAGTTGGGGCATCGCGTTTTTCGAATACCTGATCCAGGTACCGGCCAACCGCATTGGCTTCACGCAACTGTCGCTTCCGCAACTGAAGATGTTGCAGGAGGTGATTACGCTTTCAGTCTTCGTGCCGTTCAGTATTCTCTACATGCGGCAGCCAATTCGAATCGACTTCTTATGGGCAGCGCTCTGTCTGTGCGGGGCGGTGTACTTCATGTTTCGCAGCGTGGGTGCGGCGAGTTAGTTCGGCAGAGGATTGGCTACGGCTGCTCCCAGGCGCGTTTTTCCGCCAGCACCAGATCGAGCACTTCGGTCCATGAATGGGCGCGCGGCCCGAGAAGTTGCTCGTTCGTCGAATTCGAGAAGACGATCGTCTTTTGGCCTTCGGAGCGTAGCCGCTCAACATTGGCTGGCGAGTCCTCGATGTACAGATCAGCACCGACGGCCGATTTCTGTTGCATGAAACATAAATCCCAATAGGGGATGTCGTGCCGATCGAGCCATTGAATCGTCTGGCTGACGGCCGCTTGATGGAAATATTTGATGAACAGCCGATGAGTAATAATGCGAATTCGGACACCCTCTTTTGAGAGACGCCGCAACGTCTGCGGCGCGCCGAGCATCGGCGGCAGTTTTAAGAACAAGTCGCGCTGCGTGACGGCGAAGCGATGGAGCGCGTCGTACCCGCCTGGCGATTGAGCGACGCCCCATTCCACCAAGCCCCAAGACACTCGCTCCGGCAGCGTGCTCAATTCGACGCCAAGCCATTCCGCGGCAATCGGGCGCAACCCAGCGTAAAAATCAGCGACCACACCATCGAGATCCACACCAAAAACAAAGGAACGATCTGTCATTGATTTATAGCCGGATGAACTAACCGCGGAGGCACGAATGACACGAAGAATTGCGGAATGCAGATTTCATCCAATCGGAAATATCTTCTTGGTGCATTCCGTGCCTCCGTAGTAAATTTGTTTTCTACTGCTACGATCAACCCAGGAATTTTTGCAAGACGTCGTTCGGCGCAGGGGCGTAAGTGCTGGGTTCCATCGAACAACTCGCCCTGCCTTGGCTAAGCGAGCGCATGGCGCTGGAGTAACCGAATAGGTTGGCCAGGGGCGCTTCGGCATGGAGCACCGTGTTGTTCCCGCGGGATTCGGTTTGGTGAATAATCGCGCGGCGTTGTTGAAGGTCGCTCACCAAATCGCCGACGTGGGCGTCCGGCGTGTTGATTTCGAGCTTCATAATCGGCTCGAGCAGCACGGGCCCGCCAGCACGAAGGGCTAAATCGAAGGCGTGATTGGCGGCCGTGCGAAAGGCGATTTCGCTGAGTCCCGTTTCCGAGACTTCGCCACCGAGGACGGTCGCCTTGAGGCGCATCAACGGAAAGCCGAGAACGCCCCCTCCCTGCCCCGCGGCCTCTAATTCCTCCAGCACGACGGTCAGCATGTCGTTCGGCAGGCCGTGGCTGAGTGTGTTGGTGACGATTACCGATTCCTTCCCTTGAGCGAGTGGCTCCAACCGGATGCGGACCTTGGCCGCATGAAGTACGCCTTGAATCATGCGGCTCGATTCTCCCGTCGCCTCGGCCGCGCGCTCGATCGTCTCGCGGTAACTCACCCGCGGCTTGTGAACCTTCACATTGAGGTGGTAATCGCGCAGCAAGCGGTGTTGGATTACTTCCAGGTGGAGCTCGCCCATGCCACTGATTAGCGTTTGACCAGTCTCCGCACTTTCAGAGGCTCGAAAGGTGGGATCTTGCTTCCGAAGCATGGCGAGCGTCTCGGCCAGTTTCTTACGATCGTCCGTGCTCTCCGGCTCAATTGCCATCGAGATGACCGTTTCGGGGAATTCGATGGAAGCCAGCAGAATAGGCTCACGGGTGTCGCAGAGCGTGTCCCCGGTGATCGAGTCGCGAAGTCCGATCACGCCGACGATGTCGCCCGCCCGCGCGCCCTCGAGTTGCTCGTCTTTCTTGCTGGCGTGGATGCGCCACAATTGGGCGACGTTTTCTTTCTTGTCCCGCGTGGAATTCAGCACGCGGGAGTTCGGCTTGAGTTCGCCCGAGTAAATTCGCACCCAAGACAAATCGCCCGTCTTATACGGCTGGACTTTGAAGACCAATCCGCAGAAGGGCTCGGAGGGATCGGGCTTGCGGATCAGCTTACGATCAGATTCGGTCTCAGCCGATTTGCCTTTGCTCTTATGCTTCGTAGGGTCCACGCCTTCGACCGACGGAACTTCGGCAGGGTTGGGCAGATACGCGGCCACCGCATCGAGGACCGGTTGCACGCCTGCGCCCTGCAAGGCCGCTCCGCAGAGCACCGGCTGAATTTGCAAATGAATTGTCGCGTCTCGCAGTACCTTGTGAATCAACGGCTCGGGAATCGGCTCCTCAGCCAGGGCCAATTCNNTTGCTGTAATCGTACAGCGATTCGAGCATCCGTTCGCGCCAATGGTGTGTGCTTCGTCGATGGCATCGTCCGGAATCTCACCGACGATGATCTGGCGGCCCTCTTTCCCATCTGGAAAGGTCAGCAACTTCATCTGGATCAGGTCAAGGATGCCGCGAAACGGTTTCGGCGTATGGGGCGGTCCTTGACCGAGGGGAATTTGGAGTGCGACTGGTCGGGCGTTGAGCCTCTTGCCAATCTCCTCGAATACCGAATCGAAATCGGCTCCTTCGCGGTCCATCTTGTTGATAAACGCCAATCGCGGCACACGATATTTGTCAGCCTGTCGCCAGACCGTTTCGCTTTGCGCTTCGACCCCTTCGCGAGCGCTAAAGACCACGACACCACCATCCAACACGCGGAGGCTGCGTTCGACCTCGGCCGTGAAATCGACGTGGCCAGGCGTGTCGATCAAGTTGATGACCACGTCCTTCCAGGGAAACTGGACGCAGGCAGAGTAGATCGTGATGCCGCGTTCGGCCTCTTCGGCATCGTCGTCGGTCGTGGTGGTGCCGCGATCCACTTCGCCCGCGCGATGCTTGGAGCCGCTGACGAAGAGCATCCGTTCGGTAACGGTCGTCTTGCCGGCATCGATGTGGGCAATGATGCCGATGTTGCGAATGCGTTCGAGTGGCGTGGTCATGATGCTCTCGGCGCATAAAAAACGCCGCGGGCTTGGAAAAGCCGCGGCGTTTCAATGATTCTCACTACCAAGCGAAATGGGCGAAGGCCTTGTTGGCGTCGGCCATGCGATGAACATTTTCGCGACGGCTGACGGCCGTGCCTTCTTTGTTGTAGGCGGCTACGAATTCGTCAGCCAGCTTTTGTGCCGTCGGACGGCCCTTCTTTTCGCGAATGGCCATCAGAAGCCAGCGAATGGCCAGCGATTGCTGCCTTTGGCGATTGACCTGCATGGGCACTTGGTAAGCCGCGCCACCGACGCGCTTGCTGCGGACTTCAATCGATGGCTTCACATGCTCGACCGCCTGCGTGAAGACTTCGATCGGCTCACGATCCGGAATGCGCTTCTTGACGATATCGAGCGCATCATAAAACACCAATTGGGCGGTGCTTTTCTTGCCGTCGTACATCAAGCAGTTTACGAATTTGGAGGCCAGCAGTGATCCGTAGCGTGGATCAGGTTTAAGTTGCTTGCGACTGGAAGTAATACGACCCATAGGAGAGGAGAGCTATTAGCTATTAGCTGCTAGCCCTTAGCAGGAATATTGTTGACTTGAATGGCTAAAAAGCTAAGTAGCTCCTAGCGAACGACTTTCACTAACCCTTCTTCGCACCGTAGCGGCTGCGGGATTGCTTGCGGCCTTGAACGCCCAGGGTGTCGCGGGCGCCGCGGACCACTTGGTAGCGCACGCCGGGGAGGTCGCGAATACGACCACCGCGGACCAGCACGATGCTGTGTTCTTGCAGTGAATGGCCTTCACCTGGGATGTAAACGGTCACTTCCTTGCCGTTGGAGAGCCGCACGCGGGTGATCTTTCGCAGCGCGGAATTCGGCTTCTTGGGCGTCATGGTGCGCACCAACAAGCAGACGCCACGCTTCTGCGGGCATTTCTCTAAAACGGGCGACTTGCTGAACTTACGCTTCGGCCGCCGACGATGGCGGACGAGCTGGTTGACCGTAGGCATGCAAAGGGCCTTTGCTCAGGACTTTTGGGCGGAACGTGTTGAAACCAATAAGTTTAAGCGATTGGAGGCGGGCGTCAAGGGCATCGGGGCTTTCCTGGAGCACTTAAAACATCTGGAAAAACAGGTGGTTTTCGAGGGATCTCGTCGGCTGTCTTTGTTCAGCGGGGATGTCTGCCAAAATGGTGCAAAATGCCCTGGTTCGTGACACTGTTCGCGCGGTTCAAAAGATTCCCCCATACGCCGCTTATTGACCCGCTACGCTGGCTTGGTTGGCGACCGCACCGGCATCAATGAACACGTCCAACTGCTGGCCAACGAAGAGCCGTTTGCCCCCTGTATCGATCTGGTAGATCACCTGCAACACGCGGGTGTCCACGCGTTCGGTGTTGTCGCCGGTGAGAGATTTCTTGGGCACAACATAAGGCTCCAACCGCACAAATTTTAGCGGATAGAAATCGGTCGGCTGGCCCTTTAGCGTCGCGCGGGCTGGCGCATCGGTGATGAAGCGTGGAATGTCGTATTCGTCGATATCGACGCGGACATGGAGTTGGGTGACGTTGCCAAGCACAACAAGCGCCTGGCCAGCCGGTGCGCCCACGAACTCGCCCGGTCGTACGTTGACTTGTAATACTTCGCAATCCACTTGCGCTCGTACCACTAGCCGCTCAATCTCCGTTTCTGTCTGATGGACTTGGGCCTGCGCGTGATCGACCGCAGCCTGGGCCACGCGTTTGTCATAGTCCCAAGCACCCGCTTTCAACAGGTCGAAGTCAGCTTTCGCGCGATTTAATCGCTCCTGGGCCTGCATCATGAGTTGCTTGCGGTCGTAAATCTCTTCGTCCGAGATCGCGCCCGTGCCACGCAGCTTTTCCGCACGGGCGAGTTGCTGCTGCATGTTCTCCATGTCGGCCTGAGTTTCACGCACGCGGGCTTCAGATTGTGGCAGTTCCTCCGGTCGCGGCATGGCTACGAGACGTTCAAGGGAGGAATTTGCGTCTCCCAGCATCGACCGACGGACTTCCAGTTCGGCCCTCAATTGGCGATCGTCGAGCCGGAACAGCGGGTCACCCGCCTTTACGCGTTGGCCAACTCTTACGAAGACTTCGACGACGATGCCGGGAACGGGTGAACNNGGAACGGGTGAACCGACTGAAATATTCTCCGTTTCCGGCTCAACCATGCCGGCGCCAGCCACGGTGTTCGGAAACGGATTCTGCGCCGGTTGCACTGGCGGGGGCAATTCGGGGATTCGCTGTCCCGTTTGCCCGAGGTAATGGACTGCGAAAGCAATCAATGCGATCGCGACGAGTGGCAGGCCAAATTTAGTGAACATTGTTGTATAACTCTTAATAAATAAGATGCACGCTCATCTGGTGGCCGCAGCAAATGGAACCATGTCCGACTCCATGTGGCGTTCGATTGAGACGATGTGCCCATCGTCCATGCGGGCCATCGTGTCGGCAAATTCGAAAATACGGCTGTCGTGCGTAACGATCACGACGGCCCGATCTCCTTCAACGGCTATGTTTCGCAGGATTTCCAAGATCGTGTGGCCCGTCTTGGCATCCAATGCAGAAGTGGGCTCATCGCAAACTAGCAAATGAGGGTGATGGACGAGCGCCCGAGCAATCGCCACTCGCTGCTGCTGACCGCCGGATAGCTTGCCAGGCAGATTATTCGCGCGGTCTGCCATGCCCATTTTCTCGAGCATAGCTCGGGCCGCTGCCATCGCCTTTCGCTTGGATGATCCTTGAATCACGAGCGGAACCGAAGCATTCTCGGCCGCGGTGAGCGCGGGCAACAAATTGAACTGTTGAAAAACGAAACCCACGTTCTCGCGCCGGAACGCCGTCCTTCGCCAGGAAGACATCCGCGTCAGATCGGCGCCCATCGCCACAACGCTGCCGGTAGTCGGCCGCAAGATGCCAGCCAGCACGGAGAGCAGCGTTGTTTTGCCACAACCGCTGGGGCCCACGAGCATCGTGATCTCCCCCGGATAGATATCCAGGTCGACCCCGCGCAGCGCTTGCACTTGCGCATTGCCGCTGCCGTACGTCTTCACGACGTCGCGACAGGTGATCAGTGGTGTGGAGGTAGACGAACTCATATTGTTAACCTTGGAACACAACTGCCGGCTCGACAACCATCACACGCTGCATGCTCAAGAGACTGGAAAGGATGCTAATGGCCGCGACGGCGACGCCCGTGCCGATGAAGACTTCCATCGGCATGTAAAATGCCAGTTTTGAATCGGGCGAATTGGCCAATGTGCCAAACCAGGCGGCCGCACCGATGCCCAAGCCAAACCCTACAAAACTAACGAGCAGCGTTTGCAACAAGATCATCGAAAGAAGGCTCAGGTTGCCGGCGCCCATCGCTTTGAGCGCGCCGTACTGCTTGATGTTTTCAATCGTAAACAGATAAAACGTCTGGGCCGCAATGGCCGTACCGACGATGAAGCCGAGTGCCACTGTGATGCCAAAGTTGAAAGGAATACCCGTCTTTTCCATGAAATATTTCATCGTGATCCAGGCGAATTGATCGCCGGTGACCGCACGCAGCCCAGTTTGTTTTTCAATGCGACGGCAGACTTCATCTACGCTTACGCCAGCCTCCGCATTAGCCAGTACGAATGACAGTACTTTTCGTTCCGGCGGCACAAAGCCTAAAGCCTGTGTGTAGCGTGTGTAGACGACGGGAAATGTTTGAAACGTGCGGCTCGCCTTGCAGATGCCGACGATCTCCGCTTCATGGTCATTCATCTCAAACCGCTTGCCAATCCGCGGTTCTTCGCCCGGCCACAACTGCTTGTAACCTTCTAGATCCATGATGACGGCGTCAGGTTTGCGCAGGTCCATCAAATTCCCTAGGATCATATTGGGTGGCGCGCCGACGAGGGTGGCGTCATCCAGACCAATTAAGATCGTTTGCTGAAAGTTGCCATCAGCCAATCGCGACCTCGCCAAGCCTTTGTAGAGTCGCACGGCCCACGATACGCCAGGTACGCCGCGCACGCGGTAGACGTCGTTATCCGAAAGGGGCTTCACGTCGTCCACGAATTGAACATTGGGGTCCATGACCCACATGTCCGCACCTTGGATATCCCGAATCTGTCCACATGTCTGCCCCATCAATCCACAAAAGATCGAAGCCTGTTGCGCAATCAACAGCGAGGCAAACGCAATTCCAAGGATGATCCCCAGATATTTTCCGCGGTTGCCCGTGAGCATTTTCAGCGCGATCCAATTCATTGGATTGCTCCTGCGCGAACCGGGTGGGAGCAGTCAATGGCTGCCAGCGAAAAAGCGATGATGTGGTTCGCTAGCTTCTCGACGCCGTAATCCGCGTACTCACTACCGGCCACCAAATTACGCACGACCGGATCGGCGAAGTGATAGAACAGACACTGGCCAACGATGCTGAAGGCGGTGAGGTGCAACTGTTCTAGCGAGGCATCGCCAGGCAATAGCTCGCGCAAAACGCTGACAAGGATTTCGAATTGCGGTCGAATCGACTCCCGAACCACCTCAATACAGGCGGCGTCACCGAGCATCATCTCACGCATTAAGAGCGGCGTATGCCAAGTTTCGCCCGGCCCGGAGCGAACGCGGCGAATGAATGTCCGAATGAAATCGACTAGTTTCTCTTTGGGTGGCGTGTCAGCAGACCACTTCGGCAGAGCGGCCCGTTCCATCCGCCAACGATGAGCTTGCAGTACTGTCTCAACGTACAATCGCTGCTTGTCGCCGAAGTAATAATTGACGGCCGCCACATTCGCCCCAGCTCGCTGACAAATGTCCCGAACCGTGGTTCCGTCGAAGCCCCTTTCGGCGAAAATTTCGCCTGCGGCATCGATGATCCGCAGCCGCGTTGTATCTAAATCATTGCTGGACATAATCTTACGACTCATACAATCGTTTGAAACAATTGTTTCAATCAATTGTATCAGCCACTGGGTGTCCGGCAAGAGGAAAAAGCTTGCAATTGGCCACTGGAGCCTGGAGATTATTCAAAGCGGGCCCCGTTTGAGCCCGCTTTGAATAGATTACTACTCGTCGTCCAGGGGCGAATCGTCTAGCTCTGCGGCACCGCCTAACAAGGCGTCCAGGCTGGTGGGGGCTGCCGTGGGTGGAGCAGCCGTACTGGGC
>CXWJ01013814.1_pt1 | contig 10877 bp, 12 predicted proteins | sample 590841 | NCBI WGS metagenome assembly CXWJ01 (sample SAMEA3498367, study PRJEB10139) | wastewater metagenome | biome: wastewater treatment plant; material: activated sludge | place: Austria | collected 2015-01-21 | reverse complement strand
TTTCGACGGCCGCGGCTTCCACACCCTGATCGGCACGTTCATGGGCGACGGCATGATGGACACGACCTGCGTTTTCTGCGGCCAATGCGTCGGCGTCTGCCCGACCAACGCGCTGAAGCCCAAGCGGCAATATTTGCTGGAGCAGGGGGTTGACCCTGATGATATATCTCGGCAGACGCGGCGGGGTGGGAAGCGGAAGCGGGCGATGGCTGAGGAATGATATGTTGGCGCTATTGTAGGGTAGATAGGAAAACCCATGATTGGCGATCTTCTGGGAAGTGAGACCACCGTTGAGTTGAGTCGTCGTCGGTTTACGGTTACCGATTACATGCGGCTGGCCGAGAGTGGGATATTAGCCGAGGAAGAAAGGGTGGAACTGATTAGAGGTGAGATTGTTGAAACACCTCCGATAAGCATTGCCCACGTATCGATTAAGATGCACCTGGTCGCTCTATTCACGCGGACATTTGCTGATTGGGCGCTGGTAGGCATCAATAATCCTGTACAATTAGATGAATTTAGCCTCCCTCAACCTGACGTTGTTCTGCTACGCTCGAGAGAGAACTATTATAGTGACCGACATCCCGGACCTAACGATGTTATGCTCGTTATCGAAATAGCGGATGCGTCAATTGATTATGACCGTTGGGTGAAAGCCCCACTCTTTGGGTCATCCGGTGTCATGGAGTTTTGGATCATCAACGTGCCGGCTCAGCAGATCGAGGTTTACCGCGATCCACGGCCAAATGGTTACCGGACTGCGACAATTTATGCATCGGCTGAAGAGGTATCACCACTGGCTTTTCCCGATGTGAGCCTTTGTTTAAATACGATCCTTGGAACAAGCACCTGACTTTATCAATGAATTTGCCTAGCGAGGACTTAATGGCAACTTACGTAGCAGTTATTGAACGCGATATCGATACGGGTTATTACGTTGGTTTTGTGCCTAATTTTCCCGGCGCACACACGCAGGCGGAAACACTGGATGAGTTGTATGCTAACCTGCGAGAAGTGATCGAGTTGCTTCTTGAAGATGGCGAACCAACATTCGAAGCCGAGTTTGTCGGCACCCAATTGATTGCCATACCGTAACATGGGGCAGAAAATACCGGTTCTTAAACCACGCGAAGTTATCCAAATACTTCTGAAATTAGGCTTCGTTGAGGTTCGACGCAAAGGGTCGCACGTGCAATTCAGGCATCCCGATGGGCGGGGAACAACCGTCCCCTTTCATGCGGGCCGTGATATTGCCCCAACTCTCTTACGGCAAATAGCCAAAGATATCGACTTAACAATTGAAGAGTTCCTGGCCGAGCGCAAATAAGAAGGAGCACGACCATGATTATCCCCGACCGAATCGTCCGCACCACCTGCCCCTACTGCGGCGTGGGTTGCCAGATGCATCTGAAGGTCAAGGATGAGTTCATCTACGCCGTCGAAGCGCCGTTCGACGCCGCGCCCAACTATGGGATGTTGTGCGTCAAGGGGCGCTTCGGCACGGATTACGTGAAGCATCCTGGTCGGGTGCGCACGCCGCTCATCCGCGTCAACCGGCACGAAGGCCGTAGCGCGCCGCCCGTCTGGCGCGAGGCGTCGTGGGACGAGGCGCTCGACCTGTGCGCCGACGAGCTGGTGCGCGTCACTCGCGAATACGGCAATGACGCTATCGCCAGCTTCGCCAGCGCCAAAGCCACCAACGAGGACAACTACGTCTTCCAGAAGTTCATCCGCTCCCTCATGGGCACCAACAACATCGACCATTGCGCCCGGCTGTGCCACGCCGGGTCCGTCACCGGGCTGCAACTGTCCATCGGCAGCAGCGCCATGTCCAACTCCATCGCCGAGATGGAGAATCTGGAGGCGTTCATCGTCACCGGCAGCAATACGACCGAGACCCACCCCGTCATCTCCAACTTCCTGAAGCGCGCCGTGCGCCAGAACGGGGCCAGGCTCATCGTCATCGATCCGCGGCGCATCGACATGACCAACTTCGCTACCTTGTGGCTGCGCCAGAACCCCGGCAGCGACGTGGCCGTCTTCCAGGCCATGGCCCATACCATTATCAAGGAAGAACTGTACGACCCCGACTTCATCGCCGAGCGCACCGAGGGCTTCAACGAATATCTGGAGACGCTGGAATCGTTCACGCCGGAGTGGGCCGAGGAAGTCAGCGGTGTGCCGGCCGAATCCATCCGGGAGGCGGCCCGCATTTATGCCAACGCCGGGCGGGCGGCCATCTACTGGGGCATGGGGATCAGCCAGAGCACCCACGGCACGGATAACACCCTGTCGCTGGTCAATCTGGCCCTGATGTGCGGCCACGTGGGTCGGGCGGGCACGGGCCTCAATCCCTTGCGCGGCCAGAACAACGTCCAGGGCTGCTCCGACAGCGGCGGCCTGCCCAACGTCTACACCGCCTACCAGCGCGTGGACGACCCCGCCGTGCGCGACCTGTTCCAGACGACCTGGGGCGTGCCCCTCAGCCCATCGCCCGGCCTGACGGCGACCGAGATGTGCGACGCCTGCTACACCGAGGAAGTGCGGGCCATGTTCGTGCTGGGCGAGAACCCCATGATGAGCGAGCCGAACCAGACCCACGCCCGCCACGCGCTGGAGAAGCTGCAATTTCTCGTCTGCCAGGACATCTTCATCAACGAGACGGGCGAGATGGCCGACGTGATCCTGCCCGCCACCAGCTTTGCCGAGAAAGACGGCACCTTCACCAACACCGACCGGCGCGTGCAGCGTTGCCGGGCGGCCGTGCCGCCGGTGGGCAACTCACGGGCCGATTGGGACATCCTGTCCGACCTCGGCCGGCGGGTGGAGGCGCGGCTGGGCATCAAGCTGNNGACGCCCGACTTCCGGGGCATCGACTACGCCCGGCTGGAGCGCGAGGGCGGCGTCCATTGGCCCTGCCCCAGCTTCGACCATCCCGGCACGCCGTTCCTCTTCGCCGAGGAGTTCCCGCGCGGCCGGGGCAAGTTCTGGGCAGTGGATTATGGCACGGAGTCGGAGCAGCCCGACGCCGAATACCCCTATAATCTCAGCACCGGCCGGGTGCTCTACCACTGGAGCGGCAGCACCATGACCGGCCGCTCGCGGCTGGAGGACGTCTATCCCGAAGCGGTGTGCGAGATCAGCCCCGACGACGCGGCGGCGCTGGGCCTGGTCACCGGGGATTGGGTCAACGTCTCCTCGCGGCGCGGCACGATCACCCTGCGCGTGCTGATGACGGGGCGGTCGCCGGCCGGCACGGTCTTCGTGCCCTTCCACTTCGCCGAGGCGGCGGCCAACCTCTTGACGCTGGATCGCATCGACGAGCGGGCCAAGATACCGGATTACAAGAATACGGCGGTCAAGATCGAGAAGACGGCCGCGCCGGTGGGGTTGGATGAGGGGTACTCCGATCACTTGTTTGACCGTGGGGCGATTAAGGATCCGGTGCAGATCCATTAAAAACACGACTTGCAGCGAACGAAACGTACAGTATAATTGACGTTATTCTGTACATTCTGTTTTCTATTAAGCGAGGTGATCATGTTGAAGGTGGATGTAGAACGCATTGTGTCTGTTACGGATGCTCGCAGCAGGCTAAGCGAACTCGTTGACGAAGCAAGATCAGATGAATTTTGGGTGCTTACCAAAGGTGGCAAGCCTCGCGTCGCCCTGGTCGATGTCGCCTATCTGGATGATTTAATTCGCCGGGCCTGGTTCAATGAGTTGACGGCCCAGACGCAGGGGGCTTTTGATGCTTATTTACGGAAACAAGGGATTGACCCGGATGAAGTGAGCGAGGATGAGATCGAGAGGGTTCTTGCATCTGATTAGCTCCCATCATTCCTGTCATGGCTGCATTACCTCGTGTCGTCCTTGATACGAACGTCTGGATCAGCGGCATATTTTTCGGCCGCGGCGCGCCTGCGAAATTGTTGCAAAGGTGGCGTGATGAGCAATTTGTAGTTGTGATGACTTCCGCTGATCGTAATTTATCCAGGGGCAAAATTCTATCCATTGGCCGAACGAATAACAGCCGTCCCGCTAAGAGCCATTGTTATCGATCAAGGAACTTCTGAACAAAGCACAGTCGGGCAGCTACATGATATAATTCGGCAATGATCTTTTCATCCATCACCATCGGCGAAATCATCCACAATGGCCTCGTCTTCGACTTCAAGAACTGGGATCGGTCTTCCATGAACGAAGATGATCTGCGGACGACGGTGGCGCGCCTTTTTTCATTGTTGGACGAGCGCCGCGTTGACTACGTGCTCGTTGGTGGGGTAGCCCTGCTACAATACGTCGCCGGGCGCAATACGCAAGACATCGACTTGATCATCACGCTATCTTCTTTGCAGCAGCTTCCAGAAATTCGCATCACACAGCGCGATGAGTATTTCGCGCGGGGGGAGTTCGATGGGCTGCAAATCGACATGCTCCTGACCCGCAATCCCCTCTTTGCCCACGTGCAGAAAGCTCACGCCGCGCCGCGTCCCTTCGTCGAAAGCACGATCACAACAGCAACGGTCGAGGGCTTGGTTCTGCTTAAACTTTACGCGCTGCCTTCCCTCTATCGACAGGGCGATTTCGTCAAGGTCGGTATTTATGAGAACGACGTTGCTACTTTATTGCGCGCCTACCAGCCGGACGTTGCTGGAATCCTGACCGAATTAGAATCGTTCGTCGGCGACTCCGATTTGCGTGAAATCCGTGAGATCGTTCGTGAATTGCAGTCGCGCTTCTTGCGCTTTGACTTATGAAAATGATTTTGATAGTCGATCCGCAAGAAGAAGTTAGTTTCGTGTTGCGCCTGGAGGGCCAGGAGTAAGTCGAACACGGCCGCTTCGTCGCCGGCGACACGGCCACCTCAGCCTTGCTGCCCGGCTTCACCATCCCCGTCGCCGACGTCTGGGCCGCCGCCAGGTAGAACACCCAGCCGTCCCTACGCCATACCCCTCAATCCTTCGGCAACTCCCGCGCCGAGGGCCACGGGTTGGGCCTCGGGAATGAACTCCTTGTACTCTCGCTCGCCGACCTGTTGCCGCCACATGGCGTAGTACAGGCCGAGCGCCGCCACCAGTTCGTCGTGCGTGCCACTCTCCACGATGCGCCCCTTCTCCAGGACATAGATGCGGTTGGCGTGGGCAATGGTGCTCAGCCGGTGGGCGATGAGGATGACGATCTTTTGCTGTTCGGCCGAAATCTGCTCGATGACGGCGGTGATCTCCTTTTCCGTGATCGAATCCAGCGCCGAGGTCGCCTCATCAAAAATCAACAACGCGGGATCGCGCAGCAAGGCGCGGGCGATGGAGATGCGCTGGCGCTCGCCGCCGGAGATGCGCATGCCGCCCTCGCCCAGTCGGCTGTCCAGACCATTGGCGCGTTCCAGAATCGGCCGGGCCGCCGCCTTCTCCAGCGCCGCCAGCATCTCCTCATCGGTGGCGTCGGCTTTGACGAACAGCATGTTCTCGCGGATGGTGCCGGAAAACAACTGCGCGTCCTGCGTCACAAAGCCGATCTGCCGCCGCACCTGATTGAAGCGCAGTTCGTTAACCGGCGTTTCGTCGATAAAGATCGTCCCTTCGATCGGCCGGTAGAGGCCAACCAGCAGCTTGACCAGCGTTGACTTGCCCGATCCCGACGGCCCGACGAAGGCGATCGTGTCTCCCAGGTGGGCCTGAAACGAGACGTGGTCGATGGCGTTGGCCGTCGCCGTCCGGTGGCGGAAGACGACGTCCTCGAAGCGCAAGCTTTCGATGGCCCCGATCTGTACCGGCGTCTCCGGTCGGGTCTCAACAGGTCGTTGCATAAGCTCCTCGTATTGCTGCAACGATGCCTCGACTTCGCGGTACATCAGGATGAAGCCGCCCAACGACGACAGCGGGCCGAAGATGGTGTTGATGATGACCTGCAGGGACACCAGTTCGCCGGCCGACAGAACGTTGCGAAAGATGAGCCACAGCAAGATGAACAGAATCGACTGCTTGAGCACGTTCAGGATGGTGCCCTGCAACACCGACAGGGAGCGGACGCGCCGTTCTTTCTCCAACTCCAATTCGAGGATATGCTGCGTAGAGGCGCGCATGCGTTGGGCTTCGGCGCGGCCCAGCCCCAGGCTCTTGATCAGTTCGATGTTGCGCAGGGTCTCGGTCATCGCGCCATACATTCGGCGGGTCTCGACGATAATGCTCTTCTGAATTTCCCGGATGCGCTTGCTCAACTGGCTGTTCAGACCGCCCAGCAAGACAAGGCCAAGCAGGAAGATCGGGATCATCAGCCAGGATTTAGTGATGGCATACCAGATCAAAAACGCCAGCCCAACCAGACTGGAGACCAGCACGTCGGTCACGGTGTTGATGAACCGCTGCACGTCCATCCGGATTTTCTGGAGCATGGCGACCGTCCCGCCGCTGCTGCTGTCCTCGTACTCCTGATAGGACATGCGCAACGTGTGGCGCAGTCCATCATCGAAAATCTGCTTGCCGGCGCTCTGGATAACGAAAGTGGACACGTAGCTCTGGATCATACTCAAGAGGCGCGAAACCAGCGCGATTGCGGTGGCAATCGCCAGCCAGATCAACGCGCCGCGCACGCGCTCCGCCTCGGGCAGGTTGTTGGGATTGAGAACGTATTCGTCGATGATGCGGCCGAGGATGATCGGGTCGTACAGATGGAGGGCGTAGGTGGCGGCCGCCAGCGCCAGCATCAGCGCCACTCGCCAGCGAAACGGTTTAATGTATTGCCGGAGAATATTCATCGTTGATCGCTCCGGTGTTAGCCTGACAAGAGGAGTTCCCCCCGCACCTGGGCCACATCGGCGGCGATCTGCGCCTTCAGTTCCTTCAACCCGCTAAACTTCATCTCCGGCCGGATGCGGCGCACGAACTCCAGCCGCACGTCCTCGCCATAGATGTCGTCGTCAAAGTCGAGGATGTGGGCCTCCACGGTCAGCTTGAGGCCGTCGACCGTCGGCCGCACGCCGACGTTGGTCGCCGCCGCCCACCGCTGCCCCCGCACCCAGATGTAGGTGGCATAGACGCCGTTGCCCGGCAAGAACAACTCGTCCCACACGGCCAGGTTGGCCGTGGGAAAGCCGATGGTCCGGCCGCGCTGGTCGCCCTTCACCACCGGGCCGCGCACGCCGAAGTAGCGGCCCAGGCAGCCCGTGACCTCGGCCATGTCGCCCGCTTCCAGCGCCGCCCGCACTCGCCGGCTGCTCACCATGTCGCCGTTCCACATCACCGGCCCATCAATCGTCTCTACGGTGAAACCTTTCTCCTGGCCCTGTTGACGCAAGAAGGGCACGTCGCCCTCGCGGCGAAAGCCGAGGGCGAAATCGCCGCCCCATAGCTGCTTCATGTCCAGCGCGGCCAGCAGTTGATCGACGAAATCGGCGGCGCGGATGCGGCGCACTTCGTCGTCGAACGGGTGGGTGATGATCAGATCGATGCCCTGCTCGGCCAGCAGGTGGACGCGCTCGTCGAGGGTGGTCAGGTAGAAGCGCGGCGGCAACGTCTGTAGGACGCGGCGCGGATGGGGGAAGAAGGTCAGCGCCGCCGCGCGCCGGCCCGTGGCGTGGGCCTGCTCGGCCATACGCCGCAGCAATGCCTGATGGCCCCGATGCACGCCGTCGAATGAGCCGATGGCGACGTAGGTGGGTTGTTTGTGATCGACTTCGTCTAGGTGGGTGACGCGAACGAAGGATTGAGTCATAGGTTGTTTGCGGGTTGAGGGCCACCACTGATAACGCGGCCAACGGCGGGATTGTAACAGACTTGGGGTGAATGCGTCATATTCCAAATCGTTTCGACCGGCGTTATGCTATAATATCGATCGAGGGCAGACACACTATGGTCGCACCGGTTATCACACGCAAGCGGTTCACAACGCAAGAATATGAACAGATCATTGCCGCCGGCGTTATCGGCGAGGATGATCGCTTGGAGCTATTGGAGGGGGAAATTGTCGAGATGAGTCCAATTGGGCCCAGTCATTCGGGTTGTGTACTAAAGCTGACAGAACAACTTTATAAGCTGCAATCCCCACAGATAATGGTGCGTGTCCAAGATCCTATCCGGCTCGGCAAATTCTCTGTGCCGCAACCAGATATTTCGGTCGTCCATCGACGTTCCGATTACTACACAAAAAGTCATCCGGAACCTGAGGATATACTCCTCTTGATCGAGGTGGCCGAGTCATCTCTGTCTTACGATCGCGAGTTGAAATTGCCGCTTTATGCCCGCGCCGGCATACCCGAGGTTTGGATCGCCAACCCATTAGGACAGGTGATTGAGGTCTACCGTTCCCCAGAGGGGGGCGGTTATCGGGATAAGCGGCAACTACGGCGCGGAGATGTTTTGACTGCGCTCAACATCCCGGAATTGAACCTGACCGTCGATAGCATCCTCAGTTAATCTGGAGTCTCCACCTCGCTGACCATCTTCCTCGCCCGCCACTCGCCCCCCACGGCCGCCACAACTCCCAGAAACCGCCCATCCGCACCAAACGCGGCCACGTCCCCCGTCGGCGCGTCTTCCGGCGCGGGCGGCCGTTGCCCGTACCCCAGGGCGATGGCCTCAGCCTCATTAAACGCCACCCGCGCCAGATGAGCCACGGCCGCCTCGGCCGGCAACACATAGCCGGCGACGTTCTCCTGTGTCAAGGCGTCCAGCGCCACGGCCTCGGCCATAGTAAAGCGGCCGACGCCCGTCCGCCGCAGCGCCGCCACGTGCCCGCCGCAGCCTAGCGCCTGCCCCAGATCGTGGGCCAGCGAGCGGATATACGTGCCCGACGAGACGGCCACGCGCAACGTCAATAGGGGCGGCTCGTAGGCCAGCACATCCAGGGCGTGGATGGTCACCTCACGCTCCGGCAGGTCGAGCGTCTCGCCGCGCCGCGCCGCTTTGTAGAGCGGTTGGCCGTCGCGCTTCACGGCCGAATAGGACGGCACGCGCTGGCGGATGGGCCCGCGGAAGGCGTCGAGCGCGGCGGCGATGTCGGCGGCCGTAGCCGTCACCGGGCTTTCGGCCGTCACCTCGCCCTCGGCGTCATAGGTCGTCGTCGCCTGCCCCAGCCGCACCACCGTCTCGTAGACCTTATCCAGCCCGACGAGATACTCAATGAAGCGCGTCGCCCGGCCCACGCCGACCAGCAACAGGCCACTCGCCAGCGGGTCGAGGGTGCCCGCATGGCCCACGCGGCGCACGCCCAGCAGGCGACGCAGGCGGCCAACCACGTCGTGGGAGGTTGGCCCCAGCGGTTTATCGATGACGAGCAGGCCGGACAGGCTCACGGGGGGTTAGCGCGCGGGCGCGGGGGTTTGGCGGCGGATGGCGTCGCGGCAGGCGGCGACGATCTGCTCCTCGGCGCGGGCCAGCGGGCCGTCGAGCGAGCAGCCGGCGGCCAGCGCGTGACCACCGCCGCCGAAGCGCGTCGCCACCTCGGCCACGTTGTAGGGTGGCCGGGTGCGCATGGTGACGCGCACCGTGCCGTCTTCCATCTCGCTGAGCACCAGACCAATCATGGCCTCGTCCACGTCGGCCAGAAAGTTGACCAGCCCGGAACTGCTGGGGCGGCCGTCGATATCGGCGCTCAGCATCGCCTGGCGCGAGATGCTGGTCCAGAGCAGGCCGTCTTCCAGCGTCATGCCGCCCAGGCCGATGGCCCACATCTTGGCCGTGGCAAACGGGCGCTGGTGCAGGGTACGCAATGAGATGCCGGCGATGTCGGCCCCGGCTTCTACCAGATCGGCCGCGGCGCGCAAGGTGGCCGCCGTCACGTTATTGGTGCGGAAGCCGAGGGTGTCGGTCACGATGCCGGTCAGCAAACTTTCGGCGATGCCGAGCGTCAATTCCACCCCCATTTCGGGCAGGAAGCGGTGCAGGATTTCGGCCGTCGAACTAGCCGCCGGCTCGATAATGTTGAACGCGCCGAAGCCGGTATTGGTGATGTGGTGGTCGATGTTGGCCAGCGTCGGCTTGGGATCGGGCAATTTATCGTAGGCCCAGCCCATGCGCGCCTGGTCGGCGCAATCGACGGCGATCACCAGATCGTAGGGGGTTGTGGTGTTGGAGGCGCGGCGCACGTCGGCGGCCAGCGGCAAATTCAGGAACCTGCGCGGCACGGCATCGTCGCACACCAGCGTCACGCGCTTGCCGAGTTGTTGCAACCCCTGGCCCACGGCCGTCAGCGAGCCGATGGCGTCGCCGTCCGGATCGATGTGGGCGATGACCAACACGCGGTTGGCCTTTTCGATAGCGAACTGGATCACGCGCTCACTCGCCGGCCGCGTCAGCTTGATCGGCCGGGGGCGCGTCATCGGTGGCCGGGGGGATTTCCAGGCTGTCCAGCAGGTCGTTGACTTCCTCGGCATAGCGCAGGCGCGGGTCCCAATGGAAGCGCACGACCGGGGCGGAGCGCAAGTCGAGCCGCTGGGCGATCTGGCCGCGCAGGAAGCCGGTCGCGCTGGCCAGCCCGGCCATGACCTCTTCCTCGCGCTCCTCGTCGCCCAGGGCGTTGACGTAGATGTTGGCGTGCTGCAATTCGCGGTCGATGAGCACCTGGGTGACCGTCACCCCGATCAAACGAGGGTCGCTGACCTCGCGCAGGAAAAGCTCGCTCAGGATGAACTGAATCTGTTCGGCGGTGCGTTCTTGTCTAATCTTGCTCATCGTTAGAGTTCAACCCGCTGGGTCACAAAGAATTCGATAATGTCGCCCGGCAGGAACTCGTTCCAGCCGTCGACGCTGACGCCAAACTCGAAGCCGGCCTTCACCTCGCGCACGTTTTCCTGCAAGTGCTTCAGGCTGCCGACGGGGCCGCTGTGCAGCAGGCGGCTGTTGCGAATGATGCGGGCCTTGGCATTGCGCCGCGCCTCG
>CXWJ01030705.1_pt1 | contig 10880 bp, 10 predicted proteins | sample 590841 | NCBI WGS metagenome assembly CXWJ01 (sample SAMEA3498367, study PRJEB10139) | wastewater metagenome | biome: wastewater treatment plant; material: activated sludge | place: Austria | collected 2015-01-21 | reverse complement strand
CATAGGCAATTCAGTGAGTCGTCGGGCGGACCGTCGCGCGGTGAGCTGCGCGTAAATAGCGATGGCCAGTCGCAGCAGCGGTCGTTGGGTGGGTCTCATAGTTTGGAATTCCTGAGCACAGAGTATAAAAAGGCCGCCGGACCTGAGGGATCCGGCGACCCTAACCGAAGATCGCAGCAGAGGCGCCGTTACGAGCGGCCCGCTTCGATTTTGGTGGGCGTGATCGAGACGCGGTTCCCCTCCGTGAGGACTTGGTTCCTGGGCACGACCTTGCCGTTGACGCGGATCAGGTAGCGATCCGGCTTTGCCTGTCCCATCCGCTGCTCGAACAGTTCCTGGACGGTCGTGCCATGGGGAATGTCGGTATAGTCGGCGAAGCCGCCGCCATCATTATTCACAAACAAAATTTGCATTGAGTGGTTCCTGGGATTGAAGTAATTCGGGAAAACGAGCGCCCTTCGGCGAAGGACGCTGGAATCGTTCGGAAGTGGTGTCAAGGATCAAGGCGTGCTGTTGCACTGGCTGTCTGCTAACGCCTGCAGGAGGCCCCACGGAATGGTCTCGGTCTCGAACTGGATGTCGCAATGACGTTCAAAGAAGTGCCACATGAGTCCGTCTGGCATATAGCGAATCGTTGCCGCATCGATACGGAATACCGGATCCTCCGGCAGCTCCCTAGGCACCTCAACATAAGGCAATTTGGAATCGAACCAGTCGCCCAGCACCAGTTGTTCGCGATTGGCCAACCATAAGACGTACTGCCCGGACTGGTCGGCTTCCTCGATCCGCACTGGCACGGGCGAAGCATCGAAAAACGTCACTGACTAAAGCCTCGTGAGCTGCAACACCTTCGCCAGTCGAGCAGCCCGCTGGCTACTGGGAGCTAGACCGCTAAACTACAGGCCGCATCCAAGAGGCCATGCAGTGCCTGGGAACGACGGGGCAACGCGGCCAGATAACGCCCTTTCCAACTTTCGCTGAAGGCGTTGAACAGTCGCCAGGCCGTCTTGCCTCCGGCCGCGAATTCGGCGAAACGTGGATTGCGCCATTCCGATAAGACGGCTGGCAACTGAGTGACCGGCAGCACGTTTGCATCGACGGCACGGACGACCAAGTCGTGAACCGTCACGTCGTTGAGGGGTGTCTCCTTGTAGGCGCTGATCCGCTCGTCTTGCTGACCACCCATGTCGGTCAACTGGCCGATTGCCGCATGCACGACGCGTGGCAGATCCCGCTCGATAAAACGGGTATGGCGACGTGCAATGGTGACCTCGGCGGAAAACGCCAGGTTGTCGCAAATATGAACGGAGTTCCCCAAGGCGATCGCCGCCGGAAAACTCTTGTCGTGGGAGTTCCGCAGGCCAATGACCAGCGAATAGTCTTCGTGTGCATGGCCCGTTGGTGACTTCCAACAGACCGAAGTAACGCAGGCCCCCTTGCCACATGGCATGAGCCTGGCTGGCGATCTGAAAGCCGTCGCCCAGGAGTGTCGATTCGACCTGTTCGAGTAATCGCTGGTGAGGCACGGGCACCCAGGTCGACGTAGCGGCTGGCGTCGGTGCCGCAGCGATTTGGCCACGGTCGACGTGCCGAGCGCCGCAGTGCAACATTAAGTTCAGCATGATAGAGTCTCCGGGAGAGATTGGAGGGAATGTGGACGGGTGGCAGTCTCGGACGGTCACCGTAGCCGTTCAGGCTGCCCCGATTCACTAGGTAACGCCGGCCAGCTCTGCCCGTCAGAAGCGACGGCCTGATCGTCGGGGAGCAGCTCACGAATCAAGAGCTCGTTGAGCTGGGTTTCGGTATCGTCAACAGTGTGCACTGTCACGAGGGCCCGCCAGGCAAAACCCAAGAGAACAATCACCACAGCCACCAGGCCGCCCGACTGGAGTGCTGGAACGAGGAGCGATTCAGTTCGCCGCTGGCCGGCGAGTCGCTGCCGCTCTTGCTCGACATCATTCCAGGCCGTGTCGAGCCGCTGGCGTTCGGACTGGAAGTCGTGGTGGACGCCAACCAAAGCCTGGCGTGCTGGGGCATCGGCCGCCACCAATCCCTGCGTCCCGCTGGCGACTTCCTTGTTCAATTCGGCCATGGCCGTGTTCTGCTGGGCCTGGCGGTCGGCCGCCTCGCGAGCGACTTGCGTCACCCGGTCGTCACAGCCGGCGATCAGGATCACGACCAGGATCCAAGGGAGGCGGAATTGGGGAATGGTGTTTTTGGTTGTCAGCATGCGACCTCCAATGGGCAAGTAGTTTATGTAAAAGTCGTGTGAGCGATTTGCGGAGTTGCATCTCGCGACAGAGTGCGATCACACACGCGGCGAATGCGGCCGCGAGCACCAGGAACAGGACCATGATCATCGACAACAATCTCCGGTAATAGCTAAGCGTAGCCAGGTCGCCCGGGGTGGGCCGTCACGCCCTCGCTCGCACCACGAGCGCATTCCACAACTGAGCTGACTGTTTCGAGAGCCCGCCACGATTTAATTCCCATAGGAACGTCTTACGGCGGTTCAGTTAAAGAGAGTAGGAAGCCGAATGCTGATCATCCGTTCTGGAAGGGGCATTCCGCTGATAGCATGCTGCTTCCTATCCTTAACATTATGACGCAAAAGTCAGCAGAATTTAGCGGCCTCACGGCATCCGTAACGTCCGTTGAAGCGAACGCAGTCGCGCTTCCTGCGAAACCGTTCCGGCGCATCCGTGCGCCGACCAGGGCGCTCATTGCCGCCCCTGGACCCTGGCTAGCCTTATAGTAACTCCAGTACTCGGCTCCTTAGCAGCATGAATCAGCGGCCCCCATGCGCAGGTCAAGCTGATTCATGCTGCGTTTGCGGAGACGCGCGCTTGTTTTGTAGCCGTCGTCCGTAAGAGCTGTCATCATTCAAGATGAATGGCACGCATCGCCCGGCTACGAACTTGCTAGCCAATCGCTTCGACGATTCGAAGAGACTTTCAAGCCGGGCGATGCGCTTTGACTCGAGTAACGAATCACTCTAGATGCCGACGTGGTAGACGTCTCGACTATAAGGCCTTCGCCGAGTCAAAGCCAGCGTGTAATCGTTTCATATCGTTTTGTGATCACAAGGAGGACGTCGACATGACCGAGAATTCGATGACTGTCTCGCCGTTCGTCGCGTACGTTGGAATCGACTGGGCTGATAAGGCCCACGCAGTTTGTGAGCTGTCGCAGGATGGCAGTCGCATACATGCTTTGGAAGTAGATCAGTCACCGGAAGCAATTGCCGAGTGGCTGAAGCGATTGCGCGCCCTCTGCGACCAAGGGCCCATTGCCATTGGACTCGAACTGTCACGAGGCGGATTGGTGGCTGCGCTGCTTCAGTACGACGGTCTCGTTCTTTTTCCCGTGAATCCGAAGCAGCTCTCCCGCAATCGCGACGCCATGATCCCCAGCGGCGCCAAGAATGATCCAGATGATGCCAAGCTGTTAGCGGAATTCATACGCGATCATCATTCGCGTCTCCGCCCCTGGATCCCGGACGATGGACTGCACATCTCAAAAGAGGCTAAAAGAACTTATGACAGTATGCGGTGCAATCTGGCTGAATTGGGCGGCGCGGTCGATCCCCGAACGATTAATTCTGCGCCGACCTTAACGATCGTTGGCCCTTTGTCCAAAATGCTGTCATCAATTCGATCCATAATCAATCGAGCGGCGAGTGAGCCGATGACGAATGGCTTTTGACGCATCGTCGTTAGAGGCGGGTCCATCGTCACGGCAAAGTCTAGATCGGCGAAGCCCACAATCGAGAGATCCTGCGGGATTCTCAAACCAAGTTGTCCGGCCGCTTTGTAGATGAACATCGCCTCATGATCGGAGGCGGCGAACACGGCCGTCGGCCTGAACGCATCACGGAGGACTTCAATCGCTACTTCCAGGCCATTGTTACCTTGTGCATTGAGCCGCCAGCTTTTCACACTGGCGCCGGCGTGCCGTTTGACGGCTTTCTCAAAAGAACTGCGGCGCTTGACGGCCCAAGTCTGTGACGGCGTTTCGCGGCTTGATAAGCAAGCAATCCGCTTGTGGCCCAACCCAAGCAAATGGTCCGCTACTACAGTTGTCGCCTGCTCTTCGTCAGTTTCCACTGAGTCGGCCACTGTGGAATAGTGATCGATCACGGCCACCGGCACGCGGCGTTCCACGAACTCCGGAAAGTGATGGTAATAAGCCATGCTGAACGGGGGCCACATGATGAGGCCGTCGACGCGGCGATCCAGCAAGCGGTTAATATGCCGCAATCCCTCGACTTCGTCTTTTTCGAAGTGGGGCATTTGCTCAAGGTTGCCCGTCCAAACAGTGATGGGTAAGTAGTCGGACGAAGCCAACATGTCGTGAATTCCAGAAAGCACATTGACCCAGAATGAGTCGAATGGCGGAATCATTACACCGACCGTATAGGTACGGCCTGTCTGCATGCCGTTGACCAGTAGGTTGCGTCGCCAACCGAGTTGACGTGAGGCCTCAAGAACCCGTTGGCAAGTTTCATCGCCAAAGCGAGCGCTGTCGCCCCGGAGTATTCGCGAGGCAGCCGCCAGCGAAACATTGGCCGCCTTGGCCACATCTTTCAGGCGNNGGTTAGGCATATTGGATCGTCAATGAGCGCAAATTGGCCAGGTGGCTAACTAATGAAACTATCGGTTCTTGGTCAATCGAACGATCACAGAGCGGTGGACAATCGAATTAGTCGTTGGTAAACTACTTTACAATTAAACGTTAACCTCATTATGCGTGGACGTCGGGTGTAATTCAATGGTGGCAAATGGGGATCGGCTCTGACGCACTGCATTCTGTATTCTGAGAAAAACAGAAAGCGATTGAATGAAAAGCGACGTGGACTCGGGAAAACGTGCGGAATCAACCACCATTGGGGATAACTCGAATTTGCTCCAATCGAATGGCAGCAGGCGAAAATTGGCCGTGGGATCATCCATTCCATGGCAAGAACGACCTGCCGGTTCGCGCGATGTGGTTTGGCGCCACGCCGGCAATCCAATTATCGGCCGGCATCACATGCCAGGCGTGCAGGGCGTATATAACAGTGCCGTGGTGTCGTATGGAGACGGATTCGTCGGAGTGTTTCGCTTGGAAAAGCGAGATCGGTTTCCGCACTTACATGTAGGTTGGAGCGACGACGGACTGAATTGGCACATAGAACCGAAGCCCGTTCGGTTCGATTCGGGCGATCCATGTCTGGAATCAGACTATGCCTACGATCCGCGCGTCTGCAAAATCGGCGATACGTACTACGTGACCTGGTGTGGCGGTTACAACGGCCCGACGATTAGCGTCGCATCGACGCTTGATTTCGAATCCTTTAAAAGGATGGAAAATGCCTTCTTACCATTCAATCGGAATGGCGTGCTGTTTCCGCGGAAAATAAACGGCAAGTATATGATGCTTAGCCGCCCCAGCGATGACGGCCATACGCCCTTTGGCGACATTTATCTGAGCCAAAGTCCCGACATGTGTCATTGGGGTAGGCACCGGTTGGTCATGCGGCGCGGCGGCGGGGATGTTGGCCAGTGGTGGCAGCGAACAAAAATTGGTGCCGGACCCATTCCAATCGAAACCGACGACGGCTGGCTGATGATCTATCACGGCGTGATGGATACTTGCAACGGTTTCGTTTACAGCATGGGCGCGGCGCTGCTTGATCTTGAAGAACCTTGGCGCGTATTATACCGCGCAAATCAGCACCTCCTAACACCGGAGCAAGACTACGAAGTTTTTGGCCACGTGCCAAATGTTGTGTTTCCGTGCGCGGCGCTACACGATTATGGAACGCGACGACTGGCTATTTACTATGGCGCGGCAGACACTCATTGCTGTGTCGCCTATGCCGACCTGGACGAACTGATCGCATTTGTGAAAGAGAATTCTCAGTTGTTTTAAGTGCGTATAATCGCCCGCCGCTACGAGTTTGTCGACGCTGGGCGTGGGCACGGCCANNGGCGTGGGCACGGCCAGCCCTACTCAAGCTAGTTGCTAATAGATTCACATTGTAGGCAAATGATAAAAAGTAGTTCAGCACGTTTCGGTTGAGTACGCTCGGGCGCACATCGATCTCATCCTACGGCGGTGCACTATGTCCATCAGTTCCGTGGACGTTGTCATCTTAGTGGCCTATTTTTCGACAACAGTACTTGTCGGCTTATGGGTTTCTAGGCGTGGTTCCAAGGACATGGACTCGTATTTCCTGGGGAGTAAGTCGCTACCCTGGTATCTGCTCGGTATTTCGGACGCCTCTGGTATGTTCGACATTGCCGGAACGATGTTGATGGTCTACTGGATGTTTGCCTACGGACTTAAGAGTATCTGGTTGCCGTTCGGCTGGCCTGTTTTTAATCAGATATTCATGATGATGTTTCTCAGCGCGTGGCTTCGGCGTTCCAACGCACTCACCGGGGCGGAGTGGATTCAGTTCCGGTTTGGTCGCGCCACGGGCGCCAATCTGGCCCATCTGAGCGTTGTCCTTTTCGCTTTGGTCAACACGATTGGTATGTTGGCATACGCGTTTAAGGGCATCGGCAAGTTTGCGGTTACGATGCTGCCCTGGAAATTGCTTGGAGAGACATCGGAAGCCGATTCGCACGGCTTACTTACTAACGAAAGTCTGTACGCAGTGATCATCTTGGGACTGACTTCGCTATACGCGATTAAGGGCGGTATGGTCAGTGTGGTGATCACGGAGGTAATGCAATTTGCGATCTTGACCACTACGTCCCTGATTATCGGCGCAATCGCGATGTATCAGGTTTCGCCGGAGATGATCCAGAATTCGATCCCCACTGGCTGGGCCAATCCGCTGTTTGGCTGGAGATTAGGACTCGATTGGACTGGCATTCTCGATAAGGTCAACGATTCAATTCGCTACGATGGGAATGAGTGGTTCGGCATAATCTTTGGGCTGATGTTCTTCAAGGGCATCCTGGCTAGCCTGGCCGGGCCGGCACCGAATTACGACATGCAACGCGTGCTGGCGGCGCGGAACCCACGCGAAGCATGCATGATGAATGGGATGGTCAATGTGGTACTCTATTTTCCGCGCTACATGATGATCACCGGTATTACGATCATGGCGTTGGCGTTTTGCATGACCGACTTACGCCGAACGGATAAGCCCGACTTCGAAACGCTGTTACCGATGGTACTGGGCCGCTATGTGCCAGTGGGAGTTATGGGGCTGCTTTTGGCGGGACTGTTGGCCGCATTCATGTCGAACTTTGCCGCCACTATCAATGCGGCGCCCGCGTACATTGTGAACGACATCTACAAACGATTCATCAATCCGGATGCGACGCAACAAACCCAAGTCTGGATGAGTCGGATCGCATCGCTGGCCGTGCTTGTGGTGGGAATCTTCTTTGGTCTGCTGACCCAAAATATTTACGACGTCATGATGTGGATTGTCGGTGCACTTTACGCCGGATATGTGATGGCCAATGTGTTGAAATGGTACTGGTGGCGCTTTAACGGTTTCGGTTATTTTTGGGGCATGACAGCCGGCCTGATGGGTGCAATGACGATTCCCGAACTGATTAATCGCTTCTTGGGAACGACAGTCAATCCGCTGTACTCAATCCCGTTTTTGATCTTACTATCGCTCGTTGGCTGCTTGGTAGGAACGTATTCGAGCCCGCCGGAAGACGACGAGGTATTGAAACATTTTTACAAGACGACGCGGCCATGGGGTGCGTGGGGGCCGATTCGCGATCAAGTGATGCGCGACGATCGCTCGTTTCAGCCGAACACGGACATGGTCCGCGACTGCATAAATGTTATCGTCGGCATTGTTTGGCAGCTTGGCCTGACTACCCTCCCCATTTTTATCGTCTTGAGATCGTGGGAGTGGGTTGGTGGGATTCTCGCATCACTGATCATCACCAGCATTTTCATCAAGCTTAACTGGTATGACAAACTAGCATCGACAGACGATCGGGTAAGTGCTTCGCAGGTGTGATACAAGAATCGGACTGTTGCAGAATACTCGAACAATCTTGAGGCCGCGAATGAAGACTCAAATGGCAACGCGTGTCATCGCTTGGCTAGCGATTATTTCACAGTTCTACATTTCGTCTGGGGCGGCTGAAGAACTGAATAACTTCATTACCCGTCGTGACGATAAACTACTCGACGGCGATCGTGAGTTTCGTTTCATATCGTTCAACATACCCAATTTAATGGTCATTGAGGATGCCTACGAATTCACGCGGCCTAACCCCTGGCGCTGGCCGAATGAGTACGAAATTGAGGACGCGCTGGAATCAGTCCGACAGATAGGGGGTCGGGTCGTACGCACGTACGTTCTCAGTGTGTATCGTGAGGGTTCGGACATGGGCGACTTTGTTCACGTCCGCGGGCCCGGTGAATTTAATCAGGAAGGCTTTCGCGCTCTTGACAAGGTTATCGAAGTCGCCCATCGCAAGGGACTTCGAGTTATCATTCCTTTAGTTGATCATGCCAAATGGTGGGGTGGTATCAGCGAATACGCGGCGTTCAGGGGCAAAACGACCGACGCCTTCTGGAGCGATCCGCAGATTATCGACGACTTTAAGGCAACTATCCGTCACCTCATCACTCGGAAAAACACTTATACGGGCGTCACGTATCGGGATGAGCCTGCGATCTTCGGCTGGGAAACGGGTAACGAGATCATGCCACCGCCAGCATGGACTCGAGAAATTGCAGCCTACATTAAGCAACTCGACAAAAACCATCTAGTAATCGATGGCAAATCGCTTCGCGGCATTCCTACTGAATCGCTCGACGATCCCAATATCGATGTGATTGCCACAAATCACTATCCCTTTGGCGATGACCACGATTTCGCGACTCAAATCCGCGCGGCCCATTCGCTCGTGAAAGGCAAGAAGGCATACATTGTCGGCGAGTTCGGGTTTGTGGAAACTCCCCAAATTGCGAAGGCACTTCAAGCTGTGATCGATAGCGATGCTTCGGGCGCGCTTCTCTGGAGTCTACGGATGCACCGTCGCGAAGGCGGATTCTACTGGCACATGGAAATTGGTACCGGCCGCAATATTTACAAGGCCTATCACTGGCCGGGCTTTGCCTCGGGTGAGGCTTACGACGAACGCGAAGTGATGAGGCTGATGCGCGAGTATGCTTATAAGATTCGTGGACTGGTTCCACCGCCCCTCGAACCACCTACCGCGCCGAAGTTGTTGCCGGTTGAAGAAGCAAGCGCGATTTCTTGGCAAGGATCTGCGGGCGCATCCTCGTACGACCTGTTCCGCTCGGAGAGCGCAGCGGGACCGTGGACTATTGTCGCCAAGAACGTGTCTGATGCGGACGTCCAATATCGCCCCTTGTGGAACGATATCAATGCCGAGCCAGGCAAGACATATTATTATCGTGTCATCGCGCGAAATTCGTCAGGTGACTCGCCACCGTCGAACGTTGTCGGTCCAGTCACCGTCGATCGAAGTACGTTGGTCGATGAGTGTCGCGACCTCTCGGCGATCGAAGTAGTTGAGGGCGACGTCTCCATGGCTGACGAAAACGCACGGCGATTCCAGGAAGACTGTCATCGGCTCGAACTGCGAGCTGGTTCGGCTGTCGTATACCGAGTCCCGGGGCCAATTAGCGATGTTCGCGTGTATTTGTTTGCTCGCGATAATGCGTCGGCGCCCACTCTTTTGAGCTCGCCCGATGGCAAGGACTACACGCCACTTGACGTGAAGCGAAAATCATTCAAAGCGGGAAATACGATTTATGGCTACTTAGAACCGATTCTCCTCGAAGCTAGTAAAGTAGATAAAAGCAACAGGTTTGTTCGCATTGCGACGCCAAAACAAAATGGCGAAAGCCAGCGCGATGGAGAGCATGCGCCTTTGGAGTTGTCACGGGTGGAAATCGACTATGACGAGAAGCACGAATTAGGCTATTAAGTATGTTGAGCAGAGCCGCGAGGAACAAATTCGCTGCCCGGAACTCCTTATAGACAGTTACTGCCCTGACAGTAAATCCCCTGCATGCAAGCCCCTCTTACCCCTCTTGAATTCGCCCAACGTACCCACCGGCTTTATCCACAGCGAGAAGCCGTAGTGGATGGAGAACTGCGCCTCACCTACGCTCAGTTCTTTGATCGTTGCAATCGCTGGTCCGCCGTCCTAAAGCAACTAGGAGTCGCGCCCGGCGACCGCGTTGTCTGCATCGCGCCAAACACTCATAAGCATCTAGAATCTTACTACGCGGTACCCAAGATTGGTGCCGTCATCGTGCCCATCAACTATCGATTGAGTGCCAACGATTTCCGCTACATCATCGAGCACTGTGGCGCGACTGTCGTCTGTGCGGATGGCGAATACGTAGACGCCCTGGAACTGGTGCGGGGTCAGTTGCCAGGGGTAAGGCATTTCGTCGCCTTCGATGGGAGCAAGCCTGGCTGGCTTTCCTACGAGGAGAGCGTTGCAGCCATTTCGCCAGAGTGTGAATTCCCGCCAATCCGGGAAGACGACCTGCTCTCGATCAATTACACCAGCGGCACGACCGCGCGGCCCAAGGGTGTGATGCTGACGCATCGGAACATCTACTTGAACATTCTGGGCCGACTAGTCCACAACCACATGACGTCCGCTGAACGCTTTTTGTGGACACTGCCAATGTTCCACGTTAACGGTTGGGGCTTCGTTTGGACCATCACTGCGGTGGGTGGAACCCATGTCTGCCTGCGTAGACCCGATCCGAATGCGATCTTTGAACTCTTGAGTCACGAAGCCATCACCATGTTCTGTGCGGCTCCTACGGTCCTCATCGGCCTCGCCAGTGCTCCGGAAGAACTCCGCCGGACATCGCCGCGCGGCGTACGCGTGCTCACCGCAGGCTCGCCACCTGCCGCC
>CXWJ01005661.1_pt1 | contig 10881 bp, 9 predicted proteins | sample 590841 | NCBI WGS metagenome assembly CXWJ01 (sample SAMEA3498367, study PRJEB10139) | wastewater metagenome | biome: wastewater treatment plant; material: activated sludge | place: Austria | collected 2015-01-21 | reverse complement strand
CTGCAATCGTCCACTCTGCCATCCCTCCGGACGAAACCGGCCAGGGTACGTCAGGCAAGTATAGCATGGGGGCATTCTCATGTCAAAGCCGGGGTGTAAACGCGGCGACGGCGTCGCACCGTTCCCTCCTAAATATAATATACCAACGACGACTTAATCGCGTGGCGCAGGTTTTCGTCGTTGCTGCGCCCGGCCACGCGGTTGCCGTACTTGACCATCAACGAACGCGGCTGGTCGCGCACCTGATCGGCCGGCACCACCGGATCGAGGATCAGGTAGTCGTCGCCGCCCGGCGTGCGCTTCACGACGATGACCCAATGCTGCTCGACGTTGGAGTTGAACAGGCCGTCATTGGGTTTGGTATCAACTTGCAGCAAGACAATCGTCCCCGCCGCCAGATTGCGGTCGATGCGGTGCAGCGGGTCTTCGCCCGTCCAGACGGTGAAATCGACCGCTGCGTCCTCGAACGAGCGCAAATTATCCCCCTTCTTCAACCCCGGCAGCACCACCGTGGGAGCCGCAAACTGTACATTGGAGCCGATGAAGCCATTCTCGCCCTCCGTCAAAAGACGGTCATTCAACTCGCGTGGGTTGAAGCGCGCGCCGTAAGCCGTCAGGCCCATCGCCATGCAGGTCATCAGGCAACCCCAGGCCTCGATGCGCTGCGCGCCGTGGCCCACCGTGATCGTCTTCCAACTGGCATCGAGCTGCGAATACCAGGCCGTCGGGTCATTGAGCAGCCGGCCCAGCGGCGTGCCCAGATTAGCCGGCGGCTGCCCATCGACCGGCGGCAGGCCCGACGTGGTGACGATCTTGGCCCAGATCGGGTCGCCGAAGAAAGCGCCGCGGTCGTCCTGTAGCCGCCACAGGCTGGAGTAGGGCGTAGTGCGACCGTCGCGGGCCGGTGGGGCAGTCATGGGCACGGACAGGATGATCTCGTCGCCCGGCCGCGCCTCGGGCACGATGTGGGCCGCCACGCCGCGGGCCATTTGCGCGTCCCCCTGCACGAATACCAGCCGGAAGCCGCTGCCCCAATGGCGCGCGCCGGTGTTGCGCACGGCCCACTGCTTGTGGAAATCGGCCCCGGCCACGAACGGCGTGCCGTCGGGCACGGTGTGGTCGCGGACAAAGGTCATGCCCGCCGGGCGCGCGCCGGGGCCGGGCGTGGGCGCGGCCACCACGGTGATCTCGGCGAAGAGGTGGGCGAAGACCTTGCCGTCGGGGTCGCGCAACTGGCGGCGGCTGCGATAGGCGCGGCCGAATTGGGCCGGCGCGGTCAGCGTCAGGGTGATCGTCGTCTCCGCGCCGGGCGGCACGGGCAGCGGCGAGGCCACGGCCGACAGCGCCACGTCGGCCGCCGCGCCCAATGGATCGCTGTTGGCCCCCTCCGGCGCGTAGACCAGCCGGAAGTTGCCGTCCCACGTCGTCGCCCCGCTGTTGCGGAAGCGCCACGTGTTGGTGAACGATGACCCGGCGGGCACGGCGGTGTGGTTAGCCAGTGTCGTGGAAAAAGAGACGAACTCGGCCGCCGAGCGCCCGAGCGCCTCCAGCCCGCCGGCGGCCAGCGCCGCCAGTCCCTCCAGACTCTCCTTGCCGCGACGGCGCATGTGCTCAAAGGCGTCGAACACGTGGGGCTTGGGTTGGCCGTCGGCGGTCAGGATGCCCGCGTTGCGCAGCAGGTCCGTCCAGCCGAACCAGATGAGCACCGGCACGGTATCGGCGAAGTTGTCGGCTACCTCGTCCACCACCTCGCGCAGGTAGACGCCGATGTCGCCATAGTGCTCCGCGCCGATGGGCGTGTCGTTGGCGACGCCGATCTCGGTGATCCACAACGGCTTATCGGGGAAGGCCGAGCGGAAGCGGTTGAGCGAATCGGCCAGCTTGCCGATGGAGCCGTAGTTGAAGAGGATTTTGTTCACGTAGCGGCCGTAGGGATGGACGGCCAGCGCATCGACCGGCAACCGCCCGTCGAGCGCCGACTGTACGGCCCGCGTGTAGGCGATGCCCTTATCGGGGCCGGTGTTCAAGCCGCCGAAGATGACCACCGCGCCGGGGTGGGCGCGGCGAATGGCCGCCTGCGCCCGGTCGAGGACGAGGGCGTAATCGGAGGGCGGGATAGCGATGGCCGAATGGTTGCCTGGGCCGCTGTCCTGCTCGTTGAAGATCTGATAGGCCACGCCGTCGCCGAACTCGGCGCACTGCGCCGCCACCCGGCCGCAGGCCTTGGCGAACGTCTCGGCATATTGCGCCCAGCCGCCATTCTGCCACGGCGCGTTGCCCCATTCGGTATCCTGGTGCAGCACGATCAATGAGCGAATGCCCTCGGCGGCGTAGGTCTGGATCAGCCGCCGGTAGCGCTGCTGGTAGGCCTGTTCGGGGCTGAGCTTCAGCCGCGAAGCCCAATATACCCAGCGCACCCAGCCCAGCCCGGCCATCCTGTCCGCGTCGAGCGGGTGGGCCTCCGGGTTGATGTTCATGCCGAAGGCGACCGTGCCTGTGGTGGCCGGCCCGATTGGCCCGCCCCCCACCACGCCGACGCGCAGCCAGCGCACGCCGCCGAACGCCGCGCCCGTGTCGCTCTGTAGCTGCCACTGGAAAGCGTAGCCGCCATTGTGGGCCGGGGCCACCAGGTCGAACCGCAGCTCGACCGTCTCGCCCGGCTCAACATTCTCCCGGCCCGTCAGTTGGCGCAGGGCATAGACCGGCTTGGCCCCCATCCTATCGCGTGTGGTCTGGGCCGTGTCGGCCGTGGCCGCGTCCACATAGACCACGCGGAAATCGCCGTTCCAGGCCCGCCGGCCGGTGTTGCGCAGCGTCCAGATGCCACTGAATTGCCGGCCGGGCTGCAAATCGTTGAAATCGCCGGCCGTGTTGCGGAAGCCGAGCACGTCATAGCTCAGCGCTTCGGCGGCGGCCACGACCACAGCCCGCAGCCAGCGCAGGGGGCCGAACGGCACGCCATCCGGCCCGACCAGCCGCCAGTTGGTGGCCGCCACGCCCGGCGTATGGGGTACACTGAAGTGTAGCGTCAGCGCCACCGACTCGCCCGGCCGCACCTGCGCCGGCGCGCCGAGTTCGGTGATAGCCAACGATTGCGCCCCCAACGGCGAGCGGGGCAGATCGGCCGTCTGGGGGTGGGCGTCGTCGGAATAGACCAGCCGGTAGCGGTGATCCCAGGTCGTCGGGCCGCTGTTGCGAAACGTCCACGTGGCCCGGAACGACGCGCCGGAAGCGACGCGATCCAGATCGACATCGGCGGCGAAGCCGGCGGACTCGGCCGCGTCTTCGCCGGTCATGGAGGGGGTAACGAGTGGCAGTGAACTATCGGTCATGGGCGCGTTCTCCGATCTAACAGGGGTGGCGTGGCGCGGTCCTGCTCGCGCGTGGGCGATTCTAACCGCCCCTGGCGCGGGCTGTCAATCTTCCAGCCGCAGATCGGCCACTTCCAGCCATTGCTCGCCCGGCAGATCGACGACCCCGGCCCGAAAACGGCCGCGCGGCGTCAGGGCCAGGTATTGGTTATCGAGCCAGCAGACGAAGCCCAGCGGCCCGCGCGGGGCGCTGGGCGTTGCCAGCACGGCGCGGCCATCGACGGCGAACGAGCAGCCGTCCGGCCGCCAGCGCAGTTCGTAGGCGTGCCACTCCCTCATGTCCACGGCCAGGGGCGCGGCGTGGATGCCCAGCCGGGCGCGCACGCCCGGCCACAGACGGCGGCGCAGGGCCGTCACCTGATTGAGAGCCACGACGACCGGCGCGAGCGGCAACAAGGCCAGCGCCGCCGGCGTTCCCGCGTCGAGCGTGGCCGCAAACCAGCCGCGACCCGGCTCGCTCGGCGCGAAGGGCAGATCGCCCGGCGCAGCGGCGAAGAAGAACCACGCCGCCTGGGGCAGCGCCCAGCGGCGGCGCGACGGATCGCCATAGGGCGCGTTCCAGAAGCCGAAGCCGGCCGTGCCCCGCAGCGTTTCGGCCGCGTGGGAGAAGCGCGCCTGCAAGCTCAGCGTCGCCCCCGGCCGCCACCGGAAGCGACCGCCGGGCGCGCCGTAATCGTCGATCTGCGCGTCGGCATAGCCGGTCGCGCCGCCGGGCAGCCGGAAGCGATAGACCGGCCCGACTTCGACCCGGCCGCCGCTCAGTTCCAGCGCCCGCAAGCTGCCCTCGTTCATACGTTGAGCCACTCACTTTGAGCCACGTGCTTTGAGCCACGTCTTGCCTGGGTTATAATACACTGTTTGTCGGCGATGGCCCCGACCGCACCACAAGCGGTGTGGGCTGCCCGGCAACTAGGAGTATCGCCGCAATGGAAATTACCTGGTATGGCATGAGTTGCTTCCGCATCACGGAACGCAAGCAAGCCACAATCGTCACCGACCCCTTCGCCGCCGACATGGGCCTGGGGGAGCTAAAACTGAAGGCCGACGTCGTCACCATCAGCCACGACGCGCCCGGCCACAATCACGCCCCGGCCATCAGCGGCCAGGAGCACGTCCTCAACGGCCCCGGTGAGTATGAGATCGGCGGCGTGTTCATCACCGGCATCGCCACGCCCAGCCGTAACGGCAAATTCAACAACAACATCTTTGTCTTCGATTACAATGGCCTGACCGTGGCTCATCTGGGCGACATCGGCGATGTGCCGTCGCAGAAGCAGATCGAGGATTTGGAACTGGTCAACGTCTTGCTCGTGCCCATCGGCGGCGGCAGCAGCCTCAACGCCGCCCGCGCCGCCGAACTGGTGTCGATGATCGAACCCAACGTCGTCATCCCCATGCACTACCAACTGCCCGGCCTGAAGACGCAGCTCGATCCGCTGGACAAGTTTCTCAAGGAGATGGGCGCCGGCGAGGCAAAGCACGAGGCCGCTTTCAAGGTGCAGGGCATGGATGGCTTGCCCGAAGAGACGGAAGTGATCATCCTGACGAAGCGCGAATAAGCACGGATTAAGAATGGAACGCGGATGACACGGATTAGACGGATGAACGCGGATCAGAAAAGATAAATCCGTTTTAGCCGTGTCCCATCCGTAGCCAATTCTTCAAAAAGGCATGGAGTAAGGGAATGCCGGCAAAAATCATTATGCGCTGGAACGTTCGGCCGGAGATGGAGTCGGAGTATTTCGAGTTTCTGGTGCACGAACTCATCCCGGCCATGAACAAACTCGGCATCAACGACATTCAGGTCTGGTATACGGCCTATGGGGAGTGCGAGCAGAAGATGGCCGAGGGGATCAACGAATCGGCCGACGACCTGTTGCAGGTCATCCGCACCGCCGAGTGGCATAACCTGACGGACAAGTTACAGGGGTTTGTGCTGGATTTCAGCCAGAAGGTGATTCCGGCCACGCGCGGCTTCCAGATTTAGCTGCCGGATGATGTATCGGCCGCCGGTTTGGCGGTGTCGGCCGGAGGGGCGGAAGCGGCCGATTCACCGCCGCTCTCCTTGGCTTCCTTATTCTTCGATTTGCCGCCCTTGCCGTTGGTGCTGCTGGAGCGGTTGTCGGTCACGTAGAAGCCGCTGCCCTTGAAGACGACGCCCACCGAAGTGACCACGCGCCGCACCGGCCCGCCACAGACCACACACTCCGTCAACGGGTCATCGACCATGCGCTGGCGAACCTGAAACTCGTGGTCATTCTCATTACAACGATACGTATAAATGGGCATGTGCTGCAAACCTCGCTGGCGTCCCACTGTTGCGCCAATCCTTTATTGTACCGCCCCACGTGGCCGGCGACAAACTAGCTTGAGTGTACCTCCGGCGCGTTAGTTTTGGGTTAGCGTCCGGCGGGAAAAACGAAACCGCTTGCCGCTCAGGGCGCGGTCGGTCGGCCGTTCGCCATATATCTTCATACGTTCGGCCGGATTAGCATGGCGTCGCCAAACGAGTAGAAGCGGTATCCCTCAGCCACCGCCGCGCGATAGGCAGCCAGCATCGTTTCGCGCCCGGAGAAGGCGGCCACCAGCATCAGCAGGCTGGAGCGCGGCAGGTGGAAGTTGGTGATGAGCATCCCCACCGCCCGAAAGCGATAGCCGGGGTAGATGAACAGGTCGGTTGGCCCCTCGAAAGCGGCCACCGGCTTCCAGGGGCAGATGTTGCTCGTTTCGCCCGCCGCGTCACGGGCGCTGATGGTGCGCAGGCTGCCGCCGATGCCCGCCGAGCGCAGCGCCGCCGTCTCCAGCACGCGGGCCGTCGTCGTGCCCACGGCGATAATGCGCCCGCCGGCCAGATGGGCCTCGTTGATGCGCCGCGCCGCCTCGGCCGACAGGCGCGCCCACTCCGTATGGATATTGTGCTCGGCCACCTCGGCCACGCTGACCGGCTTGAAAGTGTCCAGGCCAACATGGAGGGTCACCGTCTCGAACAATATTCCCCGCTCGCGCAGTTGCAGCAGCAGATCGGGCGTGAAGTGCAGCCCGGCCGTGGGCGCGGCGGCCGAGCCGGGCGGTCGGGCATAGATCGTCTGGTAGCGCTCGGCGTCGGCCAGCGGCGCGTGGATATAAGGCGGCAGCGGAGCATAGCCCAGGGCGTCGATCCACGTCTCAACCGGCGCGCTGAAACGCAATTCGCGCAACGATTCGGCCCCCTCGGCCATGACGGTGGCCGTCACGCTCGACGGCTCGCCGGCGTGATCCAGCAGGGTGATGACCAGGCCCACGCCCACCCGCCGCCCGCCGACCAGCGCCCGCCACGTCGGCGCGTCCACCCGCTCCAGCAACAGGATTTCCACCTGCCCGCCGGTCGGCTTGCGGCCGAAGAGGCGGGCGGGGATGACCCGCGTATCATTGGCGACGAGCACGTCGCCCGGCCGCAGATAGTCGCCCAGGTCGCGGAAGCGCCGGTGGTCGATGCTCCCGGTTGCGCCGTCGAGCACCAGCAGGCGGCCGGCGTCGCGCGGCTCCACCGGCTGCTGGGCGATGAGCGCCGGCGGCAGGTCGTAATCGAAATCGCTAACCTTCATGCCCGGCCGGTTCCGCCGCCCCGCGCTCGGCGGGCCAGGTGCGCCCCAGGTTCAGGCGCATCTTTTCCAGATAAGCCTGCTCCAGATCGATGCCGGTATAATTAGCCAGCTTGAGAATGAAGGCCAACAGATCGGCCAGGTCGTTGCGCAGGTCGGGCCGGTTTATCTCGATGGCCTCTTCCAGCGTCTCGGCCGGGCCGCGGCCGTCGACCAGGCGGCGCTTGCTCTCCGTCCACACCCGCACCAGGTCGGTCGATAGCTCGCCCATCTCTTCCATCAGCAGCAGGTAGTTGAAGAAGAGATCGCCCTCGAAGCCCTTGAGCGAATCCAGTTCGCGGTGGAACTGCTGGAAGGCGGCCAGGCGGCCCTGTTGCAGCGTTTGCAGGCGCGAATCGACCGGACCGGCCGGCTGGGGTACGGCATTGGCGACCCCATCGGCGATCAGGTGGATGATGCGCTCCATGTCGGCCGGGCGCGACAGGTAATCGAGGTCGTTGGTGTCGATGGTCAGCACGGGCATGTCGTTGAGGCGCGACAGCCAGGCGTCGTAGGCGGCCGACACTTCGCGGATGTAGCCGGGGTCCATGTCGCGCTCGAATGGCCGGTCGCGCAGGGCAATGCGCCGCATCAGCACGTCGTGGTCGGCCCGCAGGTAGACGATGAGATCGGGGCGGGGGATCTTCTCGCCCAGCGCGGCGTGGACGCGGCCGTACATCGCCAGTTCGTCGTCCTTCAGATTGAGCCAGGCGAATAGCTCATCCTTGGCGAAGGTGTAATCGGAGATGAGATTGCCGCGCCGCAGCGCCGCCGGCACGGCCTGGTACTGCTGGTGATAGCGGCTGAGCAGAAAGAAAATTTGCGTCTGGAAGGCGTAGCGCTCGCGATCCTGATAGAACTTGGACAGGAACGGGTTGTCCTCGACCACTTCTAGCAGGATGGCGGCGTCGTAGCGCGGTTGCAGCAGGCGGGCCAGCGTCGTCTTGCCGACGCCGATGACGCCTTCGATGGCGATGTACTTATTGGTCATAGGCTTGTGCGATGGTGGGCGAAGTCGGCCCGCAGGATGTCCACTTGAAACGGCTTGTCGGCGTCCATCGCCAGTTCCGGCGGGCCGTCGAGGATGACTTTCACCGGCGCGCCGATGATGCGCCCGGCCACGTGTTCGATGTCGGCGATGGTGACCCGATGGAAAAGGAATTTGATGAGCAAGCGGGGGCCGACCAGGGCGGCAATGCGCCAGGGTTGCTTGCGGGCCTTGGTCAATGAATCGATGAGGGCGCGGTTGTTATCGAGCACCTCCAGCCGGGCGATGACCATATCGCCGCCGGCCGCCTCCACGTCACGGTAGCGCGAATAGGTGCGCCGCGAGTTGGGAAAGCGCGCCTCCAGCCTGGCCCGGCTGACCAGATTGTAATAGACGGCTTTATCCCACGGCCGGCACGCCTCCACGAATTCGTCAACCGTCCGGGGGGTGATGGTGGGGATGTCGGCCGAGCANNCATATTGGCGATCATGCTGCCCGCGTCGGGCAGGGCGGCCACGGGCCGGGCGAAGGTCAGACCGGCAGCGTCCAGCGTCTCGGCGGGGATGCCGACGACGAGAATGTCTTCCACGTGGGGCGAGCCTTGCAGCGCGGCCACGACGCGCTCCAGCATGGTCTGCCCGGCCATGTCGATCAGCGCCTTCGGCCGCCCCTGGGTATAGGCGAAAAGAGGGTCATCCGGGCCAACCGTCCCCCCGGCCAGGATCATGCAGTGCATCCGTTTTACCTCGGCTTGCAGGATAGGCTGAATTGTAGCTACGATGGCGTGAACGGGCGACCAATGGCAACCGGCTTATCAGTTTACTTCGGTAGCAACACCGGCATGTAGACCTCAACAATGCCAAGCAGTCGGTATGCAGCCAGCGCGTCGATGCGCCCCCAGCCGTAAGTGTGGTTGGGCACGCTGGTGAGCGTGTCGCCGCCGCAGCCTTCGTCGGTCGTCCGCCGCAGTGCCGAGCGAATGATGAGTTCTTCGATGGCGCTGACCCGCCCAGCCAGCTCCGGCTCGGCCGAGATCAGCAGCGCCACCAGCCCGGCCACGTGCGGCCCGGCCATGCTCGTGCCGCTCAGAAAGGCGAATTGGCCGCCCGGCGCGCTGGAGTGGATGTGGACGCCGGGGGCCACGATGTCGGGCTTGAGCCGGTTGCTGCCGTCGACCGTTATCGGGCCGCGACTGCTAAAGCCGGCAATGATGTTTTGATCGTCCGTGGCCCCGACGGTAAACGAGGCATCGTAGATAGCCGCCGGCTCGTTGATGGTTTCGCAGTTCGACCCCTTGTTGCCGGCCGAGTGGACGGTGACGATGCCGGCGGCGCGCACGCTCTCCACCACCTGCTGCAACACGTCGGCGGCGACGCAGCCCTCAGTGGCCGGGCAGCCCCAGGAGTTGTTGATGACGTGGGGCGCGCGGGCCGGGTCGCCGTCGGTGAAGGGATCGCCGCCCAGCGGGTAGGGAGCGATGAACCATTCGTAGCATTCACTATAGGTGGCCGGGCTGCCCCAGCTGTCTTCCATGTTGCGGCAGCCGATCCAGCGCGCGCCGGGGGCCATGCCCAGGTCGAGTTGGGCTGTTTGGCCGACCATCGTGCCCATCGTGTGCGTGCCGTGGCCGCTGCTGTCGTCGCATGGTTCGACCAAATCAAATCCGCCGCAATCGTTACCCGGGTCACCCAGCGGCAAATCTTCGTGAATGGCGTCGTGCCAGTTGTAATTGTGGTCGGCGATGCCGTTGTTCCAACCGCGATAGGCGTTACGCAGGGCCGGGTGCTGCCAGTCATAGCCGGTATCCTGGCCGCCGATGACCGCGCCCTGGCCGGTGAACCCGGCGGCCCACACGTCGTCGGCGTTGACGATCTGGATGTTCCATTCGATGAGATTGGTATCGCGCGGCGGTTGGGGGGCGCTGACCGGGGTGGGCAATTTGGCGCGCTGCCACGTATTCGCATAGACGTGGCGCACGTCGTCGCGCCCGGCCAGTTCAGCCAGCAGTTCACGGCCGCCGCGCACCCGGATCATATTCACAACCCAGTAAGCCCGGTAGGTCGCCCCGCGCGCATCCAGCAGGGCGCGGAGCGGGGCCTGGGCGGTGGCGGCGGTGGCGGTCATGGCCTGATAGACGTATTGGCCGCGGGTCGTCTTGTCGGCCAGCCGCTCGGTCCGGCTCAGATCGGCTTGATCGGCCAGCACCACCAGGAACTCGGTCGATGCTCCGTCGGCGGTCTCGGTCAGCAGGACGGGGTCGGTCTTGCCCATCCAGACCTCGGCGGCGCGGGCGGCGGCGGCGGCGCGGGCGATGACCACCACGGCCATGATCAGGAACAGACTCAGCAAAAACAACGAGCGCAGGGTATTGTGTTTCATAGGTTGGTTGCGGCCCGCGGCCGTAGCAGTGGGCGACTATTCGAGCGTGAGCCGATCAAACTGATCGGCCGTCGGCTCCGCTCAACAGAACCAATCTTCGGTCAATCGGGGCGGGGCGGGTCGCAGGCGAATGGCCCCGTTGCCGGCCGTGCGCGGGGGCGGCGGCCGACCGGCCAGAGTGTAGGCCAGTTGTTCGACGGCGGCAAACGCGCGGTGGGGCGAATCGGCCGGGGCGTCGGCGGCCAATACCGTCACGCGGGCTTGCAGTTCGTCCATGCGCGGGTCGGGATGCCGCCACTCATAAGAGAAAGCGGGCGCGTTCAGCGGCCCAAAGAAGCCGGGCACGCTCTCGGCCAGCAGGGCGCTGCCGGGCGGCACGAGCAGCCGGACGGACAACTGCACCGCCGGCACGTTGGCGATCAGCCCTCGCTCGCGAATCCAGGCCAGCATGGCGAGGTAATCATCCAGGCTCGTCCAGGGGGTGAACGGCAGCCAGGTCGGCAGCACCGGCAGTCGCGCTTCG
>CXWJ01000781.1_pt1 | contig 10889 bp, 9 predicted proteins | sample 590841 | NCBI WGS metagenome assembly CXWJ01 (sample SAMEA3498367, study PRJEB10139) | wastewater metagenome | biome: wastewater treatment plant; material: activated sludge | place: Austria | collected 2015-01-21 | reverse complement strand
TTGCATCAGCCATTTATTATTTGATTCCCGGTCTGATCCTCGCCGGCATCTTGCTGTCATTTAAGTTGACGGTGCTGTTCGCGTTCTTCGAAATTATTGTTGTTCTATCCATGCCTTTTGTGGCGCCGAAGTTATTTGCAAGCCCCACCTCGATTGTGGGACCGTTTTCCGCGCTTTGTATCAGCGCTTTGTTGGTTTTAACCTCGATTCGTCACCGTGACCATGTGGAAACGGAGCGGCAAGCATTACTGCGGAAAAATGAAGAGCGCTATCGGTTGATCTCGTCAGTCACATCCGATTATGTGTTTTCCAACATACAAGGTGAAAATGGCGACATCGTGCTCAACTGGGTGGCGGGAGCGTTCGAGCGAATATCGGGCTATACGGTGCAAGAATTCAACGCGCGCGGCGGGTGGGTGGCTACAGTATATCCCGACGATCTTGAGAAGGACGCGCGCGATATGGACAAGCTGCGCAGGGGCGAAACAGTTGTCTCGGAATTGCGGACCATTCATAAGGACGGTTCGATCCGGTGGGTGCGAAATTATGCCCACCCTGTTTGGGATTCACAACACAATAAACTGATCGGTATTTATGGCGCAGTTCAGGANNTGGAGGCTAAGAATGCCGAGCTGGAACAGTTTGCCTATACGGTTTCGCATGATCTGAAAGCGCCGCTCATTACCATCAAAGGCTTTCTTAGTTTTCTATTGGAAGATGCTCGTTCGGGTAATGTGGAGCGGCTGGAAGGCGATATTAATCGGATCGGCAAAGCCACCGATAAGATGCATAAACTGTTGGATGATCTGCTTGAGCTTTCGCGTATTGGTCGGGTGATGAATGATTCGGTTGAAATAGATTTCACCGACTTGGTCCTCGTCGCGCGGGATGTCTTGCATGGGCGCTTTGAAGAACAGCGCGTAAAAGTGATTATGACAGCCGCTTTTCCAAAGGTGTATGGGGATCGTCAGCGTTTGCTGGAAGTTTTGCAAAACCTGTTGGATAATGCCGCAAAATTCATGGGCGAACAACCCCAGCCAATTATTGAAGTGGGGCTGATACATTCGTCGAACGGTAGATTTGCCACATTTTACATTCGCGATAACGGTATTGGCATCGCGCCACAGTACCAGGAGCGCATCTTTGGTTTGTTCAACCGCCTGAACCCCAACATTGAAGGGACAGGTGTGGGGCTCGCGCTTGCCAGGCGTATCGTTGAATTTCACGGAGGCAGGATCTGGGTGGAGAGCGAAGTGGGAGTTGGAACGACGTTTTATTTCACACTCCCACGGGTCGACCAGGCTACTCCGACGGGCGAAGCGGCTTCGTCTTGATGTGAATGTAGACAATGCCGGGTCGGATTGTATCTATTTTCACAAATCAGAGTATAATCTTTGCGTTCGAGGTGACTGGCGCGCTTCTTCGTTTTGTTCGAAGTTCTGGCGTATGAGCGAAAAGTTTTTCATGTGAGAAAACAAGTTGCATTTCGGAGCGGCTGATGATCAAACTCAGTTATAGTACCTTTGGGTTGACCAAGCTTGATTTTTTACGCGCCATTGAAGTAGTGGATAAAGCGGGCTACCCCGGCGTGGAACTCTCGTTCCACCGCGATCAGTTCAACCCGTTCGACATTACAGATGAATATCTCGACGCGATCAAGCGGAAACTTGATTCGCTGGAGGTGACGGCGGCTTGCATGTCCACCGCGTCGCACTTTTTCACGCCTCAGCGGCCGCACGAACCGTCGTTGATGACGCCCGATCTGGCGGGGCGCAAACGCCGCATTGATCTTGTGCGCAGGGGAGTGCATGTCGCCCGCAGGCTGGGCATACCGCTCGTCTCGTTTGGAAGCGGCTTCATCCGTGATGAGCATGTAAGTAACCCTTCGGTTGATCCGCGTGAGTTGCTGGTAGATAGCGTTCATCAATGTCTTAAATCTCTGCGCGACGACGACAATATCACCCTTTTGATCGAGCCAGAACCTGGCATGTACATTGAGACGCTCGAGCAGGGCATGAGCCTCGTAGATGAGATCGGCTCGTCGCGCTTTCAACTGCACCTCGACTTGAATCATAACTACTGTTCCGAGATGAATTACCTTGAAACGTTGGGTAAAGCCGCGCCTCATGCAAAGTTTTTGCACGTGTCCGATTCGCAGGAGGGCTACAACCTGAAATTGGTGAAGATGCGCGATGACCTCAAGATGGATTTGAACTTTGCCAAGTATCTGGTCTATTTCCCTGAAACGGCGGATTATCTGCTGGTTGATCCCGATCATCCGATTTATTTTTACAATGAATCTCCCGGCGCAAAACAAAAAAAGCTTGTCGAATCGATTCTGGGATCGGTGAATGTTAAAACGCCGCCCGCTTTTGTGGATTACAACAGCCTGTACGCCGGGCAGTCTCCTTTTGAAAGTGAAATCTTCGTCTACCTCATCTCGGTTCCCGGCTTGACGTATGACGTGCTTGAGCGTGCCCGCCCGATCATCATTTATTTGCGAAGCGCGAAAGATGCAAAGGGTAAACTTCTGATGGATAAAATGGTTGCCAACACATTGACAGGCATTGTTCACTTTCACGAAATCCCAGGTGAAGGTACGATGGACTTCACCGCGACGTTCAAGACCCTGAAAGAGAATGGTTTCTCCGGCTATGCCTCCGTGGAGTTGTACCATCATGTGGCTTCGTGGGAAAAAGCCCTCGCGGATAGTTACAGGCATTTGTCTCGGTTTGTGTAGTTCGGCAAAAATTATTTTGCCATCTGGAGAATTTCATGATCAACCTCGAACAACTTGGCTGGAAGACAGCCACCATCGGCGAGCTCGACCATCGAAACCTAAAAGCCCCGCACGTCAAATTGCGTTCCGCCAAGCCGGGCGCGGCTGGCGATGTGGTTTATTCGGTGGATTTGCGGATCAACCTGCCGAATTCCACCTTCCTCACATCTACTGAAATGCATTCCTTTGAGCATTTCCTGTTGTGGGGATTCCAAAAGTACATGCCGCAGAATTTCATCTCCATCGGCTTGATGGGATGCCAGACCGGCTTCTATCTAGTGTTGCTGAATGAGGGACGCTCCGAAGCCGTTATGGATGTGTACGAAAAAATCTTGCGCGATATATTGGTTGCCAGTGAAGTCCCTTATGCCAATATCGAACAGTGCGGCAACTACAAGAATCACAGCCTCGAGATGGCGCAGGCTCTCGCTCGCCGTGTGCTGGCTGGCAAAGTAAACTGGCGGCAGATCGTTTAGAGGTGTCGCGTCACGCATAGTCGGCGATCTGCAACGCCGACTGATTTTGGATATATTGGCAAAGAAAAGAATGAGCACACGCAAAATCACATATCAATACACAATCGAATATGAGGTCGTTAGCACATCGAACCTGTTCCACCCGCAGAACTGGGCATTGCTCTCGGTCGGCAAGATCGAAGATGCGCGTCGCTTTGTGGTGGTGGACGCCAGAGTGGAAAAACATCACGGCGCCGCCATCCGCGCCTACTTTGAGCATCATCATGTGGATGCGCGCTTTGCCGTGTTCCCTGGCGGCGAGGAAAACAAGACACTCGATCACTACCTTGCTCTTGCGCACGAACTTGATCTCTTTCCTATCCATCGCCGCGACGAGCCGATCATTGCCATCGGCGGCGGCGTGTTGACCGATCTTGTGGGATTCGTCGCGGCGAGTCATCGTCGCGGTGTGCCGTATATCAAAGTGCCGACCACATTGATGGGCTATGTGGACGCGTCCATCGGTATTAAGACTGGCTTCAACTTCAACGGCAACAAGAATCGACTCGGCGCGTTCCATGCTCCGCAAACTGTCCTGCTCGACAAAACGCTTCTCAAAACTCTGCCGCGCCGTCACATTCTCAACGGCGTGTGCGAGATCATCAAACTTGCCGTCGTCTGCGACGCCGAATTGTTCAATTTGCTTGAAGCGCATGGCGCGCGCTGCGTGGTGTCGCATTTTCAGGATGGAGAAAGCGACGCCATACTCGACCGTGCCATCACTGGCATGATCAAAGAACTCGAGCCGAATCTCCTCGAGACCGAACTTGCCCGCAAAGTGGATTTCGGTCACACCTTTAGTTACGGACTTGAAACGCGGCACGAGGCGAATCTCCTTCACGGAGAAGCGGTCTTGCTCGACATTCTCCTCTCGGCGTTGATCGCGCGCGGGCGAGGCTTGTTGACGGATGATGAAACGAGACGTATCTTTCGCCTGACGCACGAAATGGGCTTCGCTCTTAGCGCTCCTGTACTTGACCCCAGCCTGCTCTGGTCCTCGTTGATCGAACGCACCTACCATCGTAATGGATTACAACGTGTTCCGATGCCGCGCGGTATCGGCGGTTGTATTTTTCTCAACGATATTCATCAGGCTGAGATCGAATCTGCTGTAAAAATTTTGGAAGAATGGATGACCAAAGAATATGAAATCCTTTGAAAATGTTCATAAACGAGAGATTGATCGGTTCGACAACTTCTCAAATATCTGGTGGGACTTGAAAGGCGAGATGGGCACCCTGCACATCATCAATCCACTGCGAACGAAGTTCATCATGGAGCAACTTCCTGCGAACCCGAAAATTCTCGACGTGGGATGCGGAGGGGGAATCCTCTCTGAGGCGTTGGCGAAGGCTGGGGCGCGGGTAACAGGCTTGGACTTGTCCGAAGCGTCTGTTGAGGTGGCGAAACGCCATGCGCAGAGTCAGAATCTCCAAATCGATTATCGCTACGAAAGCGTCCAGAATGTGGCGGATCAAGAGGCGGGAACGTTCGATGCCGTCGCCTGTATGGAAATGCTCGAGCACGTGCCCGAGCCGGGCAAAGTGGTGGCGGCCTGCGCGAAGGCGCTCAAACCCGGCGGACAGGCATTCTTCTCCACCATCAATCGCACGCCCAAAGCGTTTCTGTTTGCCATCGTCATGGGCGAATATGTTTTGCGTTTGTTGGCGCGCGGCACACATACGTATTCGATGTTGATTCGCCCGAGCGAACTCAAACAGTGGAACCGCGAGTCGGGGCTTGACTTTGTGCGCCTCGCCAGCCTGATGTACAATCCCATCACGCGCGGCTGGAAGGTCGCGCCGAATAAAGAAGACGTGAATTATATGGCGCATTTTATTAAGGATAAAAACGCAAAATAAATTTTGCGATACTCTTTCGGAGATTATCAATGAAACGATTCTTTGCGCTTTCGAGAACGACTCACGGAGTTTTAGACCTTGCCATGCCGGGCTTTGTCGCCTTGTTGTGGTTGGGCGAATTCCCCCCGGTGTTGACGATTGCCCTTTCGATCTTCACCGCCTTTGCGGCTTATACCGCGATCTATGCGCTCAACGACCTCGTTGGCATTGCTGTGGATAAGGAAAAATTCGCAGGCGGAATTAACGCTGGCTATTCGGTGGAGGCTTCAAACCTGCGCTATCCTCTTGCGCAAAACGCCCTCAGCATTCGCAATGGCGCGCTTTGGTTCGCGGGTTGGTTTATCGCCGCGATGATCGGGGCGTATGTCCTCAATCCTTTTATCGTCGTTATTCTCGCCTCCGCCGCGATTCTCGAAGTGTTCTATGTGATACTACTCAAGGTCACGTACCTGCGTACCTTCGTCAGCGGACTCGTCAAATCAAGCGGACCCGTCGCCGCCATCTTTGTGGTTGACCCGAACCCGGATCTCCCGAAAGTATTGCTCGTCTTTGTTTGGATCTTCGTGTGGGAAATCGGGGGGCAGAACATCCCTGCAGATTGGAACGATACAGCGGAAGATAAACGAGTCAACGCCAAAACCATCCCGCTCCAATTTGGAACGCAGACAGCCGGCGTTATCGTCTTGCTTGCCCTCGCTCTTACCGTGACGTTCAGCCTGTTCCTGCCGCGCGTCTCGCCGCTGACCCTTGGCTTGCCCTATCTCGCCGCATCCGCACTCGCCGGCTTGATTCTGCTCCTCAAACCCGGCTTCGATCTCTTCCGTCAACAGGCCGAGGGGCGCATGGCGGCGATGTTATTTGATCGCGCTAGTTTTTACCCCATGGCTCAACTGGCGATCATCACAGCCTTTGTGATCTTCTTGTAAGCCGATTCATTTCACGCCCTTCAAAAAAGCCAGATCGCCGAAAAACGTCAAAAAGTGACCGACGACTTCGGTCTTCAACCCGGGCGCGCCGAAAATTTCTGGAAGTTTCCCGTCAATATTATCGTTGGCTTCCTCGAACCCGTGCAGGAAAGGACCGATCAATTTTCCATACCATGTGTGCGGCTTGCCGAAGTCAATGATGTGCAACTCGCCGCCCGGTTTCAACACGCGGAACACTTCGCTGGCGGTCGTGATTTTCTCTGGCGTCTTCAAGTGGTGAATCATGATGCTCGACATCACGCGGTCAAACGACGCATCGGGGTAAGGGAGTTTGTTGGTGAATCCCACGTCGAATTTTACATGCGCCTTCCGCTGACCGGACTTATACCGAGCCACTTTCAGCATGTCGGGGTCGGCGTCGAGGCCTGTCACTTCCGCGCTGGGCTGCGCCTGCTTCGTCATGATCGCCAATGTCCCTGTGCCGCAGCCGAGGTCTAACACGGTTTGCCCGGGCTGAATATTCGCCTGTTGGATCAACAAGGATTTGTATCGCACATCCCGCACGATAAACTTTTGGATGAAGTCAAAAAACGGCGTGAGGAAGCGATAACTCAATGCGGGGATGTATTCTTCATTGGTGTGAGACATGAATAACTCCAGAATTATTTTGATGGGGGCGAATTGTAACCGATTGCCCAGTCGAGTGTATAATTTTTGAAATTACTCGGCGGTTTTGACCACTTGCGCTTAACCGGCTGTATAACTCACCTACGCAGTAAAGGCTAACGCGGCTGCCGTAATGCGACATTTATGTCGCCCTTGCCCAAGAACCGCCTGAAAAGCGTCTCGTGTTACGGTTATCGCTGCGTAACATGAGTGAATAACTTGAACAGGAGAGAACATTATGAACATCAACTTCGCAATGTGGCGCAAAGCCTCGTGGCAACTCATCAAGATGGATAACAAAAAAGAATGGGACGCGCTTGACGTGGTCTCGAAGTGGCTGATCGCCACACGCTCAGCCGTGACGCTGGTCACCGTCTACTCGTGCGTGATCGCGGGCATCCTCGCCGCGCGCGACGGATATTTCTCGTGGGTTCCGTTCATCATCGTGACCTTCGGATTGTTCATCGCGCATGGCACGAACAACTTGCTCAACGATTACACCGATTTCTCGCGCGGCGTGGACAACGACAACTACTTCCGCACACAGTATGGTGTCCATCCGCTTGTGCAGGGATTTTTCACCAAGGCGCAACAGATCCGCTGGTTTTTGGTCAGCGGCTTTCTTGCAACGCTCGCTGGCGTGTACGTCTTCCTCAGCACGGGTTTCAACACAACGGTGATTGGATTGTTCGTCTTCGGCGCGATCGCCTTGCTTGCATACACCTATCCGTTCAAATATTGGGGACTGGGCGAGTTCACGATCTTCCTCATTTGGGGTCCCATCATCATCGGCGGCGTGTATTACGTGCTCGCTCTGTTCAGCGGAAACGAGATCGTCATGTCCAACGTGTGGAGCGCGGTGCTCGCGGGTGTGCCCTACGGACTCGGTGTCGCTAGCATCAACATCGCCAAGCACATTGACAAGCACGACGACGATAAAGCCAAAGGCGTCGGCACGTTCCCTGTCCGCGTGGGCGAGGCGTTTGCGCGACGCACCGATCAAGTTGCCATCGTCCTCATCTATGTTGTCATCGCGTATCTTGTCTTTGTCTCGCGCTATTTCACCCCCGCCATGCTCATCGTCTTCCTCGCGTCAAAAGACGCCCTCAACGCCATCAAGGTTTTAAATCATTCCAAGCCCGCGCAAGCGCCTGAGCAAGCCCGCGCGTTCTGGCCCGTGTGGTTTTCAGGTTTCGCGTTTCAGCACAACCGTCAATTCGGCGGCTATATTTTGCTCGGCTTGATCATTGACGCGCTTCTCCGCACCTACCTCCCAACCTTCTGGGTCTTCTAATCTCCAGTCTCTAATCTCTATTCTCTAACTTCCAATTCTCTAATCTCTAAAAATGCGGGTTCGGAGTTTGCCAAAACTCCGAACCCGATTTTTCCATCGGGGGTGAACGACGCGTATTGATTATCAATCCAGATGACCAACCCCAAGGGTGGATTCGGACTCGCAGCCGACTCGAACACCTCGACATTATCCACTTCGAGCGACACTCGCTTCTCTTCCCACATCAGGCTGTATCGGTGCCATTCGGTCGGGTCCACGCCTGATGCAGGGGCGGACGGCCGTCCGCCCCTACGCAAATCGATTCCATCTTCTTGAATAATTTTTCCCAATAACCGCCGCGTCGCCTTGCGTGAGAAGGGAAGGGCAAGCCCAGCGAGAATCAAAGACGGATGAAATTTCGGCGAACGAAATGTTTGCGCCATGAATCCATTTGCTACTCCGCGCTGAGCGGAGGGCTGAGCGTTTGTAGCGAAGCCCGTAGACGAAGCATCCTTCGTCTGCGTTCGTCGCAGCTTACGCTCCTCACTCCGCTCAGGACGAGGATCTTCTTTGAACGATAAATAATTTTCTTTTGACGCGCCGAAGAACCAGACTGCATTCGGCAAGGCAGGGAGTCGAAACGGATTCCCTCCGAAGCCAAGCGACATCCCGAATGGATCGTTCCACAAGCCGAAACCCCACGTCCCAGGGATGGAGTCGCTTGAGGCGCGGGCGAGCAGGCTGACACTTGTCCTGAGCGAAGTCGAAGGGCGTCGAGTGAAGCGATGTGGAAAGTGGCGGCGTGGGAGTTTGGCGTAGTCATCCAGTTGCGCGTTGCGGTAGTGATCCGCGTTTCCCGCAGGGATGGAGAGCCGCCAGCCGCGTTCGATCTCATCCACGCGCGCGTTGGGCGTGACGTGCGGAGTTAATTTCGGTTGAGCCATTTGCGCCCCAGTGTGAAGAGACCGATGGCGACCCACACCGCGTTGAGACCTGTGGTGGCGTACGCGCCGAGCGTGAACGTGTAAATGACGAGGAACGCGCCCGCCACGATGTTCATGCCTTGATAGAGAAGCGAATCGCCATCCGCTTTTTTGAGCGAGACCAACGCGTANNGGATCGAACGCGTCGCGCAGACCGTCGCCGATGTAGTTGACGGAGATGATGGTGAGGAAGATGGCTATGCCGGGGAAGATGGCGAGCCATGGATATTTGGTGAAGTGATCTTGCGCGGAATAGATGAGGTTGCCCCAGGAGGGAGTCGGTTGCTGGATGCCGAAGTTGAGGAAGCTCAAGCCTGCCTCTTGGATGATGGCGTAACCGAGTTGCAACGTCGCTTCGACGATGACGACGCCGATCCCGTTGGGGAGGATGTGNNTGAGGATCGTGTCAATTTTCCCGCCGTAGTAGCCAGCCAACGCGCCGACAGGGACTCCGATGAGGAGCGAGATGGCGACCGCGATTCCGCCAACGGCTAACGAGATTCGTCCGCCGTAGAGGATGCGCGTGAGCAGATCGCGCCCAAGCGCATCGGTGCCGAGCAGGTAGGTTGACGAGGGTGGGAGAAATTTTTCGGGAAGGTTCGATTTTTCGGAATCGAACGGCGAAATGAAAGCAAAGATGCACAGAACGATGATGATGCTGATGATGACCATGCCCACGATCGCGCCGCGGTGACGGGTGAAGCGTTTCCAAATGATGGAGGAGAGGTTGGTGGATTGAATCATAAACGCTGTTCCGTCATTGCGAGGAGCCGCGNNGTCATCCACGAGAGGATGCCGATGACGAGGCTGATAGTGAAGACGCTGTTGCGTTGAAAGATGGGAAGGTCCACTTCGCGCAATATCGCCGCGAGAAGGATCAACACGAGGAAAGATGGAAGCGATAAAAATGCGTCGGTGATGCGCATGAGGATCGTGTCAATTTTCCCGCCGTAGTAGCCAGCCAACGCGCCGACAGGGACTCCGATGANNATGATGGAGGAGAGGTTGGTGGATTGAATCATAAACGCTGTTCCGTCATTGCGAGGAGCCGCGTAGTGGCGACGAAGCAATCTCCGTCATCGGGCAGAACGGCAAATAGTGTTGGGGATTGCTTCGTCGAGCCTTCGGCTCTCCTCGCAATGACGGCGCTCTATTACTCATACCTCACCCTCGGGTCGAGATATGCATAGAGAATATCGGCAATTAAATTGCAGAGGATGATGAACGCCGCGCCGATGATGAGAACGGCGAGCAGGAGCGGATAATCGCGATCAACAGCGGATTGGTAGTAGAGGCGTCCCATGCCGGGCCAGGCGAAAATGGATTCGATCAACACCGCGCCGGTGAAGATATACGGCAGGTCGAGCGCGAGCAAGGTGACGATGGGAATCAACGCGTTGCTGAGGGCGTGTTTGAAGATTACGTTGCGTTCGGTCATGCCGCGCGCTCTTGCCGCTTTGAGATAGTTCAGCGGGAGGATTTCGAGCATGCTTGAACGGAGAAAACGCGAGTACCAGGCGATCCAGCCCAACGTTCCGGTGAGAACGGGGAGAACCAGATGGGCGAGTCGGTCGGAGATGGAGAATCCGCCGTCTAGGGAGGAGATGCCTCCAGCGGGTAAAAGGGGTTCTCCTGTCCACGGATTTTTTAACCACGCGTAGAAAATGATGATGAGCAGAAGCCCAAGCCAAAATTCGGGGATGGCTTGACCCGCGAACGAAAATGTTGTGGCGAAAAAATCGAAGAGGGAATATTGTTTGATGGCGGAGTAGATGCCGAGCGGGATGGCGATGATGAGCGCGACCGCCATGGTGATGGACATGAGGTAGATGGTGTTGGGGAGGCGCGACGCGATTTCGTCCAGCGCGGGTTTGCGCGTGCGGTA
>CXWJ01000729.1_pt1 | contig 10890 bp, 5 predicted proteins | sample 590841 | NCBI WGS metagenome assembly CXWJ01 (sample SAMEA3498367, study PRJEB10139) | wastewater metagenome | biome: wastewater treatment plant; material: activated sludge | place: Austria | collected 2015-01-21 | reverse complement strand
TCGGTCGGCCGCGTCACATCAACGAGTGGCCCTGTTCCATCGGCGACCAGCGCCGCCGTCTTCGTGCCGCCGATGTCCAGCCCGACGCGCACGTTCATACCACCCCCAGTTCGCGGTGGAGCAGCAGCGCCGAACAGCCCAGGGTCACGATGTCGGCCAGACGGCCGTCGGCCAGCGACGTGAAGCGCACGGTCGTCGCCTCGGCCATGGCCGGCAGCACCCGCTGGTGCATCTCGGCGATGACGGCATCGAGCAAGAGGCCGCCCAGATCGCTGACCCGCCCGGCCAGGACGATGTGGTGGACGTTATACGCGCCTACCAGATGGGCGACGGCCGCGCCCAGATGCCGCCCGGCGGCCACGGCCACGTCAACGGCGACGGGGTCATGGGCGTTCACGGCCTGGATAAACGCCGGCCAGGTCGGCGCGGCATTGCCGGCCAATAAGGAACCGGCGCGGTCGGCCACGGCGGCGTTCTTCAGGATAGCCCGCACACTGCTGGTCGTCTCCAGACAGCCGCGATTGCCGCAGGTGCACAGATCGCCGGCCGGATCGACGACGACGTGGCCGATTTCGCCCGCGCCGAAGCCGTCGCCATAGAACGGCCGACCGCCGAGGATGACGCCGGCACCGATGCCCCGGCCGATGCGGATGGCGATGAGGTTGGCGCTGGGCGGCGGGTCGCCATAGGTATATTCGGCCAAGGCGGCCATGTGGCTGTCATTGGCGACGTGGACGGGGCGGCCGAAGCGCTCTTCCAGCCGTTCGCGCAGGGACAGATCGACCCAGCCGAGGTTGACTGCCCGCCGGACGATGCCGTGGTGGGGGTCAACCAGGCCGGGCGTGGCGACGCCGAAACCGAGTAGGGGCGTCGCGGCGGGTGTCAACAACGGCTCCACCAGCCGGTAAACGGCGTCGAGCGCCTCGTCGCCGCGCAGGCCGGCGGCGGGCAGGGCGGCGCGGGACAGGATCGTTCCGCACAGGTTCAGGCGTGCGGCGCAGAATTCGTCGCCGCTCAGATCGACGGCGATCAGGTGTCGGCCGTCGTCGTTGATGGCTAACAGGGTAGGGCGCTTGCCCCCGGCCGATGGCCCGGGGCCGATCTCGCTGACGAGGTCGCTGTCCAGCAGGGCGGCAACGATGGCCGAAACCGTCGGCCGGGTCAATCCGGTAGTGCGGGCCACGTCGGCGCGGCTCACCTGTCCGTTGCCGTAGATCGTCTTGAGGACGAGACGGCTATTGTGATCCTTGGATTGCCGGCGGGTGGCCTTTTCCATGTTACCTACGATGCAGCAACACTAAGTTAGTTAAATGAACTTACAAAGTATATCATACACCTTCTGCCGGTTGATTGTCAAGAGGGAACATTCACTCACCCGTCCTAATCTACTCAATCGAATGACCGCCCGGGGCAGAATGGTATAATCCCGGTCGCTGAAAATAATATGCTGACCATCAAACAATGTAGGTTGATTCGATACAAATAATCTTATGCACGACACACGATCGATCTCCCGCGTCGGCGTCTACGTTGACACGGCCAATATGTACCGCAATGGTGGTTTTCGGATGCGCTATGACGTCTTACGCGAGTTTGCCTGCCGCGATGGAGCGGAGCCGGCCCGCCTCAACGCCTACGTCAGCTTCGACGCCGACCGCGCCCGCGCCGACCCGGTCTACGAGCGCAGTACCCAGCGCTTCTACTCGCTGCTGCGCGACTTCGGCTACAAGGTGCAGATCAAGGATGTTCGCTGGTATGAGGACGAGAACGGCAAACGGTATGGCAAGGCCAATGCCGACCTCGATCTGGCGGTGGACATGCTGCTGCAATCGGAAAACCTGGATCGGGTGATGCTGGTGACCGGCGACGGCGACTTCACCCGGGTGGTCAGCGCCGTGCAGAACCGCGGCTGCCGGGTCGAGGTAGTGGCATTGGACAACGCCTCGGCCGATCTGCGCCGCGAGGCCGACCTGTTCATCTCCGGCTTCCTCGTGCCCGAACTGGTGCCGGCCTTCAGCAACGGCGGCCCCCTGGGTGACGAACCGGCCTGGGGTGAGGTCGGTTCGCTGGTGCGCGGCTCGTGCTACTTCCACAAGCTGAACTACGGCTTCATGCGCTTCCTGCGCGTGCCGGGGCCGAAGTTGTGGCTGACCGACACCCAGCACCCGGAGTCGCCCTACGAGACGGCCTACTTCCACGACTCCAATCTGCCCGAGAACGTCGATTCGCAGAACCTGCCCAGCTACAACCACGTCTTCCAGTTCGAGCTGGTCGAATCGCGCCATCCGTCGGGCAAGTTCGAGGCGCGCAATATTGAATTTCTCAGTTGGGTGCCGACGTAATTTTGTTGACACGCCGGGCCACATCTGGTAATATCCTGACTCACGCATGGGGGCGTGGTGTAGCGGTTAACACGTCGGCCTGTCAAGCCGAAGATCGCGGGTTCGATCCCCGTCGCTCCCGTCCAGCCTATGTGGTTGACTACATAGGCATCAAGCCCTTGCCTTTGGCGAGGGCTTTTTCATTTTTCGACGACCCCACATTGTGTGGCCGGCTACAGAGCAGGTTTCGCCTGCTCAATCAGATTCGCCAGCCGGCCAAGGCTGCTGGTCACCACTGGCGGCGGTTCATCCAGAGGTAGCCCGGACCAGTTTCGTGTTGCATCTCTAAAGCGGCTCGCCCTGGCCGATAAAAGAGTCCGCCCCGGCCGAGAGCCGCTTCAAATGACTTGCCAATTTGGACTGTCTGGAGCCACTGGGTAAAAAGCGCAAAACTATCGGGGTGCATAAAAGTAGCGGGGTACAGGCCGATGAAATCTTCATGGGTTTAACCGTGCATCGAGCCCGCCGCGGGATTGGCCTCCACTACCAGGCCGGTTTCGACATCGTTGAGGATTAGCCTATCACTAAGAGCCTCAAAGATGCGCCGGTACGGCCGGTCTTGGTATTCGCTTGGCAAATTTGGCGTTTCATTTCCCTTGAGACCTGGCGGAATTGTATCAAAATTTGACCGCCATAGAACCCCCAAACCCAACCATCCAGACCATGAGGACAACTATTCAACAACCCCCTCCACCTCGATGTTGAATGGAACAATAAGCCCACAACAAGCGTCACACTAAGGCGAACACCTGTAAGGGTTCAACTATCAGGTTATTGGCAAAAATAGTTGAAGGAGATGTGATGATGCGAAAACATAAGTTATTGATAACGACATTCATGCTGCTGGTGGCTATACTTGCCGCCTGCCAACCCGCCGGCGGCCAGCCCGCCGCGGTCGAACCGACGGTCGGCGTGACGCCCGAAGTCCCGGCTACGTCAGACCCCGCCGCGGCCATCATCGCCGCCGCCCGCGCCCATCTGGTCGGCGAGCTGGGTATCGACGATAGCGCCATCGCCGTCGTGTTGGCCGAGCCGGCCGAATTCACCGATTCCTGCCTGGGGCTGGGCGGCCCGGCCGAAAGCTGCCTGCAAGCCATCACCCCCGGCTGGCTGGTGGTGCTGGACGTGGACGGCCAGCCGTATGAACTGCACACGGATGAGACTGGCCAACAGGTGCGCCTGGCTTCGGACATCGGCAGCATACCCGTCGATCCCGAAGCGGCCACGGCCGCAGCCGTCGCTTTCCTGGCGGCTGAACTGGGCATGGCCGAGAGTGAGATCGAAGTTGTCGCGCTGGAAGCGGCCGAGTTCAGCGACTCCTGCCTGGGGTTGGGCGGCCCGGCCGAGAGTTGCCTGCAGGCGATCACTCCCGGCTGGCTGTTCACGCTAGGCGCGGCCGGCCAGGAGTACGAGGTGCGTACCGACGGAACCGGCCAGGTCGTGCGGATGGCCGAAGCGGCAGAGTAGGCGGAACTTCCAGTTCCGCGCGCTGGGCGAACGTGGAGCTGGAAGCTCCACCTACACTTTATAAAGCGTATCCAGATACCGTTCCAGCATATCGCCGACCACGCCGCGCAGCGGCAAGGTGGCGGCCATGCCGTAGACCGGAGCCATGCCGCCCTCGGCCGCCGGATGAGTGCGGACGTGGGCCACGGCCGCAGCCAGATCATCGAGGAACCGCTCGGCCACCCCCGGCTGGGTGTGGCGCAGCGTGACGCACAGGTGGACGCAGGCCGGTTGGTGCAGCCCGTTCAGGCTCCAGCCGCGGTGGGTCATCTCGTCCAGTACGCGGTAGATGTCCACCTCATCCGAGGCGAAGGCGTGGACGAACAGCGAGTGACCCAGGAGGCGCAAGCCGGGAATGGCGGCGATGCCGGCGCGAATGCCGGCCGCCGTTGCTAAGATGTGCCGCGCGGCCTCGCGATACCCCTCGCGCCCCAGGGAGATCATGGCTGCCCAGCAGGCCGCGCTGAGCGCCCCCGGCCGGCTGCCGGCCAGCGTGGGCGAGAAGTACAGCCCGCCCGGCCAATCGGTGGCGGTGAAGTACTGGTAGCGACGCAGTTCGGCCCCGCGATAGAGGATGACCGACGTGCCCTTGGCCGCGTAGCCGTACTTATGCGTGTCGGCCGACAGTGAGGTAACGCCGGGCAACCGGAAGTCGAACGGCGGCACCGGGTAGCCAAGTTCGGCCGCCCAGGGCAACAGGAACCCGCCCAGGCAAGCGTCGGTGTGAAAGCCGACGCCGCGTTCCCGCGCCAGTTCGGACAGTTCGGCGATGGGGTCGCTGACGCCATAGGGAAAGCAAGGGGCCGAGCCGACCACGACGATGGTATTGCGATTGATCGCCGCCCGCGTCGCGGCCACGTCGGCCCGGAAATCGCTGTCCACCGGGATGCACACCGGCTTGATGTTGAAATATTGGGCCGCCTTGTCGAAGGCGGCGTGGGCGGTGACGGGGATGATCATCTCCGGCCGGCTAATGCCCCGCTCGACCCGCGCGCGGTCGCGGTAGGTCTTCATCGCCAGCAGGATGCTCTCCGTGCCGCCGCTGGAAACGACGCCACAAATGGCATCGGGGGTCTGTTCCGCGCCCAGCATGGCGGCGGTCATGGCGACGATCTCGGCCTCATACTTGGCGATGCTCGGCCAGACGTCGGCATGTAGCGGGTTGGTCTGCGAGGTGAGGGCGTAGACCTGATTCAGGAAGTCGACGTGGCCGTCGTCGCCATGATAGACGGCCCCGGAGACGAAGCCGTCGCGCCAGCGGGCCTGTTCCCGGTCGCGCAGTTCACTCATTTCATGCAGGATAGCCGCCCGCTCCAGTCCGGCTTCCGGCAGGTGGGCGTGGCTAACGGTGTCGTCGCGGTACGGCTTCAGCGACGGCTCCAGGCCGGCCATCAGGTCATCGTACTGGGCCTCGATGCGGCGGTTGACGGCGGGAATGGCCCGCGCACCCTTCTCCACCGCGGGTGACACTCGCCGGGTCAGATTGTGTAGGATTGACTTGAATATCATGGTTCAGTACCTTGTTACATTGAACATCGCAATTTGTTCGTAGTCAGGCGCTTCAGCGCCGTCGGATGACAGGAGCCGTCGGACGACATGAATCTTCTATGAAGAACGCAACTAAAGTTGCTTGCTACGAACCTCAGAATATTTGGGTAACAGAGTATTCAGGCTCGATTTAACCGGGCGTAGAGGCCACGGTTTTGCTTGTAGAGCGCCCGATACACGGCGAATAGTTCATCGTACAGGGCACGGTTGGCCGGGTTGGGCGCGTAGGTGGCGGCAATGGGCACGGCGTGGTCGATGTCGGCCAGGGTGGTGTGGCCAATGGCTACGGCAGCGAGCAGGCCCACGCCGCGCACGTTGGTCTGTACCGGGTCGCGCACCTGCCGGATGGTGCGATCCAGCACGTCGGCATGAATCTGGCACCACACGTTGGAATTGGCCCCGCCGCCAACCATGCGGATGTTGTCCAGCCGCCGGCCGGCGAACTTCTCCTGGTAGTAGTGGAGCCAGCGCGTGTTAAAGGCCACGCCCTCGAAGACGGCCCGGATCAGGTGCGCCCGCGTGGCCCGCAGCGAGAGGTTGTGGAAGCCACCGCGTACCAGCGGATCATCGACCGGCGTGCGCTCGCCATGCAGCCAGGGGGTGAAGATGACTTTCTCACTGCCGGGCGGGGTGTCGGCCACCATCCGGTCGAAGATGGGATAGACGTTGGGCGCGCGCGTTTCCCGCGCCAGAGCGTCAGCGACGTAGAGAATGTTGTCGCGTAGATAGGCCAGACAAGCCCCGGCCGTCTCCTGCTCGGCGGCGATAAAGTAGCGGCCGGGGATGGCCGAGGGCAGCGAGGCCATATTATGGAACAGGTCGGTCTTTTTGAAGGGCACGTGGCAGGTGAGCCAGGACGAGGTGCCGATGTAGAGGTGCGGCTCATAGTCGGCCACCGCGCCGGAGCCGACGGCCGCCGAGTGCATGTCGGGCGTGCCCAGGATAACCGGGATGCCCGGCGGCACACCAAGATCACGCGCCGCGTCGGATTGCAGCGGGCCGAGAATATCCACGGCGCGCTGCAACTCCGGCAGCTTGTCTTTGTCAACCGTGGAATAGCGGATCAACTCGTCGCTGTAATGGACGTTGTCGATGTCGCGGTTGTCGGTCAGCCAATGGAGGGTGATCGATTCGTGTGACGCGGCAAACCGGCCGGTCAGGCGCAGGTTGAGATAATCCTTTGGCTCCAGAAATTTATACGTTTGGCGGTAGATGTCCGGCCGTTCGTGCTTGATAAACAGGATGTGGGCGATGGAATCCTTGCCGGAGTGGACGGGGATGCCGCCGGTGAGGCGCAGCCAGGTGATGAGCCGCCGCAGGCCGTAGCCCTGAACCTTGGGAAAGCCGCCGGTGACCCGCCCGACGTGGGCCGCGCCGCGAGCGTCCATCCAGATGACGGCGTTCATCAGGTGGCGGCCGTCGGCGTCCACGGCCACTGTGCCTGACCATTGGCTGGTGCAGCCGATGGCGACGATACGGGCCGGCGCGTCGGGATGCGCGGCCAGCAGCGCCGCCGTGGCCGCGCGGATGGCCGCCCACCAGTCGTCGGGGTCTTGCTCCGCGCCGCCGCCGGGCAGGATGGTTAGCCGCGTGGCCTCGACCCGGCAGTCGAGCACCTCGCCCTGCGGGGTGACCAGGGCGACTTTGGGGCCGGACGTGCCTAAGTCAATTGCCAGAATGAAATCGTCCATGCTACCTCCTCGCGTCGAATAATGGTAACGCATCTCTGGCCGATCCTACAATAAGCGCGGTTTGGGCCGGTCGATCGTCCATCGAACACAGAGGATTTACAGAGATGCACAGAGGTTTGCCGAGAGATTGTTTTCCCTCTATGCTCTCTGTGACTCCTCTGTGCTTCTGTGTCTCTTTCTGCCGTGCCGCCCTGGTTCGTGCCTCAATTCACAATGTTGACATCGGGCTGAAAGAGATCAATACTGAACTGGGTTTCCGGTGGACCTGTTGCGGGCCGGGACTCTTCTTCCTCGCTGACTGAATGACTGCATTGCTGAACAGCTTACTTCTATCGACTATCTGACCATTCGCCTAACGTCATATTTCCCGACAACCCGCGCTGTGGCGCATCGTGATTGGGCCGGCTCTTTGGCTCGGCCAATTGAATTTGTGGTGAGGTGGCTATGACTATCCAGTTCGATGTAGTTCGCCCGGATGATCTGCTGAACTTGCACCTGCGCGGGGTGAATCTGCGGCTAAACAGCGACGACCCCAAGTATCCCATCCTGGAGGTCGAGGAGACCCAGCGACCGGCCTATCTCATCGTCACTTTCCCGCCGCAGACCATTGCCGAGCGGGCCTACTTCGAGGCCCCCATCGTCGTCATCAACCAGGACCCGACCGGCGGTGTGCCGGCCGATACCGACACCAACCCGCCCAATAACCAGCCGCCGGTCAACAGCCCGCCGCTGGACGCGCCTGGTTTCGCCGACAGTGCCCGGCCGGTCGTCGCCATGCTCGGCCGCCCCAGCCGCCTGGTGTTTAAAGTTCCGGCCGGCCACACGATCCCGTACACGGTGGAAGGTGTGCTCGACTGGTCGGCGCTGGAACTGAGCGTCAGCCCCATCGCCGCCATCGGCCGCGAGCCGACCGGCGAGGAGATCGCCGCCGCGCCGGGCATCCAATCGCCACAAGCCACGGAGACAGCCCTGGAAATGCCCTACCGGCTGATCATCTCGCCCACGGCCGAGGTGGCCTGGAATCACCGCCCGGCGGCCTTCACCCACCACGGCCGGACGGAGATGTGGCACACGCGGATGCAGTTGCGCGCCGTGGATGAGAATGGCGAGCCGGTCATCGAAGAACTGACGCGGGTCAACACGGCTCCCCTGCGCGCCATCTGGTCGCCCGACTACAACACCAGCCGCGGCCTGGACACCACCGCCCAAGACCCGGAATTGCAGCGCACGGCGATGGCCCCCAACGACCGCCACCAGATCGTCATCCTCACCTCGGCCTTCCACGGCTTTCTGGTCAAGAAAAAGATAAGCTTCCCGCTGCTCCAGATGGTTGGGTTCAACGCCATTGGCCCGGCGGCCGGCAACGCCGCCGTCAATCCACAACTAGTCGCCAAACTCCCGTCGGCTTACCTGCCCAAAGGCAGCTACGAGGTCACCGTGCCCTACGTGCCGGAGCCGATTGAGGCCCGGCAGCTCATGCTGTCGCCGTTGGGCGGCTGGCTGAAGTCGCGCGGCCATTGGGACCCGCCCTTCGCCGCCCCGCCGCCCGACTTGCCCTCGCCCGACGATATTTTCGATGACATCTTCGACAACATCGGCGACATCGTCGTGCCCGGTCTGCCACGGCCGCCGCGCCCCCGCGCGCGCATCGCCAACCCGGTGGAGCGTATCGGCTTCCATGACCTCATCCTGCCCGACTTTATGATCAAGCAGGGTTCCGGCCAACTCGACCTGTCGGAGTGGGTCCACATCGCCACCCAGGGGCGCGACCATTACGTGCGTATCGTCTACGAGGGGGAGTTGTGGCCCTATCGCCATCGGGCGGCGCTGGTGAAGATCACCGAACGCAAATTCAAGGAGGTCGGCGGCATCGTCGGCGCCTACATGATCCAGCGTATGTTCATTGTCGTGCGCGAGCCGGAGAAGCATTACAACGACCGCCGCCTGCCCTATCGTCGGGTGCGTCTGACGACCCTGGTCACGCCCGACATCGCCGAGCCGGAGATCAAGCCCGGCACCGCGCGCTCCTTCTGGGTCGAGGTGATGACCGGGACGGGCGAGGTCTACTTCCCGTTCCACGGCATCGCCGAAGATCACAACGGCCAGGAGTCGGATTTCGCCATCCCCATGATGTTCGTCTCCATCTCCGACCTGCCGGACAACGCGGCCACGGTCGCCAAGTTCTACAACGCCAAGGACATGATCATCGAGCGGCAGGCCAACGTCCCCGGCCAGAAGATCACTTTCGCCCCCAAGAACAAAAACGGCGACACGACCAACGACAACACCGAACTGGTCACCGAGACGATCAACTTCGTCGTCGATCCGGTGGAGATCGCGCCGCGGATGCTCATGGCCGCGGTCAAGATTCCCCAGGTCAAGGAACTCCTCGGCACGGACAAGCCGACCACCATCCGCTATTCGCCCGATTATCTGGCCAACAACTTCGACGGGGCCAACGGCGTCTTCGCCGAGATCGCCAAGCTGGATAACGGCGCGTACAACGACGAAAACCCATTTGCCGGCATTTTGGCCGACACGCTGGGGGCGACGTTCAACTCCAAGCAGGCCGGCGGCATCGCCACGCCCAATATGTCCATCTCGACGTTGACGCGCGAGCTGGGGCCGGTGGCGGGCAAGGCGGCCGACGCCCTCATCGACTCCTTCAAGCCGAGCGATTTCTTTGGCGACGGGCTGGCCTTCCTCTTCGGCACGTTCGACCTGGCCAAGCTCATCCCCAGCGGGCCGCTGGGCCAAAACGCGCCGCAGATGAAGATCACCACCGTCGACATCCCCGGCGGCAAGAAGATCACCGCCTGCCTTAACTGGAACCCGCCGCTGAAAGACGTCGATCTGGTCGTCGCCGAGTTCAAGAAGGATTACAAACAGGCTTCGCTGTTCGAGATCGTCGGCTGCATCGTGAAAGAGCTAAAGCTCGACGGCAGCCTGCTCAACGAGCCGACGTTCGACATGACCGGCAAACTGACCAACTTCCAGGTCATCATCCTGGAATCGGTGACGGTCAACTTCCTCGAATTCGGCTTCGAGAGCCACAGCGGCCAGAAGATGGACGTCACGGTGAAGCTCGACCCGGATAAGCCGCTGGCCTTCGGCGGCGACCTGGAGTTTGTCGAGGAGTTGCGCAACGCCATCCCGCCCGACCTCTTCGGCGACGGGCCGTTTCTCGACATCAGCCCCACGGGCATCACCGCCGGCTTTTCCTTTGCCCTGCCGCCCGTGGCCGTGGGCGTGTTCGCCCTGAAGGACGTCAGCCTGGGCGCGGCCATGACCCTGCCCTTCACCGACGGCAAGCCGGTGTTCGACTTCAACGTCTCCACGCGCGAGAAGCCGTTTCTGTTGTCGGTCAGCATCTTCGGTGGCGGCGGCTTCTTCCGCTTGCAAATCGACACGGCCGGCTTCAAGATGATCGAGGCGGCCTTCGAGTTCGGCATCACCTGCGCCCTCGATCTGGGCGTCGCCAGCGGCGAAGTCCACGTCATGGCCGGCATCTACTTCTCTCTCCAGCGGAAGGATCCCGGCACCGACCTGTCGGCCACCCTCTCCGGCTACCTGCGCATGGGCGGCTCGCTGGAAGTGCTGGGCATCATCAAGGTCTCGGTCGAGTTCAATCTGAGCTTCACCTATGACAGCGACACGGAGAAGGCCTTCGGCCGGGCGACATTGACCGTCGAGGTCGAAGTGCTGTGCTTCAGCGCCTCGGTCGAATTGACCGTTGAACGCGCCTTCGGCGGCGAGAGCGGCGA
>CXWJ01002404.1_pt1 | contig 10898 bp, 9 predicted proteins | sample 590841 | NCBI WGS metagenome assembly CXWJ01 (sample SAMEA3498367, study PRJEB10139) | wastewater metagenome | biome: wastewater treatment plant; material: activated sludge | place: Austria | collected 2015-01-21 | reverse complement strand
AATCATCGTGCGGGATATTATAAACTGGTTTTTTATCCGAACCTGCCTGTCACGTAATCCTCGGTGCGTTTGTCTTTCGGATTCGTGAATATCTTTTGCGTCTCGTTGAACTCGATCACCGTGCCTGAGCGCTCATGGTTGATCATCATCATGGCGGTGCGATCGGAGGCGCGGGCGGCTTGCTGCATGTTGTGGGTGACGATGACGATGGTGTAATTCTTTTTCAACTCTTGCATCAACTCTTCGATCTTGAGCGTGGCGATCGGGTCGAGCGCGGAGGCGGGTTCGTCCATCAAAATGACTTCGGGCTGAACCGCCAGCGCGCGCGCAATGCACAGGCGTTGTTGTTGTCCGCCTGAAAGCGCCAAGCCCGATTGAGTCAGCTTGTCCTTCACTTCGTCCCATAACGCGGCTTGCCGCAAACAGGATTCGACCAACTCCTCCATCCTGCCTTTGTAGCCGTGGATGCGCGCGCCCCAGGCAATATTTTCATAAATGGATTTCGGGAACGGGTTCGGTTTCTGGAAGACCATGCCGATTCTATATCGGACCTCGACTGGGTCCGCCATTGGGTGATACAGATTCTCCCCTTCAAACAAAACCTCGCCCTCGATGCGCGTGCCCGTGGAGAGTTCGTTCATGCGGTTGAAGGCGCGCAGTAATGTGCTTTTGCCGCACCCCGATGGACCGATGATGGCTGTGATCTTGTGCCGTTCGATGGGAATGTTCACACTCGTCACAGCGCGGAAGTCTCCGTAGAAAATTCCCAGGTCTTTGGTTTCGAGTACGAATGGCGATCTTTCTGTGGATGGTTGTGTCATGGTTTAGTTGACCTCTTGCATAAGTGTCTCTTGCTCAGCCACAGAGTCCACAGAGACCTTTGAGAAAGACTCTTTTCTCTGTGTTCTCTGTGGCAGAAATGACTTTCGCAAGAGATTTAATATTTCCTGCTGAAACGATTTCGTAGAATGACCGCCGATGCGTTCAGGCTGAGCAGCATGATCAGCAGAACGAGGATGGTCGCCGCGGCAACACTGCGGAACTCCGCTTGCGGGCGGGCAGTCCATTGATAGATTTGGATCGGTAAGGTTGTAAATTTTGAGAACGGCGACTCGGGGTCAAAACTGATCGCAGTGGACGCGCCAACGACCACCAGCGGAGCGGTCTCGCCGATGGCGCGTGAGATCGCAAGGATCGTGCCTGTCAGGATCCCTGGCATGGCGTTGGGCAACACATGCGACCAGATCGTCTGCCATTTTGTTGCGCCGAGTCCGTAACTCGCTTTGCGCAGGGATTGAGGCACCGCGCGGATCGCCTCCTGGGCGTTGATAATGATGATCGGAAGCACGAGCAGGCCGAGGGTCAGACCTGCGGCGAGCACGGTTCGTCCGTTTGATGTGGTTGAGTCCACCATCCCAAAGAGCTCTCCGCTGGTGAGGGGTTCGAGAGTCCGCACGAAGATGGCAAGCCCAAGGATGCCATAGACGATGGACGGCACGCCCGCGAGATTGTTGATGTTGGTGCGGATCGCGCGGTTGAGCCAGTGATCGGTCGCGTATTCTTCGAGATAGATCGCCGCGCCAACCCCGATCGGAAAAGCGAAGAGGATCGTGAAGAGAATTGTCCACAAAGAACCGAGAATGGCAGTGCGCGCGCCTGTTGTGATGGCTTCGCTCGATTGCGGACGTGTGACAAAATCCACGGTGAGCCATGAAATGAATTTCAGTTCGGCTTCTGGAAACTCTGTCGCGACGATGGATTTGATCTCGGAAGTTTTTGTAAGCGATGTCCATAAATCCCACACTTGCACAACTTCATATCTGACAATGCGCTCATTCACGATCTGAAGCACATCTGCATGCGAACGTTTTTCAAACGATGTTTCGTTATCCAGCTTGTTGAACGCGCCTTTGGATAATTTGGATCGCAACAACTCGACGAGTTGTTCTTTGCTTTGTTGCTCCAATGGAAGACCATCCACCATCAATGTGGCGGGGTCTACTTTGGCTTCTAACGCGGCATACCCAAACGCGCTATTCATAATATTCAGGATCAACGCAATCAACGCGACAATGCCGACAATGGTTGAGGCGCGGAAAACCCAACGCCATACATTGCCTGTGCGATTCCGTCTTTCGATGTTGACGTTATAAGCGGGTTGTCCCCCTCTCTTTGTGGGAGAGGGGCTAGGGGTGAGGGGGGTCATTCGTACACCTCCCTGAAACGCCGCACAATGCGTTGACTGATGATATTGAGAGTGAGGGTGATGACGAACAGCAACAGACCGAGGAAAAAGATGCTGTTGTAATCTATCGAGTCGTATGCCAGATCACCGCCCGAGATGCGGACGATGTGCCCTGTGACCGTCTCCGCGCCTTCGAACGGGTTGAACGTAAAATTCGGACCCGCGCCTGCCGCGACCGCCACGATCATCGTCTCGCCGATGGCGCGCGAGATGCCGATGATAATTGCCGCGGCGATTCCAGACAGTGCGGCTGGTAACACGATCTGAAGCGCTACTTCCAATTTCGTCGCTCCCATGCCATAGGCGGCTTCACGTAACGCGCGCGGAACCGCGCCGAGCGCATCCTCCGTCATGGATGTGATGAGGGGCAGGATCAAAATTCCCATCACCAAACCAGCCGATGCCGTGTTGTAGATCTGCACAACATCACTGCCGAAAATAGTTCGCAGTAACGGCGTCATGAACATCAGCGCAAAGTATCCGTACACGATGGTGGGGATGCCCGCCAGCACCTCCAAGATCGGTTTCAGCGCGCTTCGTGTTTTCGGCGCCGCGTATTCGCTCAAATAGATCGCGACGCCCAACCCGAGAGGAATGGCAATGGACATGGCGATCACGGTCGTCATCAACGTGGAAGTGACCAGGGACCAGATGCCGAATTTTCCGACGTGGGGTTTCCACTCCGCGCTGGTGAGGGATTGCAGAATATTCACTTCTGGCATTTGGAAAAAGAGCAAGGCTTCTTTGCCTAATTCATACACGATGCCGAGGGTCGTGAAGATCGAGAAAAATCCGCACAAGAAAAGCAGACCCTGAACGATCGTTTCGCCTGGGCGCGGTGTGCGGCGCAGATTCAATTTTTTCGTTTTCAATCCATGGATAGCCACGTGTACTCCTGATCGCCAACTACAAACCGATATTCTCCTTCCTTGTTCGGGGGAAGGAGAATATCTATTCGATCAATTCCGACGGTTCCTATTTACTCACTGACCGCCGATTCCCACAGATCGAGATTTTCTTGCGCCTTGCCTTCACTCACGGGGAAGTAACCGACATCGAGAATTTCGTCCGCAACAGTTGTGATATAGAAGTAGATGAACGCGGCGACTTGCGGCTTCTCTTGCATGATCGTTGCGTCTGAGTAGATGAACAACGGGCGCGAGATGGGGTACTCGCCCGATTCGGCGGTTTCAGCGGTAGGAGCAACACCGTCCACAGATAAGGCATTGAGAGTGGAAGCGTTTTCCTGATAGTAGGCATACCCGAAATAGCCGATGGCGTAGGGCGAACCCTGCACGCCTTGCACGAGCACATTGTCATCTTCTGAGAATTGCGTGCCAGCCGATTCAAGGATCGCGGCTTCACCCGCTTCGAGGTCAGCTTTGCCTTCCGCATTCGGGAACGCGGGACCCATCACGGCTTCGACGAAGTAATCGAACGTGCCAGAGTCGGTGCCTGGGCTGAAGCGCAGGATGGGCTCGTTGGGCCACTCAGGGCGCACATCGGACCAATTCATAGCGGTCGAGAAGATCTGCGCGAGTTCGGCTTTGGTCACATCGGTGACAAAATCGTTTTCGGCGCTCACCACCACGGCGAGAGCATCAATACCAACCTGAAATTCAACGACAGTTCTGTCAATGCCTGTGCATGATTCCACTTCGCTATCTTTGATCTTGCGGGAGGCGTTGGCGATGTCGGTTTCGCCAGCCACGCAGAAGCGTTCAATGCCTGCGCCCGAACCGATCGAGTCAATGGTCAGGTTTCCAGCAAAGCCTTCTTCTTCAAAGCGCTGCTTCATGCGCTCGGAAAGCGGGAACACCGTGGACGAACCAGCAGTGATGATGTCACCTGAAACAGCTTCGGGCAAGTACATTGCCATTGGGTCGTCAGCCACCGCTTCCGTCGTGGACGGGATGGTTGGTTCAACTTCAACAACCTGAGTCTGCGCCGAGGGCGCTCCGCAACCTGCCACAAACAAACTCAATGCGAGCAGGGTCATACCGATCAAACGAAAATTTTTGTACATGTTTTTTGTTCTCCTGTTTAGTTTCATGCCCCCATCGTATCAAGCGGGTTTTAAGGACAGAAGAAGAACAAGTTAACGTCTTGTTAAACGTGTAGGGGCAACCCGCCAAGTGAAAGTAAAAAACTTTCATCGTCTTTAGGAGCGCCCATGCATTAGCGTTTGTAGGGCGGGTTTTTTGCAGATTAACAATTAAACCGAGCAACTCTTCCGTTCTATTTTGAACCACGGAGACACTGAGTCACGGAGTTTTTAATTGGTTTTCTCTGTGTCTCCGTGTCTCAGTGGTTTGGTTTATTGCTCGATTAATTTAGAAAAGTGCGAAAGTCGCCGCTACGATATTCTCACACGATTGAATTTGCCATTAAACGGCACAAGAGCCGGGGAGGAGACCCGGCTCTTGTGCGCTGAGGAGAGAATGAAACTATTTCCTGATCGTCGGCTGTCGCTTTGCAACCTCAACCTGCTGGCACAGGTAGGCGCTCCGCTTGCGTAATGTATCTGTGATGAATACTGCAATGAGCAATGATGTTGCGGCAACCAGGAATATTTCCATGCGCAAAGGATAGCACGGAGTCATCACTCTGTGCTTTGCAGAGGGTTTGCGGACGCACAACAATTATGTAATGGTCAAACTAACGGAATCGAAAAGTAAAACGTACTTCCCCGCCCCTCGATGCTCTCTGCCCAAATTTTCCCGCCATGCGCTTCGACGATATGTTTCGCAATAGACAAGCCCAAGCCCGTGCCGCTCCCCGCGCGGGATTTATCGACTCGATAAAAACGTTCGAAGATTCGTTGGACATCCTCCAACGGGATCCCGATCCCCGAATCCCGAACAGCGAATCGGACCTCGCCCATGCCTGCCTCGGCTCCCAAAACGACTTCGCCGCCTGAGCGCGTGAACTTGACCGCGTTGTGGATGAGGTTCACCAGCACTTGTTCGAGTCTCTGCGAATCGATCTTCACCTTGGGCAGATCGTCCGCGCACTCCACGCGCAGACTCAAACCTGCGCGCTCGGCTTGCAGTTGCATCCGTTCGGAGGCGGAGGAAAGCAGATCGGAGGGCGAGGCAGGTCGAAGGTCCAGCACGAGGCGACCTGATTCGATGCGCGAGAGTTCGAGGAGTTCGGTCACCATTTGCGTGAGCGCGTCCACCTCGGTTTGAATCTGATCAATAAATTTGCGCGCGGCGGGAGGGTCATCCAATGCGCCATCTTGGAGGGTTTCGGTCAATGCTTTGAGCGAGGCGAGCGGCGTGCGGAGTTCGTGCGAGAGGTTGCTGATGAAATCGCGTCGCACGGTTTCGAGGCGGCGGATGCGCGTGAGGTCTTGCGCGAGGAGCAGGCTTCCGCCCGCGTGCGCATCGGGGATGACGATGAGTTGCAGATATTGATGGCGCATCGGCACTTCCACGGATTCGCTTTGCAGTTCGCCCGTCTGCTGACAGCGCCGCCACGCTTCGATGAGTTGATGATGACGGATGACTTCGGTGAGGCTGTGGTTGACGGGATCGGAGGCTTGAAATAATTTTCCCGCGGCGGGGTTGGCAAATTGGATGATGCCTTGCGCGTCGGCGATGAGCACGCCGTCGGTCATCTGGTCGAGGACGGTGGCGAGGCGGGCGCGTTCTGCGTCTAGGGTTGCATGTCGAAGGTTGAAGGTTGAGACGAGCGATGTGACCGCGCTTGCGATGTGTTCGAGTTCTTTGATCTCGGTATTGAAGCGCTGCTGGCGGATCTGGTTTGCAAATTCACCTGCTTCGCGGCGCAGTTTGACATATCGCCACGCGAACCACGCGGCGAGAATGAGAGCAGCGATCAAGAGAATGAGGCGATAGTCCATAAATTTTTAGCCGCGGATTTCTTTTTTTTTGAATCAGTGTAAATCCGCGCGATCTGTGGCAAAGGTTTTCAATCGTCAATCGTAAATCCAAAGCAGTTTACTCTGTCTTGTCGTCTTCGATGATGTAGCAGCCTGCGTTCGTTGGGTGATCTTCCACGAGTTTGTCACTGCGCACATTTCGAAGAAGCCAGAGGATGAGCATGTCGCCGCCTGCGGCAAAGGTGAACAACAAACCGAACGCCAACAACCAGCCGCTGCCGTTGACGATCCCAATGATAGCGGGAATAACGCCAAGTACAATGCCTGGCATCGCCGTGCCGATACGGTATGGATTGACCTTCAGCGGTACTTTGCAATGCGCGTACGGCGTAAAACTTTTGAGTTGAAAACCAAATTTGATGGAATTGAGCGGGAGTCTGCCGAAGAGCATCCACGTCAGCCCGTGAATGAGTTCATGGGTCACGATGCCAAGAATTAACACAATGAGGATGTCGGCAAAGAGGTCATTAAACCCCGCCGCGAATTGTCCCAGCCCCCAACGGTAAATGTATATCCACACGAGCGTTATAGCGATCGGAACGGCAAATAGCAGGCTGTATATATTTGCCTGCCCCATCGAAACTGAAAGATCAGTTTTATTGGATGTGTTCATGCTGTATCAAGTTTATCCTTCAAAGCGGTATCCTCCGCCTCGTACCGTAACGATCCGCGTCGGGTTGCTGGAATCTTCTTCGATCTTTTGCCTCAGCCAGCGGACGTGCACATCTACCGTGCGGCTGTCGCCGATGTAGTCCCAGCCCCAGACGCGTTCGAGGATGAATTCGCGCGAGAGCATTTGTCCGCGATGTTCGGCAAAGAACAGAAGCAGTTGATATTCCTGGGGTTTCAGAGGAAGCGGTTCGTCTTTCAAGATCACTTCCTGCCGCGTGAGGTTGATGACGAGATTCCCGAACGTCAGCGTTTCGTGCTTTTTCTCAGGCGTCCTATTGGACAGTTCTTCTCGCAGTAAACGCGACCGTCGCAGTTGCGCTTTGATGCGCGCCATCAATTCGCGCATCGAGAACGGTTTGGTCAGGTAATCGTCCGCGCCGACTTCGAGACCCACGACGCGGTCAATTTCATCGTCGCGGGCGGTGAGCATGAGGATGGGGACGGTCATCTCTTTGCGGAGGATGCGCGCCACTTCGAAGCCGTCCAGTTCGGGGAGCATGATGTCGAGGACGATCAGGTCGGGTTTGAGTTTGCGCGCCGACTCGAGCGCGAGCCTCCCATCGCCCACCGCTTCGACGGCGAACCCATCCTTTTTCAGGTTGTATGTGAGGGTGTCGCGTAAGGCTGGCTCATCTTCAACGACGAGGATGGTTTCGGGCATGGGTTAACCATACCATGAAAGATTTCCATTCGCTATCAATGTCTTGTTAAAGCAGCACAACGGGTTATTGAACAACGATTTGAACGCCGCTCCCACCGCAATCTGTTATTGCTGTGCTCCCGCTTCGGCACACATAAACGGATACATAATATGTCCCTCTCGCCCCGAACGTGTAAACAAAATTTCCGTCTTCCTGATTGGGACCGAATAGGTTTTGACCATCCTTGCGAACTTCCCAGAAGTAATTACAGGCGCCGCAATCAAAACGTGTTCCATCGGGGGCAATGAAAAAAGAATCGCGCGCATCGAATGTCACTTGAAGCGGTCGATTGCCACTGGTCTGGCTGGGATGAAGGCTAACATGCATACCCAATGATGGATCGGAAGGAGTTAGAATAGCGGTAGCTGGCGAACCTGTTGGTTGGCCCGTTTCCGTTCCGCAACTTAATGAAATGCTTTCTATGAGAGTTATGGAAAAGGAAGTTCGGAACTCAAATGGTATATCCAAAGATTGCCCGTTGGAGGTTACTCGGACGATCCCTGTTTCCCAAACCTCATTCAAGGCAACCGTATGTTTCATATGTGTTTGAGGTGCAGCACGAACTGTTAATGAACGCGAAATAGCTTCTGTTTCTCCGTACTGATAGCCAAATTCGTCCGAAAATGCCGCGCCCAGATTGATGCCCGTCCCAAATAACTCCAGTTTCCCCTCTGCATCAACAACCAAGCCAAGCCCAAGTTCAGCGGAGTGGCTGATTGATTTTGATTTTTGGATTTCGTAGTCCGTATCACTTGCTCCCTGGCAGTTTGGCTGGTCAACTATTTCGGTTTCGACAGCTCGAGCCGTAGTTGTTGTGGGCTTGAGGATTTCCACATCGTAAGCAGATGGTGGGCGTGGTGGTGAACAACTCGCTATTATTAATGATAAAACAGTGCCAATGGATGGAAAAAAAAGCTTCTTCATGATTGAATATCCTCCACATGTATGTTGTTACTTGACAGCCTGTATACTTCCGCCTAGAGTTTGATTCCGTTACACCTTTACAGATATTTTATGACGAAACATTTGGGTGTCAAGCAGTTGGGAAAGTTCAAAATGAAATGCTTTCTTAACCCTCTCGCAATCATTTCTGGGTAAAATCATCCCAACTTCCTGCATCCAACTCACATGGCAAAAGAATTCACCTTCAACTGGCAATGGGACATCAAATCCCCCCCCGAGGCGATCTGGAAATACGCCGCGGACACCAACCGCTTCAACCGCGACACGGGTCAGCCGGAGGTGGAACTGCTCAGCAACGTCAAAGGGACGAAGCGGGCGCGCATGAAACTTCCCATCCTCCGCGTGGAGTGGGAGGAAGAACCGTTCGAGTGGACGTACCCATACTCGTTCGGCATCACCCGCCGCTACAACAAAGGTCCGCTGGATGAGATGCGGACGAATGCCAAATTCGATCCATTGCCCGGGGGCGGCACACGCATCACCTACAGTTCTTCATTTATCACTCGAAATGTTTTTGCCCAGATGGGAATCCCATTTGGGATCGGTGTCATAGCGAAGAATCGATTCGAGAAAGCGTTTCGTCGGTATGATGAGGCTTTGCAAAAAAACGAAACGCCGAACGAGTCGCCGCATCAGCGCGCGTTAGGCTCGGGAGGGCGAAGCAGGTTCAAGGTCCAGAGTGAAGCGGTGGTGAAGCAGGGGACGAATCCCGAACTGTTGAAACGTCTCGAAGAATTTCTCGATCATGCCGACGAGTTGTCCATCCAGCGCATACGCCCATACGCGCTCGCCGACGCTTGGAAAACGAATCGCCGCGCCGTGCTTGAAATGTTTTTACGCGCCACACGCGCGGGCATCGTGGACATGTCGTGGGATCTGTTGTGTCCATCGTGCCGCGGCATCACCGAGGGTCACAGCAATCTCGCCGAGGTGCATGGCGATTCGCATTGCAACACATGCCAAATTGATTTTCGCGCGAACTTCGATCACAACATCGAAGTGGTCTTTCGCCCTAACGCGTCGGTGCGCCCCATTGATTACACTGCCGCGTTTTGCGTGGGAAGCCCGCAGATGCAGCCGCATGTGGTGATGTCGCAAAGTTTGTCGCCGTTGCGCTCGCTGCCTGTCAACGTGCAACTCGACCCCGGTCGTTACTCGATGCGCGCGCTGAACGTGAACGGCTCCGCCTCTTTATTTGCGGATGTGGACGGCGCGTCGAAAACGGATCTACGCGCGACTCAATTCGGCTGGACTCTCGACGAACACCGCGTCGCGCTTCATTCGACCCTCAACCTGATCAACGCCACCGAAGCCGACTCTATCTTTCAACTTGAGCGCACCTCGTGGGGCGACCAAGCCGCCACCGCCGCCGACGTGACCGCGTTACAAGTGTTCCGTGACTTGTTCGCCACCGAAGTGATTCGCCCCGGCGAGGAAATTTCCGTCGGTTCGATCACGTTGATGTTCACTGACTTGCGCGAGTCGACGCGCTTGTATCGCAAGATCGGCGACGCGCCTGCGTTCGGTCGCGTGCGCGAACATTTTCAAGTGTTGGAAGATGCGATCGCGGAAGAGGGCGGCGCGATCGTCAAAACGATGGGCGATTCGGTGATGGCGGCGTTCCGTCATCCCATTGCCGCGTTGCGCGCGATGTGGAAGGCGCAAGTGAAGATCATGGAACGCGGCGAACCGATGTTGTGGCTCAAGGCAGGGATGCACAAAGGTCCGTGCATCGTTGTCAATTTGAANNAAGCCCGACGCGCTGAGCCGCTTTTCGGACAACGTGAAGGGATTCGACGATCCGTTCACGTTGTGGAAACTCAGGGTTTGATAGTAGGGGTAGTTGGATAGTTTGTTAGTGGGGTAGTTTGGTGGTCGAGTAGGTCGAGGCGTTAGCCGAGACCGTATCGAGACCACCTGTAAGCAGAGTATTTTGTTATAGATTTGCTTTTGAATACTATTGGTCTCGACTGCTTGTGCTCAACCAACGATTTGGAAGTCATCGTTCTTGGATTTGCAAAACTTCCCTTTGATCGAACGGGGATTTCAACTCAGCCGAATCAAGCGCCATCACTTTGCTATTCGCAAAGAACGGAAAATCGAAATTCGTTTCATCGCCTGCCTTTTTGCCAGGGATGGGCATCAGCCGCGCGGTGAGGGGTTTGTCGAGGCGCAACGCCAGCGCGGATAAGTCGAGCAACAATGGCACGAGTTGTTCAGCCGTTGTATCTCCCGCGAGCGGAATTGTGTCCAGTCCCGTTCCGCACACGGCGGAGTAAAGCAACGCGTCTTTGATCGTGAGCGTGCCTTCGGCGGCGCGTTTCGCAAGGACCGAATCTTCCAGCACAGGTTGCATGAATCCGCTGAAGCCTGTGTGGGGGAAGTCCGCGCGGTCAACGGCTTCGGTGAG
>CXWJ01000111.1_pt1 | contig 10903 bp, 11 predicted proteins | sample 590841 | NCBI WGS metagenome assembly CXWJ01 (sample SAMEA3498367, study PRJEB10139) | wastewater metagenome | biome: wastewater treatment plant; material: activated sludge | place: Austria | collected 2015-01-21 | reverse complement strand
GGCAGCGTAGGGTCGCGGCTATGTTGTTTCAATGCATCCGCATGGCGGTGAGGGAGCTTTCCGTCAACAAGTTGCGCACGGCGCTGACGACGCTCGGGATCGTCATCGGCGTGTCGGCGGTCGTCTCGGTTGTGACGGTGATGCAGAGCGTCAGCCGCCAGATCATAGACGACGTTTCGACGATGGGGCAAAACCTTGTCATGGTGCACCCGAAGCGCGACAAGCGCGATGGGCGCACCAAGCTGCTCGAGGCCGAGGACGGTGAGGCGATCGCGCGCGACGTGCCCGGCGTGCGGGCTGTCGCGCCGGTGGCCATGACGTCGTTCACGTTCGCAGCCAACGGAAATGAGATTGAGGTTGCGACGTTCGGGACGACGAACGGCTACCTCTCGATCCGGACCTGGAGCCTTACGTCGGGGCGCAAGTTCTATCCGTCGGAAGAAGCGGGGGGCGGGGCCTCGTGCATGCTCGGCGACACGACGCGGCGGGATCTGTTTGGGTTGCAGAACCCGATCGGCGCGACATTACGGTCCGGACGCTTTACGTGCCGGGTCATTGGCGTGTTGGCGAAGAAGGGTAATTCGAGCTTCACCGAGGAGATAGATCAAGCGATTGTCATACCGATCTCGACCTATCACCGGCGGCTGGTCGGCAACACCGGGGTCGATATGCTGTTCGTTGGTTTAACCAACAGCGCGATGCCGCCGCGCGTGATCAACGGCATATCGAAAGTCATGCGCGAGCGGCGGCACGTGATGGACGGCGAGCCGGATACGTTCCGCGTGACCGACGTGCACGAGGCGATGAAAAGCGCTGCGTCGATCGCAAGAAAGCTCGCGCTGGCCGTTGCGGGCTTGGCCGCAATCAGTCTCGTCGTCGGCGGGATCGGAATCATGAACATCATGCTGGTCTCGGTCACGGAGCGGACGCGCGAGATCGGGATACGGCTCGCGGTGGGCGCGCGTTCGCCCGATGTTTTGATGCAGTTCCTGATCGAAGCCGTGACGCTCTCGGTGTTGGGCGGACTTGCGGGCATTGCGCTCGGCCTTGGTGTTTCGGGCGCTTTCTCGGCCGCGATCGGGATTCCGCTGCTCGTGAACGTGGAGGTGTTGGCGTTCGGTTTTGCGGTGCCGGCGGCGATCGGGGTTGTGTTTGGATTTTTCCCGGCGCTTCGTGCCAGCCGGCTCGATCCAATCGAGGCGCTTCGTTACGAGTAGCGCTAGTGCTTCGTGCGCGTTGCGGCGCGGGCGAGGCGGCGGTTGAAGCGGATCAGATTGCCGAACGTGAACCAGGCTTTCGGTCGCGGTTTGGCGCCGACGGGTGGCGGTTCGGGCGGCGGAGCCTCCATCGGAGCGGTGAGTTCGATTGCGGGCGCGGGCAATGCTTCGTGCAGTTCCTCGGCGTCGCTGGCGTCGGCGTGAATTTCTTCGCGGATCACTTTCAGCGTCACTTCGGTCAAGTACGCGCGCATCTCGGCATCTATGTTTTGAAACTGGCGCCAGAGCGCGCCATCCATGAGACTGCGGGGCGCACGGACCACCACGGTCGCCCGGTCGTCGTTCGTGCGGCGGTAGGGCTTGAGGCCATTGCGGCGGCACAGGGCGACGAACAGATGACGCGACCAGTCGTCGGCAATCGAAAAGTTCAGCTCTTCCGTTTCGTCGTCGCCTGCGGGGTCGTCTAGTTTGGCGCGTACGCGCGCCATCGCTGCCGCGGCGGCGTCGCGTTCGGCGGGCGTGCCTGCGCCTTCCACAAGCGCTTCGATCTTGCGCAGCCGTTCGCGCAGATCGGGTTGCGCGGCCATGTGAGCACCTCGTGTGGTTCTCGCTTCTCGGCGGGCAGAGCAACGGAAGGGCTCGTGAGGGTCAATGTGACCGCGAACGCATGTACACAGGAATCGACGGCGCTCGTGCGTCGCGGCGGCGCAGTTTCGCGTTGCGGAAGAGCTGCAGCGCGTTGCGCTCGCTCCGTCAGAACATTGCGTCGAGCGAGACGAGCGCGAGTGGCGTGAAGATCGCGCACGCGACTCCTGTCGCGCGAACGGCGGAAAACGACTTGCGCGCGAACCATTGAAGCAGGAGTGCAATGCCCGCGAGGCCAAGTGCCACCGGCAGCACCAACTGATAGAAGCTACTCGGTGCGTCCAGGGCACCGCTCAGCGAGGCCGCAGTCCACGCGAACACGTAGCCAGCCAAGAATGTGAGTAATACCGCCGCGACTCCGCTCGCGGCCTTCTGCTTGCCGATCGCTTGGATGCGCGTTTCGAGCCATAGCAGCAGCATGGTTGCGAGCGCGGGGCCGGCGATGAGCGTGGCGAAGATGAGCTGGGCCAGCGCCTCAAAGCCCGGTGCCAGGACTTGCACGAGGCCAATGACGATCGCGTCGATGATGTTGGCGGGTGGGGAGGGGCTTTGCATGGCGCACTCAGCTGGACGAAATGCGCTGACGCGCGGCGGCGATGTCGCCTTGGCGCCCCCAAGGGGACTCGAACCCCTGTTTTCGCCGTGAGAGGGCGACGTCCTAGACCGCTAGACGATGGGGGCGGCTAAGAGGGGCTTCCTATACGCGAGGGGGGCCTCGCCGATCAAGGGAATCCGGGGTGCGGCAGGCTGGCGTTATGCTAGCGTTGTCGTCATTGGCAATTCGGGGCGTATGTGATGCGGCGGATTTTGATCGGCGCGGCCGTGGTTCTGGTTCTTCTCGGCGGCGCGGGTGCGCTGGGGTGGTTCGGTGCGCAAGGCGGATGGTTTGGAGATACACCGGACGCCGGTTTGATCCAAGGCGGGGCCCTCTCGGCCGAGGTGATTGCGGCGCGCACAGCGCGGATGAAAGCTGCGGCACCTTCGGGCGACGAGAAGTTGATCCTGTTCGGCGATCTGCATGTACACACGACGCTGTCGGCGGACGCATTCTTGTCGTCGCTGCCGCTGTTCAGCGGGACGGGCGTGCATCCGCTTGCCGATGCGTGCGACTTCGCGCGCTACTGCTCGGCGCTCGATTTTTGGGCGTCCACCGATCACGCAGAGTCGCTGACGCCGCCGCGCTGGAAAATGGTGAAGGATTCCGTGCGAGCGTGCCAGAAAGTGGCGGGCGGAGATGGCGCGCCGGACCTGGTCTCGTTCATCGGGTTCGAGTGGACGCAGGTCGGGCTCACACCCGACACGCATTTCGGCCACAAGAACGTGATCTTCCGCGATCTCGAGGACGAGAAGATTTCGGCGCGGCCGATCGCGGCGATGCTGCAGGGTGGGGACACGGCGATGCGGCGCATGGCGCGCGGACTCACGCCGCTGATTCCGCTTCGCGATTTTTCAAAGCGCCAGTCCTATTTCGACTACAACCGCTTCGTGGCCGAAACGCGCGGCGCGATGCCGTGCGATCGCGAGTCGCGGTCGGACGTGTTGCCGACGGACTGCATGGAGTTTGCTGTGACGCCCGGCGAACTCGTGCGCCGGCTGTTCGACGAGCAGAAGCTTGCGCCGCTGATCATTCCGCACGGCATGACATGGGGGTATTACACGCCCGCGGGTACGGATTGGCGTAAAGCGCTTCTGCCGGCAGAGCGGCCGGACCGGTTTCGGCTTGTCGAGGTTTTCTCGGGGCACGGCAATTCGGAGGAGTATCGCTCGTGGGCGGATGTGAACATCGCATCCGACGGGAAGGTTACGTGCCCAGCACCGACGACGGACTACCTGCCGAGCTGTTGGCGGGCGGGCGAGATGATCTTGGCGCGCTGTTTGAAGACGGGCGAAGCTGCAGCCACTTGCGAGATGCGCGCGGCTGAGGCGCGGCAGGCTTATGTCGATCTCGGTATTGCGGGGCACGTGACAGTGCCGGGCGCGACAGGGGCTGATTGGCTCGACGCAGGTCAGTGCACGGATTGCTTCTTTCCGTCGCTGAACTACCGCGCGAAGTTGTCGGCGCAGGCGGGGTTGGCCGAGGCGTACTTCGACGATACGGGCCAAGCGACACGCTTCACTTGGGGCTTCATCGGATCGAGCGACAATCATCGGGCGCGGCCGGGGACAGGCTACAAGCAGGTGGATCGGCGGCAGAACACCGACGCGCGCGGTGCCTCCGACGAGACGTGGAAGAACCTTATGTATCCGCGCGAGGAGGGTGAGGATGAGATTCCGTCCGCCAAGACGTTGACGCGCGAGCAGGCGCTGGAGCTTCCCGGATTGCAGATCGTCGAGGGCGAGCGCCAAGCGGCGTTCCTACATACTGGGGGGCTTGCCGCCGTGCATGCAGCCGGGCGCTCGCGCGAGGCGATTTGGGACGCGCTGGAGCGGCGCGAGACTTATGCGACGAGCGGGCAGAAGATTTTGCTGTGGTTCGACGCGGTCGATGCGAAGGGCGCGAAGGTGGCGATGGGCAGCGGGGTCGAGGCGAAAGCCTCACCCACGTTCACCGTGAAGGCGGCCGGCGCGTTCAAGCAAAAGCCGGGGTGTCCGGATTTCGCGAAGGCGGGCTTGGATGACGGGCGGCTGACGAAGCTTTGCTCCGGTGAATGCGACAACCCTTCGGACGAGCGCAGCCGCATCACGCGCATCGAGGTCGTGAAAATCCGNNTACGTGAAGGCGATCCAAGAGGCCGAGCCGATGATCAACGGCGACACGTTGAAGTGCGAACGGGACGCAAGCGGAAAATGCGTGAAGGTGAACCTCTGCTACGGCGACTATCGCTCGGGCAAGGACGATTGCTTGGCGCCTGCGGAGCCGCGCGCATGGTCGTCGCCGATTTATGTGAGTTACCGGTAGGGAGCCTCACTCTTTCTTCTTGTCCACCATGCTCATGACGTCCGCGCTGGCGCCGGCCGGGGCCGCGATTTCGACGACGCGGTCGTCCACGTCGTCGTATTCGAGGCGCAGGGCGCGGGACATCGTCGCGTGCATTTCGTAGGTCGCGGTGATGTAGGTGAGTTCGAGGATTTCTTCGTCGGAAAGGTGGGCTTTCAACGCGGCGAAAATTTCCTCCGGCACCCGGCCACCCATCAGGACGAGGCAGTCGGTGTAGGCGAGCACCGCGCGTTCGACGGGCGCATAGCAATCGGCGATGGACCAATAGGGGATCGCTTTGATCTGCGCTTCGGTGAGGCCCGCGTCGCGCGAGGCTTTGCAGTGCTGCGAGAAGACGAACTGCGAGCCGCGCGCCCAGCCGGCGCGGATTTGGCCGAGTTCGCGCAGCTTGGCCGAGATTTTGCGCTTCGGGCTTCTATAGAATTGGAATCCTTCGGTCGTGTGCTTGAACGCGTCGGGGACGAGCGCGAAGACCGTCCACCAGTTACCGGGCGTGCCGGTCGCGGTGCCCGGCTCCTTCACCGGATCGCGGTCGCCGAACAGGACTTGGTAGAGCTGTTGCGCGAACGGATCGGCCTTTTCGCGAGGGACTTGGCGTAAGCGGGGCATGTGTGTAGCTCCGGCGGGTGTTGAACGCCGGAGCCTTATCACGCCTCAGGCTTACTCAGTAGCCCAGGTAGGTGCCACCGAAGTGCCGGCCGAACTTCGGCACGAACATCGCGTCGAAGCCGTGCCAGTCGCCGTATTTCGGCTGCAGCTTCGCATAGGCATCGCGCAGGATCTCGCGCATCTGCGCGCCGTCGATGGCGGTTTCGGTGCCGCGCTTCACAAACTCCTCGCGGATCGCGGTTTGGAAGTCGACGGTCATGTTTCGGAAGGCGACGAGGGCCGCATGGTCGCCGCGATCGCCGTGGCTCGGCACATATTGCGCGGCGTTCAAAGCGATCAGGCGGTCGAGCGCGCGGATGTAGCCCGGGTAGTAGAAGTCCGGGAAGTCGAAAGGCGGGACGAGCTTGACGAACATCATGTCGGGCGCGAATACGACGCCGGCCGAGGGAACGTGGAATCCGTAGAGTGTGTGGGAGTGCGAGAACGGCATGTAGAGCGCCTGAACGTCGATGCTGCCGAGCGTGAGCGTTTGGTCGCCTTCGATCGCGCGGGTAACCGGCGCCACGTCCTTGGCGACGTCTTGCCAGTCGCCGACGAGTTGGTTCACGTCGGCATGGCCGATCACTTCGGCGCCCGCGAAGATGGTCGATCCGCGAACGTGGTCGAGGTGGTTGTGGGAGAGGACGACCCAGCGGACCTTTTCGCCCGGGAACTGCTTCGCGATCGCCTCCGCCATGGCGGAGGCGTGCTTTTCGTTGAACGTGTCGAAGACGGCAATGCCTTCGGCCGTGCGCAGCACGAGCGAACGGGTGAAGCCTTTCTCGAACGCATAGACCGGCCCCGACACCTGATAGAGCGTGGGCTTTATGCGCTCGTAGTGTGCGAAGTAGTCGGCGGGCATGGCTTGCGAGAACAGCCACGGCTTGATCGCGTTTTGACCCAAGAATAGGGCTGTAACAAGCACGACGCCGGCAAGTCCTGCCAGAAGGTTCGTCCGCATGCTTCGTCTCCGCACGACTTGCCAATATTGTACGACTTCGTACAATACAAGAAATGAGCGGTCAAGTGATTTTGTACTATGTCGAATAAAATGCAGAAAGCCGTGCGCGGGCGGCCGCGCGCGTTCGACGAGGGCGCCGTGCTGGCGCGGGCGCAACAGATTTTCCTCGAACAGGGGTTCGAGGCGACATCCTACGATCACGTTGCAGCGGAAGTGGGGCTCGCCAAGCCCAGCCTCTACAATGCGTTCGGCGACAAGGCCGCTCTGTTCGAAAGAGCAGTCGCCGACTACGCGCGGCACGCGCATGCGGCGATCCTTGGTGCGTTTGCCGGCGCTCCGACATTGGCGGAGGCTGGCCGCGCCGTTCTGATGGCTGGGGCTGAGGTCTACTCGAAGCCGGACGGCGCCTCGACGGGCTGTCTGTTGGTGGGCACGGCGCTGCCCGCGTGCGCGGTGATCGAAGGGCCACGCCAGACGCTGACCCACTTCATCGCGGGCCTTGAAGTTGCGCTCGAACTGAGCATCGCTCAGCGTTTCGCCAAAGACGCGCAACGTGCCGGAAAGTCTCCGCGTGCGCTTGCGCTTCTGCTGACGAGTCTCTTGTTCTCGCTCGCCGTGCGGGCGCGGCAGGGGCTCAGCCGGCGAAAGCTGCGGGCGGTCGCGGCGGAGCTTGGCGACTTGTTCCGTTAATCGAGAAGCGGGCGACGGGGGCAAACAACGCGCGGCAGGATGCATTGGCCAAGCGGCCGCCGCCGGGCTATAGTCGGTTTGCTCTGGAGCGGGGCCCGTAGGCCCGTAGTTCAATGACAACTTGCGCATATGGCGCGTGCGGACCCAGCGCGGTTCCGCGCGGGTGAAGGTGCGTCTTCGCTGTCGGGGCAGTAATTGGGAAGAAGCGCTATGGACAAGAAACAACTGCCGCAAGCCGAAGTGCCGAGACTGTTCTCGACCGTTGCCGCCATATTCTTGGCCGTGATTGCGGGCGCGCTGGCATTTCGGGCGTATTACGGCATCGACGTGGCCGTGGGCACTTACCACGTACCGATTCTAATGAGTTGGGTCGCCGCCGGCGTCATCGGCATTGTGGCGATATTCGCGTTCCGGGAAGCCTAAGGGCCGGACGAGTGTGCCCCCTGCGGTTCTAGCGTGGGGGCTCCACCACTCGCCTATCGGCCGGAACCGGCGTGGCGAGTTTGTGCTTGCGTTGTGCTTGGGGTATTGGCGGTCATAGCTCCCGCGTCGATCGCCGAACGCGATGTCCGGCGAAGCAACCACGGACGATTGATGGCTGAGATTGTTCCGAGCGAAGAATTGCGCGCGTTCTTGCTGCGCCTCTACGCCGCCATGGGCGACAACGACGCCGATGCCGTGCGCGAAATGTATTCGACGAGCGCGTGCATGCTAAACATCGGAACCGATCCCGACGAATGGTGGACCGGGCCCGAGGGCACCGAAGTCATGCTTCGCCAAAACGGGGAACTGGGCGGGATCAAATTGCTGCCAGGCGTGCCTGTTGCCTACTCCATCGGAAACGTCGGGTGGATCGCCGACCGGCCGCGCGTGGTGCTGCCGACGGGCGCCGAGGTTAGCGTGCGCCTCACACTTGTGCTGGCGATCGAGCGGGGACACTGGCGGATCGTGCAGTGGCACGGCTCCATCGGGCAGAAGGACGAGGTGTCGTTCGGACAGTCGCTGACGAAGAACATCGACCATATCGAGCGCCACGTGCGGGACGAACGGCCGGACGTCCGCTCAGCCTCGGCGCCCGACGGCACCGTGACCATTGCGTTCACCGACATCGAGTCGTCGTCCGTGTTGCTTGACCGGCTGGGTGATGCGGCGTTCATGCGCGTGCTCGGCTGGCACGATCGCATCGTGCGCGAGGCGGCGGAGCAGCAGAGCGGTTTCGTCGTGAAATCGCAGGGCGACGGCTTCATGCTGGCGTTTCCTTCCGCCGCGTTGGCGTTGCGGGCGAGCCTCGCGATGCGCGAGCGGATCAGCGCCGGATTCGAAGGGTTGCCGGTTCGGATCCGCGTGGGGCTCCACTCGGGCGAGGCGATCAAGCGCAGCGACGACTTCTACGGACGAACGGTCGTCATCGCTGCGCGCATCGGTTCGGCCGCGCTCGGCGGCGAAATCTTGGCGTCCGATCTCGTCTACGCTCTGGCGCGCGGACTCGGCACGTTCACGTTCGGCCCCCCGCGCCCCGCGGCGTTGAAAGGGCTGGAGGGTTCGTTCGATTTGTACCCGGTGGTGGGGTGAGCTTTTTGTCGGCTCCAGCGCTGGTGCCTCGACAATGAGGTTTGTGCTGGGCCTAAGTTCAAGCTTAGGCGGATGTGGCGCTACGCTTCCAGCCTTTGATTTTTCCGCGCGTCGGGTCGGCGCGGGTGAGGGTGATTGCAGAGAACGTCAAGGCGTGCATGTGTGGAGGTGTTCCCAATCAAGTTCGTCCTCTACGATGAGCACGGTGCTTTGGTCGATCTCGCGAACCAGATCGCCGACCTCGGGCATTGCGTTCGACATAGCGTGGTCCTCCTTGGCACTAGAAGCCGCGTGCGAGGTAAGCGTCGACCAGTTCACTAAGCCGGGTGCGGCCGAAGCTCAGGTCGTGGCCTGCGTGCACGATCTCGACGGGGAGATCGCGCAAGCGCTTCATGGTCAGAGTCGAGGCCGAATTGGTTGGGCGCGTGCCTTCAAGCGAACCTGTCCACCACAGCTTTCGGGACGCGGATGGGGCGCGCGCTTGCGCGGTCGAGGATGGCCCAAGTTGTTTTGGCGCGAACGATGACGCGGCCGCCTTTCGAAAACTCGGCGTAGCGGTCGAATTTCGCGCCGACGGCTTCTCGGGCCACCCAGGTATGCCCGTTGAGGCTCTCGCCTTCGTTCAGATTGCCGGCATAGTCGATCTCATGCCTGACAACGACCCAGACGTAGCTCGCCACTTGTTCGGGCGTTGCGACCGCGGCCCAATGCGCGGTGGCGAGGTCCTGGACCCAGCGCACCCACACCGCGTTGTTGACGTGGCCCAGTTCGTCGATGTCGGCGCTTTGGGCGGTGAAGCTTTTCTCGAATTGACGCATAGGCTTTGTATACGCCGGTGTTTCCGTGGATGTGAAGTGGTGTAGGCCGCGTTGCACGCTGAGTTCGATCGGCGAGCGCACCAGGTAGGGCCGGTCAAGTGTGTATAAAATAAACTGATATACGCCGTTCATTGTCTATTCTTGGCCGCAGGTTGGCCGGTGTGGCCAACGGCCTTTCAGCACGGCTCCAATGGCTTGGGTTTGCAGCGGTAAGACGTCTGACGGCTTCGCTGTCGCGGCCCGCCTTGTTGCATACGCGGGCGGGCGGCGTCAGGGCTGGGCTGGCTTGTTGAAGCGGACGCGGCTCAAAACCTTCGATTTCGTCGGGTCGATGACCAGGACTTCGTCGGCGGCGGTGCCGGTGACGCGCACGATCAGAAGGCCGTCTTCGATGCGCGTGTCGGCGATCGCTTGGCCCTGGGCAAGGTCCAAGTTCAGTTCGGGGACTTCGCCGGGTTTGACGGCGCCTGTGGTGGTTTGCGTGGGCTCGGTCGAGTATGCGCGTTTGATCGCCATGCCGATCATGGCGGCCACGACAGCCAAGATCGCGATGCCGAGGCCGATTACCAGCATCCATAAGCCACGGTTGGCGGGGGGCGGCGCTTCGGGTACGACGTTCGACATGACAACTTCCTCTGAGGGCGACCGTCGTACACTGACGATTGAGGCCAGCCAAGCGGGCGATCGGCTGGACCGCGTGTTGGCCGCGGCGTGGCCCGATTTGTCGCGCTCGCGGTTGAAACAGTTAATCGAGGCGGGCGCGGTGAGCGCGGGCGCGGTTTTGCTCGACGATGCGTCGGCGAAGGTGAAGGCGGGGGCCGTCTTGACGCTGCTTGTTCCGGCGGCGGTGAAGGCGGAACCGGAGGGGCAGGCGATCCCGCTCAACATCGTGTTCGAGGATTCGCATCTGATCGTGATCGACAAGCAGGCAGGGCTTGTCGTGCATCCCGCGGCGGGGAACCGCGACGGCACGCTCGTCAACGCGCTCATCGCGCATTGCGGCGACAGTTTGCGCGGCATCGGCGGTGAACTTCGGCCGGGCATCGTGCACCGGATCGATAAGGATACCACAGGCCTCATGGTCGCCGCGAAGACCGAGAAGGCGCACACCTCACTCGGCAAACAGTTTGCGGCGCATGCGATCGAGCGGGTTTATAAGGCGATCGTTTGGGGCGTGCCGCGCGAGCGGGCGGGTGTGATCGACGGCGCGCTCGGGCGGTCGCCGCTGAACCGGCAGAAGATGGCGGTGCTGCGCGTCGGCGGGAAGCCGGCGCGCACCCACTACAAAGTGTTCGAAACGTTCGGGCAAACGGCGGCGCTCGTCGAGTGCCGGCTGGAGACGGGGCGCACGCACCAGGTGCGTGTTCACATGGCGCATATCGGGCATCCGCTGGTCGGGGATCCGGTTTACGGG
>CXWJ01028087.1_pt1 | contig 10906 bp, 14 predicted proteins | sample 590841 | NCBI WGS metagenome assembly CXWJ01 (sample SAMEA3498367, study PRJEB10139) | wastewater metagenome | biome: wastewater treatment plant; material: activated sludge | place: Austria | collected 2015-01-21 | reverse complement strand
AACAAAACCTCCATGTAAGCATATAATGGTCTGTGTGCTCTCCGTGTAGCCCGTCCTTCATTTCTGACAGGACGGGCTACGCGGGACAAACCTCTAGCCCACAGGTGGCCTATGACAGCGAAGCGACGTTCGTTTGCACGTACATCTTCACGTCGCTGTTACCCAACTCGGAGTGCTTCTGCCCCATGAGGCTGAAGGCGAAGAGACGGTTGACCCCCTCATTCTCGTCCAGGCTCAGGTCTTCCAGCTTGCCGATCATGTCGATCTGCAAGTAGTAGCGGAACGTCACGCCGGAAACGGTTTCAATCACCCCGCCGTTGTAGCGGGTGCGAACCTTGACCAGCCGGCCTTCGCGGAACATGTTGTAGTGGATGGGGTCGTCAACCTCCATCGCCAGGGTCATCGACGGTTCCACCTTGCCCGGATCGATCCGGCTGTAGGTGCGTCCGCCGCCCGGCCCGGTGGGCAGGAACTTCTCCTGAAGGCCGCTCGGAATGGTGTGCGAGACCTTGACGACCTTGCCTTCCACCTGTGTCGTGCCGATGTTGCTGCTGGAATCGATCCACACCTGAATGTCCAGCGGGGAAACAACGTCACCCAACGACTGCGCCGGGTAGGTGGGCGGGTCAAGCACCCAATAGGCGTTGTCCGAGTAGGTGAACAGGGTAAAGGCCGAACTGTCGGTGGTCGCCAACTCAAAGGTGTCGGCCGTGACGTTGGTAACGGTGTAGCTGTTGCCGTTCAGTTGCGTCATGCCGGTCACGCCGCGGAAGGTGACCTCATCGCCATTCATCAGGCCGTGGCCGGGCGAAGTCACAACAGCCGGGTTGGCCTTCGTGATGGCAGTAGGCGTACCCGAAGAAACCGGGAACTTGCCCACGCCGGAAGCGTTGACCGACACGTTGGACGTGCCGGAGCCATCCGCCTCAACGGTGAACTCCTTCAGGATACACAAGTCGGAACGGAAGATCAGGACGTTCGGATCGCCCGCCCACATGGTGGCCGCCTTCAGAGCGTTGGTTGCCATCGACCGGGTGAACGTCCACAGCCGCGAATTGGTGGCCCCGCCCGGTGTCGAGGGGGTCACGCCGGCCTGCACACCCATGCTGGCCCATAGCAGCATATCGGTCATGTCCAGGTCGCCCGATCCCTCCCACTCCGACCACTTACGAGGGGTGTTCGACCGCGCCCGCGCCGCCAAGGTTCCATCAGAGACCGGAGAGGACTGAGTGGGGGCCTGCGGCGTGAGCGAACCCGAAAAGTTGATGTAGTAGGTCGGGGCCTGAAGCGTCGTGGCACGATCCGCCTGCAACCCCAACGCGAATTTCTCAAATGCGATTACTGACATGATTACTCTCCTGTCTCGTTATCTTCGGTGTTGGCTATGCCTGCCTTTACTACTTCCGGGAATCTTCCCGGCCTTTTTCGTCTTTCTTGTCCGCCATAGACGCTTCGGCTCTGCGCTTCGGCTCTGCCGGCCCTACCACGGCTACGAGCACCGGCTCATCTGGCTTAGCCGCGGCTTTCGTCGGCTCCGGCTCTGAATCGGGCGGCTCTTGCTTGGTTCCCGGCTTGGCTTTCTCATAGAGCGGGCTGGCTTCGATGCTCTTCTGAATGTGCCGCGGCAGGGCATCCCACGTTTCCGTGGTGATGTCTTCGCTGGGGGCATCCGAGATGACCTGGGAGCCGTCCCCTACGAAGTGGTATTTGATCGTCTTCTGATCCGTCTTCATCTCTCGTTGTCTCCTTATGCTTCAGTCGAATAGCGAAGCATCTGATAAACGTCGATCATGGCGTTCACGCCCCAAAACGTGCGGCTGGTCCACCAGGGGATTTGGCCGACCCGATAGGTAAGCAAATCTCCGGGAATCTTCACGCCCACACCCTGGGCCGTGCCGTTCAGCGTGCTGTTGGAAACAGTCACCCGCACCATCTCTTCAATCCATCCCCGATGACGGCCGGCGAACTGCGCGGCCACGCTGTCATCGGTCAGTTTGCCTTCGGTCAGCATGAGAAGAACCTGGGCTTGCCACTTGTGCATGAGCGTTTTACGCTGCGCTTCGCGTGACACGAACGACTGGATGTTGATCGCTTCGCTGACCAGCGCGACCGGCAGATCGTCCAGGTTGATCGCTTCATACTCATCCGGGTAAATCCAGACGCCCTTCAGCAACGGTTGGCCCACGGGAGCCATCTGGCCCAGAACGATTTTGAGTTGCGGCAGTGCAGCGGCTATCGATTGGGTCATCGCACCATTCCCTCGATGAATCCGCCCATCTCCGTAGCCAGCCAACCTTCCCTGTCTTGAGCCACGTCCACATCGGTTTGCCAGCGGCTACGATGCGCCGCCGCCTGGCTCCCCTCTTGCTGGACATAGGCGTTGTAGTCCGGTGTCCTCGATTCAACGATGAAGATATTGCCGCCTTCGCCGGCCGAAGGAACGACCAGTTGCCAGGAATGGAACAGCTTATAGGTGCGAATGTAGGTGCTGTGCGCCGGTGGCGGCGGGTAAGGCCGGATGCCGTTCTCAAGAACGTCCTGGCCCGCCTTCTGGCTAAAGCCGCCATCCTTGAGCGCCTGGCCCAGGTTCTCCACCTTGCTGAAGATTTCCAGCAGGTGCGGATCGACCTCAACGTAAATCTGGATCACAGCCCGCGGTTTCCTCGCGCCAGCCGAAACGTGATCGGCATCGCATATGTCCGGTTCCCTTCAGCATCCGGCTTCAGGATTTCGGCTATTTCCGCTTCGGCCTGGGCGCGGAGTTCCGCGGCCCGCTTCGTCGGGTCAAAGGTCTGGCGTGAGTAAGCGGCGTCACGACCTTGCACCGTGACGCTGGTCAGCCGAACGACAACGGGCGCAAGGAAGGCCGCGATCAGGCACTTGACGGCCAACTTAACCCGTTTGCCATCATCGCCATTGGCGTCCACGAGCGCCTGGGCGTTTGTTATCCGCCCCAGCACTTCCCGTTCCGCCCGGCCCGCGTAGGCGTCCGCGGCAATGACCTCATTTCTGAGATCATTGGGCGTCAACTGCGCGTCCAGCAGTGCCCGCACTTCAGGCCAATCGCTCAGCGTAACCAGCGCCATACCTCAGTCTCCAACGGCCGAAATAAATAGGCGCTGACTACGCGCCTTCCCCTGTCACGATCTTTTCGGTGGCGGGCTTGCCGCCCGTCGCCGGAGGGGAAACGGCCGCGCCCTTGGGCGGCTGCTCTTGGTTGCCCTTCGGCGGCGTACCCTTCTCCCCATTTTCCTCTTGGGCCTTCTTGGCCTTCACCTTGACCTCGTACAGCGCGCCGGTCTTGAGCAAGGCGGTGACGGCCGGCGTGATGCCAACGGTCACCTGCTTGCCCTGGGTGATGTACACTTCGCCGTCCGGGTGGATCGGGTCTTTCTCCCAGAGGATCACGCGCCCATCATTGGGCGCGCCTTCAACGACGATCTGCTTGTCTTGTGACATCTTAGCCCTCGTGTTCTGCGTTAAATCCGGGCCGGGTAAGTCAGGAACCTTCCCTACTTACCCGGCCCCACATATGGGTTATCGGGTTAGCTGAACGTGATGTTCAGGACGCGGACGGCGTTCTTATCCAGAACCGCGTAGCCCACCACTTCGGTGACGGTGATGTCCTGCGTCTGGCGGGTCGTGAACTTCTCAACCTCGGTGATGTTGGAGCCGACTTCCACGAGTTGCTGAATGGCAAAGCGGGAATCGAAGCCAACGATCTTGTTCGCCGGGGCCGCGGACGTGTGGCCCACGCGGACGCCATCGGCCAGGCCGCGGTTGATCGGCGTCAAACCGCCGAACACGCCGGGCAGGGTGGCAAGCGGCAGAGCGGCGCTGCCCATCTGAAGCAGGGACATTTGAAGCATGATCGCTTCCTGGGTCAGGGCGTGGGTCATAATGTACGCCCCCTCAAACTTCAGCTTGAAGCCCAGCCAAGCCTTCAGGGTCAGGGTTCCCGACACGCCCGCGGCGTCGATGGCGTCCAGGTCGTAGGCGGTAGCGCCGTTGTTGTTGCCGTCGCCGTTGACCATGACATCGATGATGTCGCCCAACTTATCGACTTCGGCCTGCACCGCGATCTGGCGCAGGTGCAGGGCGATCAGGTCGATCCGCTGCCGGCGCAACTGCTCGTAGGAGGCCACGAGCCGACGACCGTACTTGTGCAGGTCGATGACGTGATCGCTGCCGGTCAACGTTGCGGCCGGCACTTCCGCCATCTCCGCAACGCGCTTCATGCCGGTCTTGGCCGCGGAGTGCGTCAGGTAGAACGAACGGTAGCTGTCGCCGTCGATGGGCGTGCTGATGGCGATAAGCTCGGACAGAGGGATCGCCGGTTGAATCTGCTGATCCCAGCGGGCTTCGTCGGCATCGACGTAGGGACGCCGCCACGAACCGACCACGGCATCGCCCGAACCGTAGACATCGCGGGTCGCCGCGGCGGTGTTCGCCGGACGGCCGGTCTTGACTTCGCGGAAGACGCGGCTGACGAATTCCGGGAACAACGCGCGGCGGTTGTCCTCCTTGTAGAACTCATCGAACTCGGATGCATACAGGCCGATGTGGGGCAGGCTCTTGGTGCGGATGCCGGCCGCCTGAAGGACGCGCCCGAAGGCGTCCAGGCCATTGTTGTCGCTGTCCTTGTACTCGGTGCTGGGGTCTTCGTAGACTTCCAGGTAGGCCGACAGGCTCATGCCCTTTTCATAGGCGGCGCGATAGGTGTTCGGCCCCATCGTCGCCAGCAGGTCATTCGCCTTGGCCTTCATGTTACTTGTGAGATGAGACATCTTGTTCTCCTTAGATTGACTTTCTGACCGTGTTTCTGTTGCGAATGAGCCTTGCTAGAGCTTGACTACAACCGCCGCTGTGTCGGCCGTGTTGCGGATGGAGCCACGGGCCACGCCCAGTTGCGCGGCGGTGGCAACGGCAACCTCTTGGATATAACCCTTGGCCGAAGACGGCCCCAGGTCGCCAACGATTTTCTTGCCGCGGGTCAGGACTGCGCCCGTCCCGCCCGGCAACTCGACCACGCCCTCAGTGACTACGGCAGCCACGCCGTCACTTTCGACCTTGAGCAACATGCCCTCGACCTTTTCACCGTCACCCACCAGGGCCACGGTGTCATTGCCGGAAAGGGTCACGGCCTTACCAATGGAGGCCGATCCACCCTCTTTGGTCGCGTCATAGATGATGGTGCTGGCGTCGATCTTGAAGTTCTCAACCAACCACCCGACGCCGATATTGCTTACTTCGTCTCTCGTACTCATGTGAAAATGCCCTCCGCTATGGGATTGAACTGAACTGCTGAATGGTTACTTGTAAGCTTCGGCGGGAATCTGGACGCGGCGCGGCTGCGGTTCGCTTTGCCCATCTTTCCCGTTTAACTGACGGCCGCCGGGGAACCGATCCGCCGCCTTGTCCACAAACGATTGGCGAACCTGCTGGATGTGGGCGATGGTCGCCGTGTCCAGCATGTTCCGATAGACCTCTGCCGGGAACGATTCACCCAGGACGCGCACACCCTCGGAGATCGTTTCCTCGATCAGGTTCTTACGATAGGCGCGGCCGTCTTCGGCCAGCGTGGTCAACGTCGCCACCTGTTCGCGCAGCGCGGTCACTTCCTGCTGCACCCGCACCGTCTCTTGATCGGCGGTGGTCAGTTTGGTGGTCAACGCCCGCACCACGTCAGGCCGGGAAACTTCCCGGCTATCGGCGGGCAAAAAGGCGCGGGCTTCCTCAACGGCCGCCAGCACCGCTTCCGCCTCAACAACGTCAACGGCGGGTTCGCCGGCCTGGGCGTCAGGGGTAGCCACGTCCGGGGTGTCCGTGTCCGGGGCCGGAGCGCCGCCAGCGTCGTTCACATCCACATCTGCATCATCTAGCTTTGGCATATCTGTGCTCCTGTTCTTGGAGATGTCTGGGCCGCCCGTGGCGGCGATTTGGAAGACGGGTTCGGGCAGAGAAATCCCAAAACGGACTTGGATCAATTGCTGTTCCGCCCGGCCGATCTCCCCGTGTTTCCAACGTTGCTCAATCTTGTGGATGACCGCGCCGGGCGTCGCCCCGTCATAGACGGCCGAAACCTCGGTCAGATGCGCGTCATCAATCGCTACCGTCGCCAGGCGCAGGCCCTCCGTGGCGATCTCGTATTCCATCCCGGCCACGTGGGGGCAACGACCGGCCCAATAGTCTTCGCCGCAAAGGTCGCAGAGCCACTTGCCGCCGAAGAAGCCCACCGACACGTCACGGACAACGGCCGTCTTGATGGCCCGAATGTAGTCATCCGTCGTGGCGTAGGAGTGATCCGCGCCCAGGCTGATGCCGCGCGTGACGTAGAAGAAACCCATCGCGCCGGAGGCATCGCCGCCCTGGGCCGGGCGATAGTCCGTGAATTCACCGTTGTAGGAGTAACCGACCGGCAAGCGGCCTGTGCGGTGGCTATCGAGGAAAGCCACACCCACCCCCATCTCCCTGGCAAAGTTTTGCAGGGTCAAGGGCGACATATGGGTGAAGAAACTGTCCAGCAGGGTATTGGACACCATCGCCGGGAACAGGAACGGGGTTTCGGCTTCCAGGCCAGCGGGCAGAAGTTCGGCAAGCTCTTCGTCGGTGAATCGCTTCCCCTCTACTTTGCCTTCTACCCTGCCAACCCCAGACATGATCCGGGCGGGGATGTAATACTTGTCCTGCGTGACAACCGGCTTGGCGACTTGAAGACCGGGCTGGGCCATATCCGTCTTACTCCCTGGAAACAAAAACGGCGCTTAAACCCTTTTCAGGGTTTGAGCGCCGTGTGTCTGCGTTTCACGTCACACCTTCGGCCGAAACCGAAGACAAAGACATTATATCAGTAAAATTACTCAGGTCAATATACTCATTTCATTGGGGCCAATAGAAGGGGTCAACAGAAAGGGGAAGGGCCGGGAGCAACCCCGGCCCTGATCGAAGGAGCCAAAACATGAACAAAAATAGGGAGGAGAATCCCGTGCTGCTTATAGGTAATTTTACCTATATTGGGCCGGGTGTCAATGTCCCCAACCAACCTCTATGGCGTGGCAAATCCCCCTGGCAACCCACCCGTAGCTCAGGCCGGGCGCGTGGTTGAGGATGTCCAGTTCCACCCTTTCGCCAAACAGCGTGGCGGCGTAGAACACCTGCACGTGGATAGCCGAAAAGGTAATGTCGGCCTCAATCGCTTCCGACCCAACCCAGCCCTCTTCGAGGAAGACCAGGGCCAGCAGCCGGCCGCCGTCTTCCTGAATCCAGTACCAGCCGCGCCGCGCGGTCGTTTCCGCAACCTCGAAGTTGATCCAGAAGCAGGCATCGAGGCGCGGCGGCTTGGGTGTCGGCGTGATGGTCATTGTCGGCGTAGCCGTCGCTTCCCCCGGCCCGTTGCCGGGCGTGGCGGTGGGGGCAACGGCCGTCGGCGTGACGGTGGGCGTGGCGGTCGCCGTGGGCGTGATCGTGGGGGTCGCCGTCAGCACAATGACCGTAGGCGTCAACGTCGCTGTCGGCGTCAGGGTCGTTGTCGGGGTGATCGTCGCCGTGGGCGTCATGGTGGGCGTGGCCGTTTCCGTGGGCGTCAACGTCGCTGTCGGCGTCAAGGTCATCACCCTGTCGCACACGCGCAGGTAGGCTCCCACGCTGTCATTGGCGACGAAGACCAACCGCCCGGCCCCTGGTGACAGGAAGCTGCCATTGACGACCATGCCTTCGGCCGTCTGGTGGATACCCGCCCCATCCAACTCGAAATGGTTGCGGCGGCTATCGAGATCGTCATCCAGAATGGTGTAGGCGATTTCACAGCCGGCATCGACCGTGCCGACGAACACCTGGTTGCGGTAAAGCGCGGGCGGGGCCACGCTTCCGCCCGCGGCCAGCCAGACCCGTTCGCCGCCGGCCGCGTGGTAGGTGGGCTGCTCCACGACCTGGAAGCGNNTTGACGATGAACGACTGGCCCGGCCCGGCCTCATACGTAGCTTCCCCCTCCCCCAGGAAGGTGATCGGCAAGGGGGCCTGGGCATGGGCCACGAGCAAGTTGCTGATGACGCTGAGGAGCAAGGTCAGCATAGTCAACACGGCAAAGACTGCGAAGACAACATTCCAGAACTCTATACGGATCGGCTTGGGCCGGGCTGGGGGCATCGAACTGTTGTCAGTCATGGCGTCCTCACTTCTTTCTCATCCTCTTGAACAGCCAAATACACATGGAATCCGGCATCCAGCCGATGGCCTTGTGCAGGGTGGGCGTGAATCTGCGGCCGTCCACCTCCTGCCGGAACCGATCCCGCGCATAAGCCGCCCAAATCTTTTGGTAGCCGGGCACGGCGAACGGCCGCGCCACGAACCGGGCGATGGCGGCGGCCAGCCGTGACCACGGTCTTAGCGCATGTTGGGTCAACAGGCGCACCGTGCAACTGAAATAATCGACCGCTTCGGCCAGGGTCAGGGTATCGCCGGCATCAATCCGCTGATGGTATTGCGCTGCTTTGGCTTCGTCGTTCATTCTGCCCCCTACTCAACTTCGCATTCCTGGTTAATGTGGTGCTCATCTCTCACCACACCATCGACCGTGATGAACCGGCCAACGAACGTTTCCGGCGTGACCTCGATCAGGAGCGCGCCCTCATTGGCGTTGTAGCGCGTGATGGATTCCACGCCCTCCTCCAAGTCCGGCCCCGAAGGGAAACCGTAGCGGCTCTTGCCGCCCAGCCCGTTCACGTAGTAGGGTATCCCAAAGGCTTCGAGCCTTTCATACGTGTGGTCGTGCCCGGCCAGGACGGCATCAATGCCCCAGTCGGCAAACGGCCACTGCAATTTCTTGGAGCCGCCATGCTTACCGGAGGAGAATGGCGCGTGGTGCATGACGGCTATATCCCAACAGGCCACCGATTGCTGAAGCCCGTCCCTCAGCCAACCCGCCTGAATGGAATCGGCGGCAATGCCGTCAGGTTCCGCGCCCACGCTGTTCAGAATCCAAAGCCGCAGGAACCCATAGTCAACGTCATAGTAACGTTCGTTGCCGGGCAGGGTGAAATAGTCCAGGTATGGCCCCCGGCATTGTCCCTTGTGGCAACTCATCGCCTTCCAGTCGTGGTTTCCGATGGAAGGCCAGAAGCGGTTCAACTCGCTCCCTACCCCGTAGCCGCCATGATAGTTGCCGATGAACTGGCTGTATTGCTTGCCGATGTTTTTGTCGATGGTCTTGGCCGCGCCACTGGGATAGTTGTTATCCCCGACCGTGACGACGAAATCAGGATTCCAGCCGGCAACCAGGGCCGCTACCTGCATGGCCCCCACATCACCGCTGCCGTAGTCGCCAATAACCGCGAACCGGATCGGTTGGGGTTCCGCCCCCACCGTCGCGGTCGCAATGACCACCGCGATCAGGATCAAGGTAATAAACAAACCGCCCCAAACTCGTTGTCTATTGCTGAACATTATGCACCTTTGGCCTTACTCAAGTCTTCTAATCTGTGCGGCTGGCTGGCGTTTTTGATCACCAGCCGGCGACGGCCGTCCTCCTCCACGATCAACATGAACTCGTAGACCCCCGGTGTGCGGAAGGTCAGCAGTCGATACAGGAGCTTCGCCAACCACTCAGGCGGGTTGCCCATATCACTCACCCGACAGCCCCGCTATAGCGAACCCGGCCCAGATCAGCGCCGGTTTCAACCAGCCGTCCATCTGCGCGTCATAGAAGCAGCGGCACAACGGATGAACCGGGATGCGGGCATAGCCGGGGATGTCGTTGAGCGGCCGAAAGACGCCGCGCATCTCGAAATACTCACCATGCAGCGGCCGGCACTGATCACAGACCCGCTCATCGCCGGTCGTGTAGAAGGTCACGCCCTTAATGCCGTTGCCGAAGAAGGCCGACAGCATCGCCCACCGGCTGGCCCGGACGGATTCCGTCTGCACGATAGCCGCCGTGCGGATGACCGTGCGGCCCAGAATCCACGCGCTGATGAGAGGCAGGATGTCGGTCCAATCCCGCCCGGAGTTGCGCTGGGCTTCCAGTTGACCGGCCAACTCATCGACGGTGGTATCGACCAGCGACATCTCGCCATCGATCTCCGTTAATTGGCGGGAACTTTCCTCAAGTTCCTGGATGATCGCCGGCTCTTCGAGCCTAAAGACGCCGACCAGCCCCAGATGGTCAAGGCCATATTGCCCTCCGGCATCGAACATGCGCCGGGTGTAGGGGGTAATGGTCTCTCGCATGGCGATGGCCTCAGCCGGGTACTCCCGATAGTGGGCGCGGAGAAAGGGGCGCACACGGCCGCGCCGGATGGCCTCCTGCACTTCGCCGCTACGGGACAGGGGAGCGTGGTATAGAGCACTCAGGCGCGGCCGAAGGTCTTGGAAAAAGTTGGCTTCGACAAGTTGCTCCCCCAGCATGAAAGAATCCCGGTCGAACATGCGCGTGGCCGGGATCACGTCAGCCAGCCGCGCCGCGGTCTGGTAGTAGGAGGTAAGGGCTAAAACCGTGGCCGCGTCACGCAGGCTGAGTGCGCTGGCCGTCTCTGTCAAGTTCATACAAGACCACCAGGCGATTGACCTGATCGCGCAGCCGCGCCAAGTCATCGGATAGCCCCTGCGTTCGCTCCTGCGTCTGGGTCTCTTCGCCGGATACCGTCTCTTCCGGTCGTTGCACGGCCTGGGCCAGCGCCTTTTCCAGATCGATTGGCAGTTCCCTGGCCGCGTTCTTGCCGAAGACGGCCTGGGCCACTTCATCGAGGGTGATCAGGCCCAGGTAGTACGCCTTGCCGTAGGCATCGAGCTTGATCTGAAGGGTCATGGCATCCCGGTATTCTTCCGTCGCCCGGACGGGCGCGAACCGGAAGACCGCCTTGGCCGCGATGCCCTGGGCCTGCAACGCCAGCGAAAAGGCGCGGCTCAAGCC
>CXWJ01005895.1_pt1 | contig 10907 bp, 6 predicted proteins | sample 590841 | NCBI WGS metagenome assembly CXWJ01 (sample SAMEA3498367, study PRJEB10139) | wastewater metagenome | biome: wastewater treatment plant; material: activated sludge | place: Austria | collected 2015-01-21 | reverse complement strand
GTGGTGCGTCCCGCACCGCCCATGGGACGAGTTGCGCCGAACGAACGCCCGCCCCCCATCCCTTCACCACCCCCCATTCTTCCACCGGGGCCGTAGGACATGCGCCCTTCCCCCATCCGTCCTCCATATCCTCCCATCCCCATGCGCCCACCATATTCGCCTCCGCCTCCTACGCGGCCATAGCCACCACCCCCAGGACCGTAGCCGCCACCACCAGGACCGTAGCCCCCAGGGCCGCCACGCATCATACCGCCGGGCATCTCTCCTCGGCTCCCATAGCCGGGCTGGCCGGGCATTCCGGTACTCGGGTCGATGGGGGCCGTAAATAAGCCCGGTTCTTCCGTTTTGCCGCCCGGTGGCTTCGGCTGCGTTTCGATCGGCATGGTTTCGTCTTCTGGCGGCGGGGCGTTGACGGCCAGCGGAATGTCCGGATGAGTTACGTCAGAGCCCCAATCGCGCCATGCCAGCGGCGGCAAGGGATAAGCCAAGACTCCCTCGAAATCGAGGTATCGATCGTCGACCACTTCGGTTGGTGGCGTCACCCATTCCGTGGAGATAGTTTGCCAGAGCTTATCGAGGAGCGTGGAAGTCATGGCGGCGCCGACCCTCTTGCCTTGGCCGTCATACATTTCCACCTTTTCCCATGTCAACTCCTTGCCGCGCGATACTTCCGCGCGCTCCACCATGAAGCCGAAGTAACGCGGGAAATCGACCAACGGATCGAAGCCTCCCTTGGCATTTTCGAACGCATCGCGATACAGCTTGAGTTGCTCCTTGATCGGGACTTTGGCCACGACCACCGCCCAATACGTCTTGTCCACGCGTTCGTCCCCAACGAGCGGCACGCCAGGCGGGCGGATGCCACTTTCCACCATGCGACGACCGGGATGATCCGGATCCTCGAGCATGCCACCCTCGCCCGGACCTACCGGACCAAAGCGACCTTCAGGCCCTCTCCGGCCTTCGCCCATTCCGCCGCCGCCAGGCTGTCCGGCGTTTGCTTCGTCCTTGAGCCGTTGTTTTTCTGCTTCCTGAAGCTTCTTCTCAGCTTCTTTTTCCATGGCGAGCGCCCGCGCCTTTTGCACCTCGACGTCAATAAATGCGAATAAACCAGAGCCGCCGTAGGCCCGCAAATCTTGCGGCGCGAGCATGACCGGGTCGGTCCGCGGAACGGTGGGCGTGATAACGGCCGGATCCCAACTTTGCTGTGTTTTGAACGCTTCCGGCTGCACTTCCCAGTTGGCTGCGGCAACAATGGGCTTGAACTGGCGGATCTTCGAGGCTTGTTCCGAATCTGGCTCCGGCCACTTGGCGTCTCTCACGGCCGTCTCGCTGTTACTGATCAACTGACGCAGCTTGTCCGCCTGATTTTCTTCCGGCAGGCTGGGCAATTGGAGCGATGCGTAAACGAAGTAAGCGGCGCACAGTCCCACGATCGCCATGCCGAGCTTCTCGCCATGGAGGAGCAGTAGCCCTTTGATTCCGCTCAGTCCTTTTAGATTGGCTTTCATTGCCGTCGTTTCCTGTAACTTTTGATCTGTCCCTGGAATTCAGGCACGATTGATAAGCTGTGTAATGAATTCGCTTTGAAGGTGCGACTTTATTTCGTTCGAATTTCCCCAAGATTCGATCATGATGACTTGAACTTGGCGGTTTAATTCATTGTTCGAGTTTTTTATGGTTGCGAGGCGAGTGGTGCCGCCGCCGGTTGGAGAGCTTCTTGGTTCGGCTCTTGGAAAATGTAAATCATGCCCTGAATAACGACCGTTGCCAGGTTGGGCTGCGCATTGAACGTCACCAACTGTCCGGGCGTATGAACCTGAAGCGTGCTCCCCGTGCCAGCCATGCCTCCGCCGCCGCCGCTTCGGCCGCTGTAACCGCCGCCACTTCGACCAGGACCGTAGCTTCCCTCACCCCCTCTCCCCATCATCGCGCCGCCGCTCGCCCCTCCCGCAACATCCGTTGGATTGATCCGCACCTCGGTGACTTCGACTTGCAGCGGCTGATTGGCGCATTCACTAATCAAGTGGGTGATCCAGCGCTGATCCATTTGCAGCACCATGCGGATGGGCAAACGCTTGAAGGGAGCGTTGGTATCCAACTCGACTGCCGGAGGCGCGGCGGCAGGATCGAGGGCGGCGCCACCCTCCCCGCCAGCCATGCCAACGTCTCCGCCAATCGGCTTGCCGGCGGCGTCCAGATATCGGCCCGGGAGCAACATCGCCTTTTCCTGCTCCGGAGTGATCTGCGTGCTGCCCGGGCCGCCGTCGACGCGCCCCATTCCCATTCCCATTCCTCCCCCCATTCCACCTGGGCCGGGGCCTGTCATAGGGGCAACTCGCCCCTCTCCTGACGGCTCGCCACCCATCCCTCCCGCGCCTGCTTCGCCCGCCGCGACTGGGGGTTGAGCGATCTCAATGCGTCCGATTCCACGACTGTTCAGAGCGGCAGGTTGGCCAACCTCCAGCGAAACGATCGTGCGGATTGCCGCATTCGACATCCGATCAGCGCCGGCCGCTTCGTTCGTGTTGGCGATGATCCGCAGCAGCGTATGGTAGACCCACAGATCCTCTTGGGTGACCCAGATACGTATCGCGGAAGGCCGTTCCGGAAAGGTCAGCGCGTCCCGCACCAGATATTGATCCAGCCATTCACACAAGTAATCTTCTTGGCTCTCGGTCAATTCGCCCGGCATGGGTGCGTAGCCTTCGCCCCCTCCCATGCCCATGCCAACGCGGCCACCCATCATTTCGCCTCGGCCGCCAAATGCGGAACCACCTCCCATCGCGCCTTCACCCGGAAGCATGACCCGCGCGCCGACGATCTTGGGCAGCGTTTCGAAATGGCGGTCGGCATAATTTTGATAGTTGGTGCGCAGATCGCGCGGAATGTCGTCGCCAAATTTTTTCTTTTCCACGTAGTCGCGAAACTCTTTCGTCAACGCATCCGGCCACGCGAGAACTTCGTTTCGCTGCCGATCGTGGAGCTGTTTCCATGTATCAGCCACGCTCTTGACTTGCTTATCGATTTCCCCTTGCTGCCGCGCAATGATGTCGTTGTTGGCTTTGAAGGGCGAGCTCACGAAGCTCTTCTGACCCTCAAACGCAGTTTTGATGGCAGACTTATTGGCGTCGAATTCTTTGGCCAACTTGCCGCGCGCCGAATTCCAGCACACGAGCGCCACGACGGCCGCGATGCCACACAGCAACCAAAAATGTTGTCGCTTGATCCAACCCAATATTTTGCGTACGTGGTCCATCGAGAGTCTCTAGCCTCCGGAGCTATTATCCGTGCTGGTTGTTTCTGGTTGGGTTGAGGCGGCCGCGGCTGTGGCGTCCGCAGTTGCGTTTTTCTTAGCCATGCGTTCCACCCGCTTCCCTCGAGGCTGGGGTTGCCACGCGAATTGAATACGGAAGTCGTAAACGCGCAGTTCCCACGGCTTCGGCGGTTCCGGAACTACTCCGTCCGCCCCCGGAATTCCTCCCATCATCCCGCTTGGTCCCCCCGGCCCTCCCGGACCATAGCTCGACGCGCCGACGCCCATCGGCAGCCCGCTGGGGTCCGTCGTGGCAATGGGCAGAAAGGGAACCGGCACAATCTTCAATTTGGTGATCACGACCGGATGCGAAATGCCTAGCTCCTTGATGGGTACTTCGACCAATTCACCGTTTGGACCGTCGGGTACAGAGACGCTGCCGGTTTCCAAGTTCTTGAAGAACGAATTGATGATGAATTGTTCCGCTTCGTTGTGTGGATCGGTGTTATGAAAGTGATAGCCATCCAGTTGAAACACGTAGCCGGGGCCTTGCATCACACCAGGTTCGGCGGCCGCCGGCGCGCTCCCGTCGGCCGGCGCAGCCGCCGGATCGACGACTCCCGCCGTTNNGCTGCGGGCGCCGCTGCCTCCGGAGTCGCGGCTGCCGTCGCGTCGGGCGCGGCGACGGCGTTCGGATCGGCGGGTGGCGCATTGGGGTCCGCCGGCGGGGCGTTCGGATCAACCGGGGCATTCGGATCGGCCGCGGGCGGGTCAGGTTTCTTGCCCGCTTCGTAGTTCTGCTGAACGCCCGTGTACCACAGAGAAATGTCGTCGAAGTATTCGCAATCCATCGACGTAATGTGGAGCTCTGGCCGTTTCGCGACGTCTTCCGCTGTTTCCTTCCGCTGGTCTGGGGGCCGCTCATCTTTTGGCAAGGCCGCGTCAATGGCCTTCAATACCTCGAGCCACAGCAGGCGGCCATCCACGTTGCTCTGCAAGCTGTTGCCAAGCTGAACCGTAGTGTCAAATTTGGCCGTTAGCGCGGTGTGGTAAGTGATGTACTTCTGGGCGTTGCTGACGGTAGTGGCCGATGCGCTGAGCGCCGATTTCATGGGATCTTCGTCTTTGACGGCGCTCTTCCACATCGAGTAGTGGCTGGCGTAATTGACCGTCATGCCCAACAGCAGCAGCGCCACCGCCGCCACAGCCCAAGGCTTCTTCGCCCGCACCAAACGCGTGGTGACGATTTCCTCCGGCAGCAAGTTTGTCTTGAGCTGCGACAGGCCAAGCGCCTGCGTGCACAATCCGTACGCCACGCCGAAGGTCAATTGGTTCTCTTTGAACTGCGGGACGGCCGTGGCGCTTCCCCCCACCAGTGAATTGAAGTTATCGATCAGCGTGACTTCCTGATCCAAGTTCTGCGACAAAAATCGCTGCAACCCGGGCAACTTCATCGGGTTGCCGAGCGCGATCATCTCGCCCAGCTTGGCGTTGCGATTATTGCTCGTGAAGAAGCCGATCGAGCGCTGGATTTCCGCGACCAGGTCGCTAAACACGGGCCGCATCGCCTGAAAGACCGCCTTGGGGTTTTCGGCCTTCATCGCGTTCCGCTTGAGGTGCTCCGCCTTGGCAAACGTGAGCTTAAGCTCCTTGGTCAGCGCTTTGGTGAAGTGATTGCCGCCGATCGGAATGCTGCGTTGCCAAACGCGATAGCCGTTGGTGATCACCAGATCCGTCGTATCGGTGCCCAGCGAAATGATGACGGTCGACTTGGGCTGATTGGCAGGGTCGTATTTCCCTTCTACCTTGAGTCGATCAAACGCCACGTAGTTGTAAATCGCCAGCGGGGCAAGCTGGATGAAATCGACGGGAATTCCAGCCGTTTCTAGCGGCTTTAAGGCCCGCGCTACCTGATCGCGCTTCATCGCGAAGATGCCGACCTCGGTCTCCAGCGCATACCCTTCGTCTTCGTTGCCGATCAGCGGCTGGTAATCCCAAACGACGTCTTCCAGCGCGAACGGAATTTGCTGCCGCGCCTCGTACTTGACGATGTCCGGAATCTTCTTGCGCTCGACGGGTGGCAGCTTGATGAACCGCGCCAAGCCGCTTTGGCCGGGGACGGAGATAGCCACCCGTTCGCCCGCGATGTCGTTTCGCGAAACGAACTGCTCCAGCGCTTCGCGAATCAGCTCTTCACGATTCGCGTCTGGCTGCGTGAGAATCTTGGGGTATTCGATGTAATCGAACGCTTCGACGACGATGCGGTCGTCGCTCTCGTGCGGCCGGCAGCGCAGCGCCTTCAGCGCACACTGGCCAATATCAATGCCCCAGACGGCGTTGCTCTTCGCCATAACCAAGAACCTCTATCCCGTGTCGATCGCGCCACGGAGCCGTGACGAATCGAGCTACCTGTGCCCGTCGAAATTCCGCGCGCCAGCGTTTCAGCTGTTGGCGTAAGCGTAAGCGCTAACGAAAAGTGCCTCTATTGAAAATGTATGCACAGCATCGCGCCAGAGCCAGCAGCCCAATAAGCTGCTACTCGCTCCAGGTGTCGGCCAATACCGAACTGCGGACGCTGGTTGACTTTACGCAACGAGTCTCGACCATTCGACAGCGCGTACACCGATCCCGCAACAACTGCCAGCAAAATTTATTTTACTCGTGAAATTCATAATGGATAGCATTCTATTGGGGCGCATTCTTTTTCGCTGCTCGGTCAGTAGCCCATCCCCCAGTGGAATACCACCCAAACAGGTGGTTTGCTATGAATCCGAGCAATGTTCAGCCCCCAAAACTTTCGCGTTAACATTCTGTCAGGTACTATGTTACGTCTATGACGATTCGTCGCGCCTCAGTCCTCCTGCCCTGCCACGGCCTGGACGATTTCCCAACCCACCTCGCCGGCGCCGATGCCGCCGGGCTATTGGCGGCCTGCACCTCCCTCTGGCACCCAGCTCTCCTGGCCGCTTGCGGCCGCCTTCCGGGCTGGCGTTCCACCGAGGATTTAACCGACCCGGATGAATTGGACGGGGAGTTGGTCGTAGTCCCTTGGGTCAGCCAGCGAAAGCTGCCCAGCGACTGGTGCGATCGATTGCGAGCGACGAGCCCGCGAAACCCGCCACCCGTGGAGGCTTTCGCCTCCCGCGCACAGACGATCGCGGCCGCGCTGGCAGCCGCGGAAATGGAATCGAACCCAGTTGACGCCGCGCTCGCGTCCGATTTTTTCGCGTTGGGATACGCGTATCTCCAGGTCGAGCTACTTGCGCGCTCGATGCGGTACTCCAGTATCCTGCAGTCAGATCAGTTCGATGGCGCTGCCGTGGAAGCGGCCCGCGCTGCCGTCGCGGGCGATCACGCGGCCGCGCAAGAAGCTCTCGTCCGGGCGTTCGACCTCCTCTGCGACGCGCGGAATCACTCTTACTCAGTAGACATCTATTTCGTCGAAGTCGCGCTCCTGGCCGACTCGACACTTGGTGAATCGCTGCGAGCGAAACTTGCGACGGGCCTGCCGATCAATCTGCTGGCGACTGGCGCGCTCCTAGAAAAACTGGCGGCCGAACATCCAGACACACTGGCCGAATTGCGGCGAGCGCTGGACGCGGGCACGGCCTGCGTCGTGGGTGGGAAGATGCACGGCGAATCGTCCGCCCCTTATGTGCCGGAAGCCTTGCTGGCCGAATTGACCACCGCACAAGAAGCGTCCCAGCGCGTCTTGAATCGCGACTTCGAAATCTTTGGCCAATACTCAGCCACCTTCTCAGCCCTCTTGCCGGAAGTGCTGACCAGCCTCGGCTTCCGCGGCGCGCTCCACGCAGGGTTCGACGGCGGCCCCATCCAGCTGGCCGAGCAGTGCAAAACGTACTGGGCGCCCCCTCAAGGGCCGCGGATCGAAGCCCTTTCCGCCACGCCTCTCGATTTGGCCGAGCCGAAGACTTGGCTCAATCTGGGCGCGCGGATGGGCGACTCGATCATGCACGACCACGTGGCGACCCTGCTGCTAGCCGGCTGGCCAGGGCAGGGGAGCGAATTCGGCGATGATATGCGGCGCGTGGCCGCTCGCAGCGGCGTGCTCGGAAAATTCATCACCTTGGACGAATATTTCAAGACGACGCGCGAGCCGGATGAATGGAACACTTTTTGGCCGCAGTCGCGAAAGCATCACATTCCCGTCGATTTGTCCCCAGCCGCGATTGCTGGGTTCGTCGCCGAAATCCGTCGCGATGTGGACGCAACCTACGATCGCTTGTGCGACGGCCTCGTGAAGCTCGTGGGCGCGAACAGGTCTCAGGACGATGAAAAGTCCGATTGCTCCGTTGCCATTAACCCCTGGAACTTCGAATCGGCGAAGTTCGTCCACGTCGATCCCTTGAATTTTTCTAGCCCCAGCGTCGGGACTCAAGCATCGCCGCCAACGAACTTAAGCGATCTGCCCGGCTGTGGTTTCGCAACCTTGGATACCTCGTCTGCGCTTCCTAAGCCAGTGGCGAGCGGGCGTACGCTCCATAACGAGCAAGTGGAAGTCGTCATCAGCGAACGGACGGGCGGCATTCAATCCCTCCGCGCGCATCGAGATCGCAGCACGCGCGCGTCGCAGCGGCTCGTCTTCTTCGATGCCGATCATACGCCCGCCCGCACAGCCTCACCCTCCGGCGCGGAAGAACCGCCGCGAATCGAGACACAGATGATTGCCGAGCACGTTGAAATCACGCGTAACGACGCTGCTTTGGGAGAGATTACTTCCCGCGGTCGGCTGTTGGACGCGGCCGGCAATTTATTGGCCCATTTCACGCAAATAGTCCGTTTGCCGCGCGGCGCGTCGTCCGTGATCGTCGAAGTCTCCCTGCAACCAGAGGCACCGCCAGCCGGAAGCATTTGGGATCAATTTTTCGCCAGCCGGCTCGCCTGGGCAGACGAGACGGCCACGCTACGCTCAGGCTTGCAATGGTTCAGCCGCGCTGCCAACGGCGAACGCATCTTTTCGCCGGAGTGGATTNNACCCATCACCTGCTTCGGGTTCGGCCTGCCGTTGCACCGCCGTGCCGGTCCAACCTGGCTGGATACATTGCTCGTGGGAGAGGGGCCGGAACAGCGATTTCAATTCGCTTTGGGGCTCGATGCCAAATTTCCCACGCAAGCCGCCCTAGCGCTGTTGACCGCCGGCAAGCCGTCCATTACCAAATTGCACAGCCGGCCCGCTGTCGACCGCGGTTGGTTCCTGCATGTCGGTGCGAAGAATGTCATCGTGACCCACATGGAGCCACTGCCGGAAGAACGCAAAGGCGTTCGCCTGCGCCTGCTGGAAACCGAAGGGCGCAGCGTCCGCACGAACATAGCCGCCTTCCGCCCGATTCGCACGGCAAGGCGGACCGATTTCCGCGCCCAGCAAACCGAGTTATTGTCCGTCGTCGAAGGAGAGATTCGTCTCGAAATCGGCAGCCACCGCTGGCTACAAATCGAAGCGGAATGGTGAGAAAGGTCAGTTAAAAGAAATCTCCTAACTCCTAACGACTAACTCCTAACGCCCAACGACTGCCCCCAATGATCGTCACCATCGATGGACCCGCCGGCGCAGGAAAGAGTAGTGCGGCTCGCGAGCTCGCGCGCCGACTGCGGTTCCGCTTTCTCGATACGGGGGCCATGTATCGGGCCGTGACGCTGGCGGCGCGCCAGCGTGGACTTGACCTCGGCAGCTCAGAACAAGTTTCGCAAATGGTCGCGGAGATCCGAGTCGAGCTAAGCGGCGATCGGGTGCTGCTCGATGGCCAGGACGTGACCGATGCCATTCGCAAATTCGAGATCACCACCGCCACTCACTTTGTAGCCGACAACCCAGCCGTGCGCGCGCAACTCGTCAATTGGCAGCGCGAGTCGGCCGCTGGTGCGGATGTCGTGACCGAAGGCCGCGATCAAGGCACCGTCGTATTTCCGCACGCGGAGTGCAAAATCTTTCTGATCGCCGACGAAGAAGAGCGCGCGCGGCGCCGCTTTCGAGACCTGTTGAGCCGCGGCGAAAAAGTGACATTCGAAGAGGTGCTCACGAATCAGCGGCTCCGCGACCACCGCGATTCCATTCGCTCCGTCGGAGCGCTGGTGAAGGCCGACGACGCGATCGAGTTCGCCACCGACGGCTTGTCGCCTGAGGAAGTCGTGACGCAACTCGAAGAGATCGTGCGTTCCCGCCAATGACCACTCCTGCGGCCACCCAATCGAGCTTGGCGTCGCGATTGTGGTATCGCTGCTGCAAGATATCCTGCTGGGCCGCCTGCGAACTCCTGTTTCGCTATCGATTTAGCGGCGCGGAGCATGTGCCTCCTTCCGGCCCGGTCCTCCTGGCAAGCAATCACCAAAGCCATTTGGACCCTGTGCTGGTGGGCGTGGCCTGCCCGCGTCAAATGAAGGCGATGGCCCGCCATACGCTGTTTTTCTGGCCCCTGAGTTGGTTGATCCGTTCCCTCGGCGCGGTGCCGGTGAATCGAGAACAAGGCGCAATCGGCGGCGTCAAAGCGACCCTCAAAATGCTGAAAGATGGCGAGGCTGTGCTGCTATTCCCCGAAGGGACGCGCACTCACGACGGCGCGCTGCAACCCCTCATGCCCGGCTTCTGCGCCCTGGCCCGGCGTAGCGCGGCCACGATCGTGCCGGTAACGATCGATGGCGGCTTCCGCGCGCTCCCCCGCGGAGCCTTGCTCCCGCGCCGTACAGACGTCTCGATCACTTTCAGCCCGCCGATCGGCCCCAACGAGTATGGTCGTCTTAACGACGCGGAACTGGTCGAGTTGGTTACGGCCCACATTGCTGCCGGTCTGTCTGGTTAGTTCAGCATTTTGCCAACTAGCGGGCCGAATGCCGGGTGCCATGCTGATTCGTGTATTCCCAGCGAGCGTCATCGCCACCGATCACAACAACCCGAAGTGTCAGCGAGGAAATGGCCAGCAAGGGAGGGCGAGGCTCCCGCCGAGCCTTTGCTCCGACAAGGGAGGGCGAGGCTCNNCGACAAGGGAGGGCGAGGCTCCCGCCGAGCCGTTCCCGCCGAGCCTTTCCCGCCGAGCCTTTCCCGCCGAGCCGTTCCCGCCGAGCCGCTCCCGCCGAGCCGCTCCCGCCGAGCCGCTCCCGCGCCCGGTCCCACTCCTAACTTGTTAGCAGTGCTTTGGATTGGCCTTACGGTCCGAATCACAAATCAGCTTCCCCCTCGCCGCTCACCCCGCGCGAAGAAATAAAAGAAAATAGGACAACAGTGCAACCGACAGCGACTCACTTCAATCCGCAGCGGCAAGGAATATTGAGAGCTGGAGAGTTCGAGTCGGAGAGCGATCGCAGAGAATCTTTTTACTTCCTCCCCGTGCCCTCTGTGTCCTCTGTGGAGAGCTGCCTTGAAAAGATCGTTGCTCCGCGATTCGAACTGCCCACCTTAACACAAACGGTGGCCAAAACCTAACAAAAAATTCCGCGCGCACAGTTTCAGAGCACGCCAACATTTTCCCCAACAAAGCCCGCGATTCTTCTTGAATCACCCCACTGCGCAGAAGCCCCACCCCCACTTATGCGCAGCTCGCCCGACCCGTACTCGCGGGCCGCCCGCAAGTCCCCAAGCCCCCGCGCTAGTCACACAATCCCCTTCCCTCTTCCGCGCTACCCCTCCTCAGTGCCCGGC
>CXWJ01002337.1_pt1 | contig 10909 bp, 9 predicted proteins | sample 590841 | NCBI WGS metagenome assembly CXWJ01 (sample SAMEA3498367, study PRJEB10139) | wastewater metagenome | biome: wastewater treatment plant; material: activated sludge | place: Austria | collected 2015-01-21 | reverse complement strand
CACGTGCGCTTGGTTTTAGGTTTTTTGCAATTTCTACCACACTGTTATCATAAAAATACAAACCGGGTACAGCATAGTTTGATTTTGGATTTGAGGGTTTTTCTTCAATAGAAATGGCATTTTTATTTTCATCAAATTCAACAACGCCATACCGTTCGGGGTCGTTTACGTGGTAGGCAAACACAATTCCGCCATCGGGTTTTGTGTTGCCTTGGAGCAATCTTCCTAAGCCTCCACCATAAAAAATATTATCACCAAGTATAAGAGCTACTGCATCATTACCAATAAATTTTTCTCCAATTACAAATGCCTGCGCCAAACCATTGGGCACTTGTTGCTCTTCGTAAAAAAACTTACAGCCTAATTGATTTCCATCGCCAAGCAGTTTTTTAAAGTGCGGCAAATCATACGGGGTTGAAATAATAAGTATTTCGTTTATGCCTGCCATCATTAAAACGGATAGCGGGTAATAAATCATGGGCTTATCGTAAACAGGCATCAGTTGCTTGCTCATGGCAAGTGTCAATGGATGCAGTCTTGTTCCTGAACCTCCGGCTAATATTATTCCTTTCATGGGTGATTGGGTAATTTGGGAATTAAGTTGTTGAGATATGAACTCTTTATCGCGTCAAAAATAATTATGTTTTCTTTGCTTGCTGTTTTAAAAACACCATGTTAAAAATAGATATTCATACACACATTCTTCCAAAAGATATTCCTGACTGGAAAAACAAATTCGGTTATGGCGGATTTATTCAATTAGACCATCATAAAAATTGTTGTGCACGAATGATAAAAGATGACGGCACTTTTTTTAGAGAGGTAGAAAGTAATTGCTGGGATGCTGATGTGCGCATAAAAGAATGTGATGTACATCATGTGCACGTGCAGGTTTTAAGTACGGTGCCGGTTATGTTTTCTTATTGGGCAAAGGATAATGATGCGCTTGATCTCTCCAAATTTTTAAACGACCATATTGCAAATATTGTAACTAACCATCCTAAACGATTTATAGGTTTGGGAACTATTCCATTGCAAGCACCCGATTTAGCTATCAAAGAATTGGAGCGGTGCAAACAAATTGGGTTAGTAGGCGTGCAAATTGGTTCGCACGTTAACGATTGGAATTTGAACGATGAAAATTTGTTTCCTGTTTTTGAAGCCTGCCAGAAATTAAACATGGCTGTTTTTGTGCACCCGTGGGAAATGATGGGCGAAGAAAAAATGAAACGATATTGGTTGCCGTGGTTAGTTGGTATGCCTGCCGAAACTACGCGCGCCATTTGCTCTATGATTTTTGGAGGAGTGTTTGAGCGCTTGCCTAAATTACGTGTTGCATTTGCGCATGGTGGCGGAAGTTTTCCATCAACCATTGGCAGAATACAACATGGTTTTGATTGCCGCCCCGATTTGGTAGCTATTGACAACAACGTGCCTCCCAAAAATTATCTCGGTAAATTTTATTTTGATTCACTTGTGCACGATGAACGCATGATGCGATTTTTAATTGATTTGGTAGGGGCAAATAAAATTGCATTGGGTAGCGATTATCCTTTTCCGCTTGGCGAAAATATTCCGGGCAGTTTAATTGAGTCAATGGATTTGAGTAATGACGTAAAAGCGCAACTGCTACATGGCACAGCTCTTGAATGGTTACAATTAAAAAAAGAAATGTTTTTGATGTAACTTATATCTCTCTCCTGTTTGCAATTGAAACGCTAGAGTAGAAATTTTGATAATTCTCTGGAGTGTGTTGAATGAGCTTTTACTGGGTTTTTTAGACACAGATTCACAGAATTTAAAAGAATTAAAACGCTTCGCTTTATAATTTTCACAAAACTAATTGCCAAGAAGTAGCATTAGTGAAAATTGTCCCATCAATTTCTTCAAATCTGTGAATCTGTGTCTGAAACTGATGTAGTTCTATAGCCAAACTTTTCACACAACTACGTTAAAAACATTATTTGACCAGGCATTACCCCGTGGGCTATTCAATAAATTCGCAGTTTATTTGAGCAATGCCGGTTATTACTTTAACAACAGATTGGGGAATAAGAGATTTTTACGCAGCAGCGTTAAAAGGTGCATTGCTATCGGCAAACGAAAATTTTAACATCGTTGATATTACACACCAGATAGACCCTTTTGATTTAACCAAGGCGTCTTTTGTTTTTAAAAACGCATTTCATTTTTTTCCTCCAAAAACCATACACCTTGTTGCAGTTTCAAGTCAAATGGATAATGAATCATCGTGGCTTATTGCTACTTATAAAACACATAAAATAGTTTGTAAGGACGATGGCTTTTTATCTTTAGTTGTATCGGATGCATTTGATTCTGTTGTGCGTGTTGATTATTCTGCCGGACTCACCATAACAAAAGAGCGCGAGCTGATGGTGAGCATTGCCAGCGGGCTTACTAAAGATATTTCGCCCGAAAGTTTTGGTCCTGTAACAACAGATTATAAACGCAGCAATTTATTTGCTCCTGTTATTGACGAAGCAATAATCAAAGGAGCAGTAATTTATGTAGATGAGTTTGGTAATGTTATCAGCAATATTTCTCACAATGTTTTTGAAGATGCGCGCAAGGGTCGCTTGTTCGAGATAGATGCGCGCAAACAGCAATATATCATCAACTCATTAAACAATAGATACGAGGACAGCGACCGTGGTGAGTTGCTTGCGCTTTTTAATTCATCGGGGCTATTAGAAATTTCGGTAAGACATGGTGATGCTGCCGGTTTGCTTGGTTTAAAATTTGGAGATACCGTTAGGGTAATGTTTAAATAAGGTATGATAACAAGACTTGTTAAACTTCCAATTAAGCAGGAAAAAACCACGGAGTTCAAGAATCTTTTTGAAAATATTAAAGACACTATTAAAGGATTTGACGGATGTGTTCACCTAGAATTATTTGCAGAAAATACTAATAGTGGAGTACATTTTACTTATAGCATTTGGGAGAGCGAACACCATTTGAATAAATACCGGCTAAGCGAGTTTTTTAAAAAGACATGGGCAACAACCAAAACCCTGCTTGCCGATAAACCCGATGCTTGGAGTTTAGAAAAAATTTAGAATTGTATATACAACGAAAAACTATTTTTGGCAGTCATATTAAATCCACTAAAAGAATTTTAAGCCTTGTTTTCACTACTTAAAAAGGAAGTAAGTACTTTTCTTAATTCGCTCACCGGTTACATAAGCATTTGGGTTTTTTTAATAACCATTGGTTTATTTATGTGGGTATTTTCAGGCGCAGGATTTAATGTGCTTGATGCAGGCTATGCAAGTATTGACAGCTTGTTTGTGATTACTCCCTGGGTTTACATGTTTTTAATTCCTGCAATAACCATGCGTTTGTTTTCGGAAGAGCGCAAAACCGGAACAATAGAATTACTGCTTACCAAACCGTTAACCGAGTTGCAAATAATTCTTGCAAAATATTTTGCAGGTGTGCTGCTGGTTTTGTTTTCGCTGCTACCTACTCTTGTTTATTTCTATACGGTTTATGACTATGCTTTGCCACAAGGCAATGTAGATACAGGTGCTATTATTGGTAGCTACATTGGTTTGTTTTTATTGGGCGCTGCATTTGTTGCCATTGGTTTGTTTGCAAGCTCGCTTACCGATAACCAGGTTATAGCTTTTATTATTGCATTGTTCTTTTGTTTTTTTTGTTACGCAGGATTTGAATCAGTGAGCAACATACTTCCTCCCGGACCAATTTCAATTCTTGCATTGCAGCTTGGTATCAATACGCATTATAGTAGCATAAGCCGTGGTGTTATTGATACGCGCGATGTTGTTTATTACATCAGCCTTATTGGTTTTTTTATCATGCTCACCAAATTAAAATTAGAAAGCCGTAAGTGGTGATGAAAAAAAAACAAAATAAAAGGAACTCTATTATTGGTTTCGTGCTGTTGCTGGCAGTAATTGTTCTGGCAAATGTTTTATCGTCATTTGTCTTTACGCGAGTTGATTTAACGTCTGAAAAACGTTTCACTTTATCTCAAGCAACTAAAGATGAACTGGTATCATTGCAGGACATTGTATATTTTAAAGTTTATCTGAGTGGTGATTTGCCTCCGGGGTTTCAGCGCCTGAGCACTGCCACACGCGATATGCTCAATGAAATGCGCCAATATGCAAAAGGAAATTTAGAGTATGAGNNGGATAAATACCGTGTAGCAGATATTGTTCAAACTTTAAATGTATCTTATAAAGTTACGGGCGTTACCATCAATCAAAAATTAGATGCGTTAAAAGATTTTGATTGTATTGTAATTGCAAAACCCGACTCGGCATTTGACGAAAAAGATAAATTTATAATTGACCAGTACATTATGCGTGGCGGCAAAGTATTATGGTTGGTTGATTACATGATTGCCGATATGGATAGCCTTGCCAGACAAAATCAGTTTGTATCGGTAGCCAATCAATTAAATGTTGAGGATATGTTGTTCAGGTATGGCGTAAGAATAAATACCAACCTTGTAATGGATTTGCAGGGCGCACCTATCCCAATGCTTACAGGTTATGTGGGCAATAAACCACAAACATCTTTTTTGCCTTGGTTTTATTTTCCACTTGTTGTACCTACTTCAAAACATCCTATCGTAAACAATTTAAACGGAATACGTTTCCAGTTTGCAAGCAGCATAGATACGTTGGCAAACAAAGAAATTTCAAAAACCATTTTGCTGCAATCATCAGAGTATAGCCGCACCGTTGGTTCGCCAGCTGTAATTGATCTGGAGCAGATGAAAAAGAAACCGGAAACGAAACAGTTTAACAAAGGCAATCAGCCATTGGCGGTTTTATTGGAAGGAAAATTTTTATCCAATTATGCCAACAGGGTTCCTGCCACCATTGCAAACGACTCTGCCATTGCGTTTAAAGAAATGGGTGTAGAGAACAGAATGATTGTTATTGCCGATGGTGATGTAATAAGAAATGACTATCGTAAATCAAACGAATCTATTTTTCCATTGGGCTACGACAGATACACCGGGCAGTTTTATGGCAACAAAAGTTTTATTCTTAATTGCATTGATTATTTATGTGAAGGTCCGCGACTGATGACCTTGCGCCAAAAAGAATTCAGATTGCGTTTGCTTGACAAGCAACGTTTGGAAGGCAACATCCTAAACATAAAATTATTTAATGTAATAGTGCCCGTTATTTTAATATTGGTTTATGCTTTGGTGCGCATGTACCAGCGCAAAAAGAAATTCGCTGAATAATAATTTTATCTCGTTATTTTTTACAACACATTCCTTTTAAATGAAATCAAATAAAATCACATTGCTTGTTGTTATTATCCTTCTTGGCATTTCAGCATATTTTATTTATACAAAAAACTCCGGTACCATAAGGAAAGAACTGCGCGACTTTGCTGTGCAGGATACAGCATCTATAACAAAAATATTTATCGCTGACCGCAAAGGATACAAAACCACGCTTGAAAGAACTGCAGAAAAAACCTGGATGGTTAACGGAAAATATATTGCGCTGCAAAAAGCTGTGAACATTTTGCTTGAAACAATAAAAAAAGTTGAAGTGAGAAGCCCTGTAGGAAAAGCAGCATACAACAGCGTAATAAAAGATTTAGGAACCGATGGCACCAAGGTTGAAATATATGCAGGAGATAAAAACCTAAAAACATATTACATCGGTCAGCCTACGCAGGATATGCTTGGCACTTTTATGTTTATTGAAGGTTCTTCAACACCTTTTGTTACGCACATACCTGGCTTTAATGGTTTTTTGTCCACACGTTTTACAGCCAAGCCTGATGACTGGAAAAGCAAAATAATATTTGCTTATAATGATGCAATGCTAAAAAAAATTACGGTGATTGATCCAACAGATTCTGCAAAAAGTTTCAGAGTAGAGAGAGCAGGAAATGACTTTCAACTTTTTTCCTCCCCAACAAATGCAGCAGCAACCGATATTTATAAAAGTAAAATTGCTGCGTACCTGAATCATTTTGCAAAACTTGCTTACGAATACGAGGAAACGTTGATTAAAAAAAATGCAAAGGATTCTATTCTTTCATCATCACCTTATAAATTGCTTGAAGTAGTAAATGTTTCCGGCAAAACAGATAAAATTATTTTATATAGAAAGCCTACGGTGCAGGGAACGCTTACATCCAACGACCCGGAGACGGGCCAGCTGCGTCCGTTTGACCCCGACCGCATGTTTGCTATTTGGAATAATGATACCAACTTATATGTTGTGCAGTATTTTATGTGGGATCCTGTTTTTAAAAGCCCTGAATTAATCAGAGGGTTTGAGGGGCAATAGTGCAAAAAAACCTTCAAGGCTTTTAAAACCTTGAAGGTTTACTCACATTCACAAAATTATTTCTTCCTCATTGCCTGCATTGCAAAATAAACGGCATGTATAGCACCAAAAATTAGCGATATGTAAAACAAACTTTTGTCGGCAACCTCACCTTTTGCCGCAGCATCGGTATCGGCAATATGCTGGTGAACAAAACCCATTATAAAAAGTAATATTCCCATTACAAGTCCGGTTAAATGAAAATAACTGATACCAACTCTTTCCTGTGTGCCATCACCTAAAATGCTTTTTCTTATTCCGTAAAACCAATACACATCCATACCAATAAGCATCCAAAGGATTAAACGTATCCAGGTATCGGCAGGTAAAAACACCATCATAAACAAACAGGTAAAAATTCCAAGGATGGGCACTAATGGCACCATTGGTGTTTTAAACGCTCTTGGTATATCAGGCATGTTTTTGCGCATTACAATTATGCCAACGCAAACAAGTATAAATGCAAAGAGGGTACCTATGCTTGTCATTTCACCTACAACACGCGCAGGAACAAATGCCGCAAATAAGCTCACAAAAAGCATAAACAATAATTGGTTGTTTGCAGGGGTGCGGAATTTAGGATGCACACTGCTGAATACTTTTGGAATTAATCCATCTTTACTCATGCTGAAAAACACACGGCTTTGTCCCATTAACATTACAAGAATTACAGAAGCATACCCGGCAAGTATGGCTATGATGATGGCTTTGTTTAACCACGGAAAGTCAGGAGAAATAGTTCCATCGGCACCGGGTGTCCCCATTGCATTTATTGCAACTGCTACAGGAGCAATTCCATCTTGTCCTTTAAAAGAAGTGTAGTTGGTAACGCCTGTCATTACATGGGCAAACAAAATATACAGCACGGTACAAATTGCCAACGACCCCAATATCCCCATTGGCATATCTTTCTTTGGGTTTTTAGCTTCCTGTGCAGCAGTGCTCACGGCATCAAAACCTATGTAAGCAAAAAACACAATAGCTGCTGCACGTATGATTCCGCTAAAACCATATTCGCCAAAGTTGCCTGTGTTATCAGGAATGTATGGAGTGTAGTTTGCAGAGTTGATATACTTCCACCCTAAGAAAATAAAAATTAAAACAACGGTTACTTTTAATGCAACAATAATTCCGTTTACCAAGGCGCTTTCCTGGGTTCCCTTTATTAGCAGCAAACTCATTAAAACGATAATGAATACTGCGGGTAAATTTACAATGCCACTTACAATAGTGCCATCGGCAAGTGTGGCTGTATCAAAAGGGCTCATAATAAGTTCGGGAGGTAAATGCAAGTTGTAGTATTCTAAAAATTTTACAAGGTACCTGCTCCAACTTATGCCAACGGTAGCTGCGCCTACTGCATATTCTAAAACCAAATCCCAGCCTATAATCCATGCTATCATTTCGCCCATGGTAGCGTAACTGTATGTGTATGCGCTGCCTGCTACAGGAATCATGCTGGCAAATTCGGCATAGCACAATCCTGCAAATGCACAACCTAAAGCTGCCACTACAAAAGAAAGCGTAATGGCAGGTCCGGCTTGATTGGCTGCTGCACCACCTGTTATGGAGAATAATCCTGCTCCTATTATAGCGCCTATGCCTAATGCGACAAGGCTGCGTGCGCCCAATGTTCTTTTTAATCCTTTTTCAGATTCATCGGCTTCTGTCAATAAATTGGTAATTGATTTTTTTTGGAAAATGCTTAATGCCATAGCTGGTAGTATTTTTGTCAGTTATTAGATGTGGTAAACCTAAAGGATTTTTTACAACTGGCAAAGTGTGGTTTCACAATCTGATAGTGCAGAGAATAAGACAAAAATAAAAAACGCGCACCTTTTTTAAGGTGCGCGTTTAATTTTAAAGGAGACATCACATGCCTCTTTGTTTTTCTTTATGTTTTGTTATCTGTTTTCTTAAAGCTTCCACGGCTGTATCGGTAGCTTCTTCAAATGTTCTACATTGCTCTTTGGCAAAAAGTGTTTTGCCGGGGGTGTTAATTTTAATTTCCGTTATTTTGTTTTCGTGCGATGAGTTTTTGTCTAATCGTAAAAAAACCTCACTGTCAATAATGCTGTCATAAAAATGGCGAAGCTTATCTAATTTTTCTTCTACAAAACTGATCAACTTCTTGTCAGCATCAAAATGGATTGACTGAACTTTAACTTTCATAATCATTTCAATTTTATTTTAAAAAGCACTTGGCAACCCCGCATTGCCAGCTTTTTTGTTATATACATTTATTTAGTGCGGGTGTGGTTATCAAAGAACGGTAGGTAAATATACAACACAATTATGCTTTTGGGTGCGCTTGCTTGTAAATATTTTTTAATTTTTCTATAGTATTGTGGGTGTAAACTTGGGTGGCTGCAAGGCTAGCATGACCCAAGATTTCTTTAACAGCATTTATCTCAGCTCCTCTATTAAGCATTTGGGTTGCAAATGTGTGGCGCAATACATGCGGGCTCTTTTTTTGACCGGTGGTTATGGCACCAAGTTTTGTCTTCACTAACCTATAAACGAACTTGTCGTAAATTTTGTTTCCGTTATCCAAAACAAAAAAATTATTTGCCAATAATTCTTTTGAAATGGAAATGTTCCTCAAATTTAAATAGTTTGCAATTTCATTTTTAAGAGTTGTTGAAACCGGAATTACCCTTTCCTTGTTTCTTTTACCCAATACCTTTATTGTTAAATTGTAAAGATTAACATCGGTATCTTTAAGGTTACACAACTCTGATAAACGTATACCGGTTTGGTAAAAAATATTAATTACCAATTTGTCCCTCACTCCCGGAAAGCCTTCTTTGAATTCAACTTTATCAAGTAACAAATCCATTCTCTGCTCATCAACAAAAACAGGTAATTGCTTTGCCACTTTGGGTGAAACAATTTTTTGCATTGGATTGCGCTCTATTGATTTTTCGCGTAGGCAAAATTTAAAGAAAGATTTCAGAGATGATATTTTTCTGCGCGCACTGCGGCTGTTTATTTTTTCTTCCATTAAAGAAACAATCCACGAGCGCACAAAAACGTGAGTTATATCTTTTACTTCTTTTATTTCATAGGTCTTTTCTATGTAGTTAAAAAACTGCTCCAGATCCTTACTGTAAGCAAGGAGAGTGTGGGCAGAATATCTTCTTTCGTACTGTAAGTATTTTAAAAACCGTTGGTATTGCATTTGTTTTCAAAAGTATTTATGCAGTTGAACGAAAAAATTTTGAATTATTGTTTTAAAAGAAAGATGTCAAAACGGAAATGTTAAAAAGCCCCGCCTCTTCATACAGAGGCGGGGTTTTAAATTTTAGTTAATACAAATTTTTATTTGATGCCTTTGCCTTTTATAAACTTGGCTGACATTTCGAAGTAGGGTTTGTTGTACTCAGCGCTTTTAAGTTTAATAAAGTACACTCCGTTAGGAATAGCTTCTTTACTAATAGGTATCCTGTTTTGTCCAGCAACCATTTCGGACCGGTACCTAATCAACTCTTTTTGTGTAATATCAATAACTGAAATTTCTACTAATCCTTTATATTGAGCAGTGAATGCACAATTAATAAATTTTGATGCAGGGTTAGGAAATAAATTAAGGTGGGATGGTGAGGTATTAAAGTCAATCGATTTCCATTCTGTAGTAGTTGAATGTCCGTTAAAATCTGTTTGTCTTATACGGTAATATGATAAACCTGATAATGGATTTCTATCCGTAAAGGTATAATTGTTCAGTTCTTTTGAGTTGCCTGCACCATCAACTTTTCCTATTTCTTCAAAGTTAATTTTATCCATACTTCTTTCCACAGTAAAGAAATCGTTATTTTCTTCACTAACTGTTGACCATTTGCAAATTGCAGCATCTTCAGATTTATCAACATAAAACGAAAGCAATTCTATTGGCAATGGATTAGCCCATTGAATAGAGGCGAAATCTGAAAAACCACTAAGGCCTTCTCTTATTGTAATATCCGCTGTGCTTGATGTATTACAAGTTCCATTAAGCGCCCAAGTTCCTGAACTTCCTGATGGGCTTCTCTTCATTACTGTCCAAAATGTTCCCGTGCTATTATTATAGCCCTGATTATTTAGGGTAACATTATAAGTTCCGCTTGCGGGCGAAACGCTGGCGTTAATAGTCCAGAAGCCATGATTGAGGGCAGGTTTTAATGCATAATTTCTTCCTGAGCAATCACTTGAAATTGGACCGTTAGGAACAACTCCCCAACTGGTAAATGTTGCTAATAGATTGTAAGTTGATGAGGGAGCAGTTGTATAATTAATTTCTGCTAACTCATAACCCATTGCTGCATTTCCAACCGGAAAATAATAGTTGCCGGTTGTGGTGCCAATGTTTCTGCGTAGCCTTCCTCTTACATAACTGTTTATGTTACCACTGTTAACAGCCGATGGATTGGTATTGGTTACATTTACTTCATTGTTGTTGGCAGTAATAATTACACCATCATTTAAATCAAGCGTACCTGTAAGACCTATATTGATACTACTGGTGCTTCCACTTAATGTAACACCGGTACTTTTATTATCAACTCTTACGCTAC
>CXWJ01000437.1_pt1 | contig 10916 bp, 11 predicted proteins | sample 590841 | NCBI WGS metagenome assembly CXWJ01 (sample SAMEA3498367, study PRJEB10139) | wastewater metagenome | biome: wastewater treatment plant; material: activated sludge | place: Austria | collected 2015-01-21 | reverse complement strand
CGCAACTGGGCGATGACGCGGTTGCTGGCGGCGAACACCGGTGCACCCGACAGCCCGCCGGCTTCGCCGCCATGCGGCAGGCCTTGCACCGCGTCGCGCGCGATCGTCGTGTTCGTCGCGATCACGCCGTCGATGCCGTGGGCTTGCAGCGCGGCGGCGATCGAGCCGACCTGCGCCTCGTCGAGATCCGGCGCGATCTTCACGAACAGCGGTACGCGCCGGCCATGCCGCGCGGCGAGCTGCTCGCGGCGCTGCTGCACGGCGCCGAGCAGCGCGTCGAGCGCGGCGTCGCCTTGCAGCGCGCGCAGGTTCGCCGTGTTCGGGCTCGAGATGTTCACCACCACGTAATCGGCATGCGGGTAGACGCCGTCGAGGCACAGCAGGTAGTCGTCGACCGCACGTTCGATCGGCGTGGTGGCGTTCTTGCCGATGTTCAGGCCGAGAATGCCGCCGCGTTCGCGGAAGCGCGCGCGTGTCACGTTCGCGACGAAGGCGGCCAGCCCGTCGTTGTTGAAGCCGAGGCGGTTGATCAGCGCGTTCGCCTGCGGCAGGCGGAACATGCGCGGCTTGGGGTTGCCGGGCTGCGCCTTCGGCGTGACCGTGCCGACCTCGATGAAACCGAAGCCGAGCGCCGCCAGTGCGTCGATGCAGCGGCCGTTCTTGTCGAGCCCTGCCGCCAGGCCGATCCGGTTCGGAAAGCGCAGGCCGGCCACGGTCACCGGATCGTCGATGCGCGGCTGCGCGATGGCGCACAGCAGCGGCGTGTGCTGCACGCGTGCGAGCGCGCCGAGCGTCAGGTCATGGGCTCGTTCGGGGTCGAGCCCGAACAGGAAAGGGCGGGCGAGGGCGTAGGGCAACAAGGGCATCGGCAAGGCAGCGTGGCTCGGGTCGATTGTCGCAGCGGCGGCGACGGATAATCCCGCCTCCATCACCACGCCATCCCATGACCCAGGACGAACTCAAGGTTCTCGTCGCCCAGGCGGCGCTCGCGTACGTGCCCGAAGGCGCGATCGTCGGCGTCGGCTCGGGCTCGACGGTCAACTGCTTCATCGACGCGCTCGCGAGCATGCGCGAGCGTTTCTTCGCCGCCGTGTCGAGCAGCGAGAAGAGCAGCGAGCGGCTGCGCGCCCGCGGCATCGAGGTGATCGACGCAAACCGCGTCGAAAGCATTCCGGTCTACATCGACGGTGCCGACGAGATCGACCAGCGCGGCTGCATGATCAAGGGCGGCGGTGCGGCGCTGACGCGTGAGAAGATCGTCGCCGACCTCGCCGAGCGCTTCGTCTGCATCGCCGACGAGTCCAAGCTCGTGCCCACGCTCGGCCGCTACCCGCTGCCGGTGGAGGTGATCCCGATGGCGGCGGCGCAGATCGCACGCCGATTCGCCGCGATCGGCGGCCAGGCGGTGCTGCGCGCCGGCGTGGTGACCGACAACGCCGGCCACATCCTCGACGTGCGCGGCCTCGTGATCGACGACCCCGAGGGCATGGAGCGCGAAGTCAATCAATGGCCGGGAGTCGTGACGGTCGGCATCTTCGCGCGCCACAAGGCGAGCACCTGCCTGCTCGGCACGCCTCAGGGCGTGAAAACGCTCGGCTTCTGAATCTGCACGCATGCGGCCGAAAACCGCTTAACCTCACGCCAGCCAGGATTCACGGAAGGACGGCCCATGGCCAAGCCAAACTACTCGTTCGAAAAGCGCCAGCGCGAGCTGGCCAAGAAGAAGAAGAAGGAAGAAAAGCTTCGCGAGAAGGCCGAACGCAAGACCAACCCGCAGGGTGGCGACGAAGCCGCTCCCGATGACAACACCGCCGAGGGCAGCGCCACCGCTGCCCCCGGCGCCGAAGGCCAGACGGCCGCCTGACAAGGTGTGAACGAACCCGACATGCCCGCTCGTTCCGCCGGATGCGCCCACTCGGCGTTNNGCCTTGATTGGGCGCGTTCCGGCGGCCCGCTCGGGCACGCCGGATTCATTCACACCTTGTGAGAGCTCAACGCGCAGCTGCTGCGCGGCGCGCCCGCCGGCTGACGAAACGTGCCGGGTCGACCGCGTCGAGCAGGCTCGCCTCGACCGGGCAGGGCGCCCCCGACATCCATGAAGCCAACAGCTGTGCGCCGAGCGTGGCCGAAGCGATGCCGCGCGAGCCCAACGCGGTGAGCAGGTACAGGCCCGCCAGGCGCGGCACGAAGCGCGGTTGATCCAGGCGCCGGGGCGCGGCGGCTGCGGCAGCCAGGTCGGGCACCGGCCCGATCATCGGCAGCCGGTCGCGGGCATTCCAGCGCCAGCCGGTGCGGCCTTCGAGCCGATCGGGTGTCGAGTGCACGCGCTGCCCGGTGAGCCGTTCCAGTCGTGCCAGATTCGCCGCATGGTCGGCGCTGCGCACGGCCGGGTCCATGTCGCCCGCTTGCGAGCTCGCACCGAACAGCACGCGGCCGTCGTCCAGGCGCAGCGCATAGCCCCGGCCCGACATCGGCAGCGCCAGGCCCTCCAGACCGGCAGCGGCCGCGTCATCGGCCGACAAGATGCTCACCTGGCCGCGCACGACCTCGAGCGGCCAGCAGGCCGTCTCGCCGAGCAGGCGCAGCGCGCCCCCACCGCCGGCGAGCACGACATTCGCCGCTGNNCGCCGAGGCGCCGGCGCGACGCAGGAACGATCGCGCCAGACCGGCGGGTTCGACCCAGCCGGCGACAGGATGCCGCCAGGCCGGTCGGCCGAATGCCTCGACGGCGTCGACGAGGTCCGGCGGCAGACCCAAGCGTTCGAGCAGCGCGCGCATCGCCGCCAGGCCGCCGGGCCGGTCGTCGACTTGCAGCAACCCGGCGACGCTGCCGTTCGCATGCCCGGCGTCGACGGCGTGGCGCACGGCGCACGCAGCCTCGAAGGCGGCGGCGCGGAACCAGCGCGCATGGGCGCCGTCTTCGGCGTGCACGACGCCGTGGAAGATGCCGCCCGGGTTGCCCGAGGCCTCGGCGGCGAGGCGATCGTGGCGGTCGACCAGTTCGCAGCGCCAGCCCTGCTCCGCCAGCGCCCACGCCGCTGCGCAACCCGCGAGGCCGGCGCCGACGATCAGCGCATGGTGTTCACCCACGGGCGCGGCGCCGCGTGCCGGCGAGCGTCGCGGCGTGAAGGCCGGCGCGTAGCGCGCCAGGGTGATGTCGCGTTTGCCGCCCTGGCCGGGCGCGAGCTGCACGTCGAAACCGGCAGCTTGCAGGCCGTCGCGCACGGCGCGCGCGGCGGTCCAGGTCGCGACCGTGGCGCCGGGTGCCGCGAGCCGCGCGAGCGCCTTGAACAGCGCCGGGCGCCACATCTGCGGGTTGCGATCGGGCGCGAAGCCGTCGAGATAGAAGGCGTCGACGCTGGCGACCAGCTCGGGCAAGCACTGCGACACGTCGCCGAAGGCCAGCCGCAGACGCACCGCGCCGCCGTCGAAACGCAAGCCGTGCAGGCCATGCACCAGCGGCGGCCACTGTGCCAGCAGCTCATCGGCCAGCGCGCGCGGCCCGCCGTGCATCGCGGCCAGGTCGTTGCGGCGCAGCGGATGCGCCTCGATCGAGATGAATTCGAGCCGCGCGCAGCGTTGCGGGTCGTCGCGCCACGCTTGCCAGGTGGCGAGGAAGTTGTGGCCCAGGCCGAAGCCGGTCTCGAGGACGACGAAACGCTCGCGCCTCCGCCAGCGCTCGGGCAGCCGGTTGCCGGCGAGGAAGACGTGGTGCGCCTGCTCGAGAGCGCCGGCGCGCGGGTGGTAGACGTCGCCGTAGCGTTCGCTGAACGGTACGCCGTGCGCATCGCGCGTCGGCTGCGCGGCTTGCAGCGGCGCCGTCTTCACGCCGCCCCGCAGGCGGCCAGCCAGGAGAGCAGCCGGTCGCGCGCGTCGCCGAGGTTTCGGTAGCGCAACACCGCATCGCTCATGCTGCCGATGGCCGCGTGCAGCGCCATAGGGTCGAGCCCATCGGCGATCGCCTGCGCCAGCGGCCGCAGTTCGACATGGATCGTGAACACCGCTTGCGCAAGTTCGGGCAGCGGCACGAACGTCTGATGCTCGGTGCGGAAGTGGGCCATGCGGACAAGGGCCGTTGCATCGGCGTCGGTCGGCCAGGGCAGCGCCGTCGCGCGTGCCGGATGCGCGTCGAGCCGCGGCTGGCGGGTGATCGTCCACACGTATCGCTGCCAGCGCTGCACGCCGGTGACGAGCCGCGCCAGGTGCTCGCTCGCGGTCAGCAGGATCTGGTTGTCGGCCACCGGGGCGTGGACTTCGGCGAAATGCCGTCCGACCTTCTCGCCGGGCACCCAGTGCGAAGGCAGGCAAACGGCCAGCCAGGGGATCACCGCAGTGGCGCCGTCGAGGACCGCGAAGTCTTCGGCAAACGCCAGGCACAGCAGCCCGGCCAGGCGCCATTCGATGGGCAGCGCCGCGAGGCAGTCGCGCAGCTCGGCCGGGCCGTCGCCGGTGAGCTCGGCGCCGCGCAACGAGCAGCCGAGCGCCCGCGCATCGATGCCGGCGTCGCCGTCCCAGGCAAACGCATCGGGGTGCTCGCGATGCGCCTGCTCGCACAACGCGCGCAAGGCAGGTCGGGCATCGAAGCCGGGCATCGCCAGCAGCGCCTGGCCGGCGCTGCGGCCGAGCACGCCGAGTTTCTCGACCAGCGCCCGGTCGCCGAGGCGGTTCGGCGTGAGCTGCCGCGTTCCGGGCTCGAGCTTGCGCAAGCCCGGCTGCATGCGGAACGGTGCGCTGACGGCGGAAGGGTCGAACGGCATGGGCCCGGATCATCGCGCAAACCGGCCCACGAAAAAGGGCGCCCGCGGCGCCCTTGATGATCGGCCTGACGCCGTTCGTCAGACGCGCTTGCGGTACTCGTGCGTGCGGGTGTCGATCTCGACCTTGTCGCCGCTTTCGACGAACAGCGGCACGGCGATCTCGAAGCCGGTGGCGATCTTCGCCGGCTTGAGCACCTTGCCCGAGGTGTCGCCCTTGACGGCCGGCTCGGTGGTGACTTCGCGCACCAGCGTCGTCGGCAGTTCGACCGAGATCGCCTTGCCGTCGTAGAACACGACTTCCACCGACATGCCGTCTTCCAGGTACTGGATCGCGTCGCCCATGTTCTCGGCCTCGACCTCGTACTGGTTGTAGTCGGGGTCCATGAAGACGTACATCGGGTCGGCGAAGTAGGAGTAGGTGCAGTCCTTCTTGTCGAGCACGATCTGGTCCATCTTGTCGTCGGCCTTGAACACGAGCTCGGTGCCCGAGCTGTTCAGCAGGTTCTTGAGCTTCATGCGCACCGTCGCGGCGTTGCGGCCGCCGCGGCTGTACTCGGTGCGCAGCACGACCATCGGGTCCTTGCCGTTCATGATGACGTTGCCGGCGCGAATTTCCTGTGCGATCTTCATGGTCAGATTCCGTGAGCGGCCACGGGCGGTTGCCGGGGCGGGTGTCTTGGGGACGGCGCGTCGACCAGCTCGATCCAGCTTCGAAAAGCTGCCGGCGCGCGCAAAGCTCTCGATTTTACTGCTTTTCGTGTACGAAACCGAGCAACTGGTTCACGAGATCGGACTCGGCGGCCAGCGCTCCGCACCAGGCCTCGACGTGCGCGCGCCACGGCGCCTCGGCCGGCCACTCGAGCGGCGCATCCGACAGGCCGTTCCAGCGCAGGAACAGTTGCCGCATCGCGCCGGCCAGCACGGGTTCGGCACGGCGCGTGAAGCGGTCGATGAAGGCGTCGAGCTTGGCGACATGTGCGCCGTCGTGTTGAGGGTAGATCTGCCACACGAAGGGTCGAGCGGCCCACAGGGCGCGCACGAACGAGTCTTCGCCGCGCACGAAGTTCAGGTCGCTGGACCACAACAGGTGGTCGAAATCGGGCTGGCTCAGCCAGGGAAGGGCCACGCCGCGCAGCGCGCCGAGCGCGAGGCCCGGACCGAGTCGGGCGCGCACCTGCTGCGCCGCCGGGCCCGGCGTCAGCAGCAGCAGCGTGGGCTGCTCGGCCAGGCGCCCGAGCAGGTCGCCGAGCGCCGGGTTGTGGTAGCAGAACAGGCTGACGACGGTTTCGCCGTCGCGGCGCGCCCAGCCACGCGCGGCCAACCAGGCCTGCGCATCGAAGCCGCGGCGGCGTTCTGCCAGGTCCGGTTCGCGGATCAGGCCACCGGTGGCCGCGCCGAAGCCGGGGTAGAAGAACCACTTCGTCAGCCCGAAGCCCGCTCCGGCGAGTTGCGGCGACGCCAGGCCATGCACGCGCTCGACGAAACTTTCGGCGCTGAGGTATTCGAGGTTGATCCACACCGGCGGCACGGCGCGCGCGGCCATTGCGCGCACGAAGTCCTCGGGCGGGTCGCAGCCGAAAGCTTCGACGACGACCTCGGCGGGGTCGGCTGCGGCGTCCCAGCCGCACACCTGCACGTTCGGCGCACCCTCGGGCGCCATCCAGACGAGCGCCGACGCATCGTCGACGTGCAATCGAACCCGTTCGCCGCGCGCCGCGAGGTCGGCGGCGAGGCGCCAGCACACGCCCAGGTCGCCGTGGTTGTCGATGACGCGGCAGAAGACATCCCAGCGCATGATCCGATTATCCGGGCTCGATAATCCGCGCCGATGAGTTCCCCGCCCGAGACCCCGAGCAGCGCCGCGCAGCCCGATGCGCAGCACGAGCGCCTGCTCGCCGACGTCGCCGCGCTGCCCGGCCTGCCGGGCGTGTACCGCTACTTCGATGCGCAAGGCGGCGTGTTGTACGTCGGCAAGGCGCGCGACCTGAAGAAGCGCGTGTCGAGCTACTTCCAGAAGAACCACGGCGGCACGCGCATCGGCCACATGATCACGAAGATCGCGCGCCTCGAGACGACGGTCGTGCGCTCCGAAGCCGAAGCGCTGCTGCTCGAGAACAACCTGATCAAGACGCTCGCGCCGCGCTACAACATCCTGTTCCGCGACGACAAGAGCTACCCCTACCTGAAGATCGTCTCGCACGAGTTCCCGCGCGTCGCGTACTACCGCGGCGCGGTCGACCAGAAGCACCGCTACTTCGGCCCCTACCCGAGCGCCTGGGCGGTGAAGGAGTCGATCCAGATGCTGCAGAAGGTCTTCCGCCTGCGCACCTGCGAGGACACCGTGTTCGCGAACCGCACGCGGCCCTGCCTGCTGTACCAGATCAAGCGCTGCTCGGGCCCGTGCGTGAAGCTGATCGATGCGGCCGACTACGCGCGCGACGTGTTTCACGCCGAGCGCTTCCTGCTCGGCGAGCAGCAGGAAGTGATGGACACGCTGCAAGCGCAGATGATGGCGCGCGCCGACGCCATGCAGTTCGAGCAGGCCGCCGAGATCCGCGACCAGCTCGGCGCGCTGTCGCGCGTGCTGCACCAGCAGGCGGTCGAAGACAACACCGGTGCGCAGACCAAGGACGCCGATATCCTCGCCGCGCGCGTCGACGGCGGGCGCGCCTGCGTGAATCTGGCGATGGTGCGCGGCGGCCGGCACCTGGGCGACCGGGCGTACTTCCCGACGCATGTCGACGACGCCGCGGCCCTCGCCGACGAGGGCGACGAGGCTGCGCGCGTCCCCGAGGTCCAGGTGCTCGAAGCCTTCATCGCGCAGCACTACCTGGAGACCGTCGCGCCGCCGCTGCTCGTGCTCAGCCACGCGGTCGACAAGGCGCTGATCGACGCGCTGTCGCAAACCAGCGGCGTGAAGGTGAGCGCGCAGCACCAGCCGCGCGAGCCGCGCCGCGCCTGGCTCGACATGTGCGTCCAGGGCGCGAAACTCAAGCTCGCGCAGCTGTTGTCCGAAGAGGGCTCGCAGCGCGAGCGCACGCGCGCGCTCATCGAGGCGCTCGACCTCGGCGTCGACGACCCGGACACGTTTCGCATCGAGTGTTTCGACATCAGCCACACGGCCGGCGAAGCGACTCAGGCATCGTGCGTGGTCTACGAGAACCACCGCATGCACCACGCGCAGTACCGCCGCTACAACATCGAAGGCGTGACCGGCGGCGACGACTACGCGGCGATGCGCCAGGTGCTGTTGCGCCGTTACGCGAAGCTCGCCGAAGCGATTCGCACCGACGGCCCGGGAGCCGCGACGCCGAAGCTGCCGGGCCTGGTGCTCGTCGACGGCGGCCGCGGCCAGGTGAGCATGGCGCGCAGCGTCTTCCAGGAACTCGGCCTCGACCTCGGACTGATCGCCGGCGTCGAGAAGGGCGAGGGCCGCAAGGTCGGCCTCGAAGAGCTCGTGTTTGCCGACGGCCGCGACAAGGTCTGGCTCGGTGCCGACTCGGCGGCGTTGATGCTGGTCGCGCAGATCCGCGACGAGGCGCACCGCTTCGCCATCACCGGCATGCGCGCAAAACGTGCCAGTGTTCGCACCGGCGCGAGCCGGCTCGAGGAAATTCCCGGCGTCGGGCCGAAGAAGCGTGCACGATTGCTGCAGCGCTTCGGCGGCGTGCGCGGCGTCGGCCAGGCCAGCGTCGACGATCTGTCGAGCGTGGACGGCATTTCGAAAGAACTTGCCCAGGAGATCTATCGTGCCTTGCATTGATCATCGTCGTGTCGCCTCGGCACTCGCCGGCCTGACGCTCGTGGCGGGTTGCTCGTCGCCGCCGCCTGGAGCACCGGTGGGCACGCGCCCGGCGGCGCCCGTGGCCACCCCCAGGGCGCCGCTGCCGGCGCCGAACGCGGCGCGCAGCTGGAACGAGCTGCGTGCGCGCGCCGCAACGCGCCTGGTGGCCGCCAACCCGGGACAGACGTACTCGGGCACGCCGCCGGACATCCTGCTCGCGATCCCCGTGCTCGAAGTCGAGCTCAATGCCGACGGCAGCATCCGCCGCATCGAGGTGCTGCGCGAACCGCGCCAGGCGAAGGACACGATCCAGCTCGCCATCGACGCCATGCGCCGTGCCGCGCCTTTCGGCGACGTGTCGCACCTGCCCAAACCCTGGAAGTTCGCCGAGACCTTCTTGTTCAACGACGAGCGCAAGTTCAAGCCGCGCACGCTCGACCTGTGACCGGCGCGGGTCGGGCCATGCAACTTCGGCACAATCGGCCGATGTTCTTCAACCTGCCGACCTTGCTGACCTGGGCGCGCATCGTCGCGATTCCGCTGATCGCCGGCGTGTTCCACCTGCCGCTCGACCCGGGCTCGCGCAACCTCATCGCCACCGCCTTGTTCGTCGTCGTCGCGCTCACCGACTGGGCCGACGGCTGGCTCGCGCGGCGCCTGAACCAGACCTCGTCGTTCGGCGCGTTCCTCGACCCCGTGGCCGACAAGTTCCTCGTCTGCGCCGCGCTGCTCGTGCTGCTGGAACAGGGCCGCGTCGATGCGCTGGTGGCGCTGGTGATCATCGGCCGCGAGATTGCGATCTCGGCCCTGCGCGAATGGATGGCGCAGATCGGTGCGTCGCGCAGCGTCGCCGTGCACATGCTCGGCAAGGTCAAGACGATGGTGCAGATGGTGGCGATCCCGTTCCTGCTCTACGACGGCGTGCTGCTCGGCCTGGTGGACACGCACGTCTGGGGCACGCTGCTGATCTACGTCGCCGCAGTGCTGACGATCTGGTCGATGGTCTACTACCTGCAGAAGGCCCTGCCCGAGATCCGCGCCAAGGCGCGTTGAGCGGGCGTATTTCACGCTTCGGCCGCGCGGTGTTGCGTGCCGTCGCCAGCCGCGTGACCTGAGGTAACAGCCTAGGGATCGGCCCCTGCCGAGCGCCCTTTGCAGCGGGGTATTGGGACTAGAATCCGCTTCCCGCTTGACACCCGGTGACCCCACGGCTGTAATGATTTTCGCCGTGCCACTGCACAGTCTGCGCGGCCAAGATCTCCACCCGAACACTTCGTGAGACACCTTTGAGAGGGGGCATTCCCGTGAACAAATCCGAAATGATCGAGCACATCGCCAAGCAGGCCGACATCTCGAAAGCCGCGGCCACGCGCGCGCTCGAGGCCATGATCGGCGGTGTGAGGACGACGCTGAAGAAAAACAGCAGCGTCTCGCTGGTGGGCTTCGGAACGTTCAGCGTCGGCAAACGCGCCGCGCGCAGCGGCCGCAACCCGCGCACCGGCGCCACGATCAAGATCAAGGCCGCGAAGGTGCCGAAGTTCCGCCCGGGCAAGGCCCTCAAAGACGCGCTGAACTGAGGCTCCATCCTCGGCCGCACGAGCTCGGGTGCTTAGCTCAGTCGGTAGAGCGGCGCCCTTACAAGGCGTAGGTCGGGGGTTCGAACCCCTCAGCACCCACCACCCGCAAGATAGAATCCCGCGATTCCTGGCTCCAAAGGCGAACCTCGGTTCGCCTTTGTCGCGTCTGGCCTTCGTCGACTGGGGTTTCCGATGTTCGAGTTCGTCCGCAAGCACACGCGCCTGTTGCAGCTCATCCTCGTGCTGCTCATCTTCCCGTCGTTCGTCTTCTTCGGCATCCAGGGCTACAGCCGCTTCACCGACGGCAGCAACGCCACCGTCGCGAAGGTCGGCAACTACAAGGTCACGCAGACCGAATGGGACGCCGCGCACCGCGACCAGGTCGAGCGCGTGCGCCGGCAGATGCCCAACGTCGACGCCAAGATGTTCGACACGCCCGAGATGAAGCGCCAGACGCTCGACGCGCTGGTGCGCGAGCGTGTGATGTTGACCGCCGCCGACAAGCTGCACCTGTTCACCACCGACGACCGCTTGCAGCGCCTGTTCGCGACCGACCCGCAGTTCGAGGGCTTGCGCAACCCGGACGGCAGCGTCAACAAGGACATCCTGAGCGCGCAAGGCATGTCGTCCGAGCAGTTCGCGCAGCGCCTGCGCCAGGACCTGTCGATCCGCCAGGTGCAGCAGGGCATCGTCGGCAGCGCGCCGGCGCCGGCCTCGGCCACGGCCGCGGCGCTCGACGCACTGTTCCAGCAGCGCGAGGTGCAGATCCAGCGTTTCGACGTCAAGGAGTATCTCGGC